>Ga0233430_1005102_pt1 | contig 11656 bp, 17 predicted proteins | sample SI_118_April2016_2_FD_179883 | JGI IMG/M metagenome (GOLD analysis project Ga0233430, IMG submission 179883) | Seawater microbial communities from Saanich Inlet, British Columbia, Canada - SI_118_April2016_150_MG | ecosystem: Environmental > Aquatic > Marine > Inlet | place: Canada: British... | reverse complement strand
CTCCTAAATAGAACAATAAAGACAATAAAATCTGCAAAACCAACCTTGTTTGAGTGTTAACCCCTAAATTCTTCCAGGTTAACCTTTCCATTATTTTTACAATAATGGTCAAATCTTTTCCTTTATTGTAATTCTCATCTCAAAAGAAATTATCTAATCTGATCAAATTACTAATCGTCTTAAAAACAAAATAAGAAAGAGTAAATCTAAAAACAAAAAAAGAATTGTAAAAACATGATAAAAAGTAAAATCATCAAGTAATAATTTTTAGTTTGAATAGTATTACTTGTCTATACATGCCCTCTGAATTTTTTTGGTTATCAAATTTCCAGGAATCATATTCAAGTAAATATTTAAAAATTAATTCATCTTCTTTGGGTTTTTCAAAATAAAGTAAAGAGAATCCCTTTTGTTTTGATTTTAAGACATGTTTGTTATTTCTAATAAATTCTTGATCTTGCTTTCCCTCACCAACCAAATAAACAAATCCTGAAGATTCATCGATAGTATTTTTGCAACCCAATTTTCGGTCTGAAAAATAAGAATTAATTAAAATGATAGATTTATTTTTAATTGTAGGTCGAATTCCGCCACTATTTCTTACGTGGAATTTATCATGAAGTTGTTTTTCTGTAAATTTTTGATCTTTCTGAGGCAAAAGACTTTGATTCATGTTCATAATTAAGCAGGAGGTCTTTTTGTAAGTTACTTTTTTAATTTATCATTAGATTAAACATGTTAATCATAACATGTCATGTTATTTGAGATATTATTATTTCTAAAACAGTCCTATTCTTCAAGATATGATGTTTTTATCAAATTGTAATTATTTTCTAATTGAGAATCTCTTTCAATAATAGATTCATCACAAAATTTCAACAAAATATCTTTGAGTTGTACAAGATTAAACATCTCTTCTTTGTAAGATAACATTAATTCGGACAATCCAGAATCAGAGTCTACATCCCATGACTTTGAAGTCTTTTTTGTAGTGTGAATACGGTACTTTTCAGCTATTTCTAGACCAAAAACTTTGACTAGTTCAATATCTTCAATTTTTGGCAACATGTGAATAAGATGATTGTCATAATACCCTTTTAGGATCAATCCTTTCTGGGTTTTGTTTTCAGTATTGATCCACAAATTCATTACATGAGAATACCTCTCAGATGTTCTCTGAATAGTTTTTACAAATGCTGCTGCATAGAAATTTCTAGTATCTGATAGTAATCCTTGTTGCTCATCAGATACTTTACGAATTCTATGAGTTAACTTACTTTGATTATGAGCCACATAGATAGTAGTTCCAAGTGCTGCAAATCCTACTGCCATCGATAAAAAGGTGATAAAATCAAGATTAATTCCCACAATATCCAAAAATAATGTATGAAAATAAGCGTACTGTTAATTCAAAATATTGAATAATTATCAAAAATGATTGAAAACACTTGATCAAAATCAATAAGAAAAAGACATTGTATTTCTAACTGCATCAGTGACTGATTTTACAGATTCACTGGGTTATTGTGAATTTAAAATTTGATAGAATGAGATTCTAATTTTTTTATTAATTATTGATTTAGCCAGTTATTGTATATCTTTTGATGTTCATCACATAAATTATCTGCCAGACATATTCTACACTGTGATTTGATAGTTTTGAATTGGGTTAAATTCATTTTCTATTTTCTTATCTCATTCCCCTCTTTTTAATATTTTATTTTTAGTCTTTTTAATTAATTTAATTCCCATCCTCAAGAAATTATCATCAATATCATATTCCTCAAAAGTTCTTCTCAAAAAATATGATCTTGTAAATCCAACTATAACATAAACAAATGTGATTGCAATATTTGATATAAGGAGATCTTCTTGAATCCAACCAATTGATTGCTAGTTAAAATCTACTTACATTTTAGAATTTTTAATAATCTCACTATCTCCATTTGAAAAAATCACTAATGCCATTGATTGTGAATTCCCTTGATTCATGTGATTATGTGAATTAAGATGTCTTTGAACTTCTTCATTATCTGAAGTAGGAATGGCATATAGAATATCATATTCTACTTTGTTTTCTTTTTCATCAGGCCATAATCCGTAATAGAATCTCTTATTCCCATATTCTTTAACATATTTTTCATATTTTGGAAACTCATTGATATCATACTGATGCCTTGTCACTGCAATCAAACTGATTGGTTTTTCATTTATTGATTCAATTTCATAGATCTCCTTTAAGGATAATTTACTACCATTGTCATCTAGAAATACTGGCTTGCTTTTTTCAGTAAACGTCTTCATAATTGAATTAAATATTTCTTGAATTTTTTGATATGTTTGAGTTTTTACTATATCTCGTGGGTCTGACCATGCATTCCATGCTTGCTCTAATGTGAGTTTTAGTTTTGAAGCATAGATAGAGTCAATAAATTCCAGTTTGATGTGAGGAAATTCATTAATTGTTGAATCTTCTCTTGTTAAATCCCATTTTTTAAATTCATTTCCAAGATACCTTGAATTGCCCTCATCAATCTCAAATGTATCTTTAAGATAAATTCGATGCCCTTCAACACAATCAAGTATCCCAACATACATCTCAGAATAATATTCGTTTTCTATGACCATATCTTTCATAATGAATATCAGTGGAAAATCTCGATAAGATTCCAAACTTTCTGCATTTTTTTCTATTTTTACAAAAGCATCATTACGATTATTACGCATCTCTAATCACCCCACAATCATAACAGTCTTTACAAATCCAATTTGGACTGTAATTACTATTCATAATAATTTCATAGTCATTACATAATGAAAAGTTACCCGTATCCATTAGTTTACACCATGGTGTTTGTTCTTTTCCAATAAATCCTGGTTTGAAAAAAATAGAAATTTTTTCAGAGTTACATGTGGGACAATTCAGTTTAATCCCAGGACAGTATCCTACCATGTAAGTTAATGGCCAGCCCTCCCGTTTAATGTAAAAGTGAAATGAATTATCTTTCAAGTCTGTTTGCTCTTCAATCTTTTTGTTCATTGAAAGATCTCACTTCTTGTATGAAACAGTTCATAGGCAACTTGATTTAATCCAGAAACCAATTCTGCAGTTTCATCTAGACCTAAAAACAGATGTACATTACCACAAGCAATAATGACTCCCGCTTTTTTGTCATTATCTTTTGCATCGTATAGGGTGAGGAATTTTCCCTCAAAAAGGGTGTCACTCATCATTTCACCTCCTCACAACTACAATCGCAATTGTTTTGTTGTGTTTGTTGTTCTGCACATGTTTTACTATCTTTTTCCAGAGTAATGCATTCTGGATTTTCTTTAGGCTCTAGTTGCCTATTGTTATCACTTGTACTCATGTATACCATTAGTCTTTAGTTTATTTAGTATCCACTTTCATATTGTCAGTATCCTAACATCTAAATATTCTAGTATGAAAAATCATTCATGTGGTTACCAGATCCAAAAGACATTATTTCGCTTAGGAAAAAAATGGGGCTAACTGAGAGAGAACTTGCAAGTAGATGTGGATTAAGTTTTGCGTGGATTTATCAAGTTGAAAATAAAGACATTAAAGATCCTAGCTATACTAAATTAAAAAAAATTGCAGATTATTATGAAATTCAAAAAAAGAATACAGGTTGGACAGCAGGGGATATTTGTAAATCGGGTATTGTCCATGCAGAAATAGGTCAATCATTAAAAAAAATAAATGAAAAAATGATCATTAATGGATTTTCCCAAATCCCTGTATTACAAAAAAGCAAATGCATTGGAATGTTAACTGACAAAACAGTTGCTAATTTTTTTAATTTGGATAAATCAAAAATACCAATTAATGAAAAAATGTTAGCACCTCCACCTCCAATTGTGGATTCTACAAGTCCAGCTAAAATACTCCAAGAAATACTGAATTATTTTGACTGTGTTTTAGTAGAAAAAAAAGGAGCGTTGTATGGGATAATCGTGTTACAAGATTTGAACAAACTTTCAAAGAGTAAAAAATGAATGTGTAAATAACAGAATCCTGGATAATAATTATGGCCAATATTTGTGAATATTGTAAACAAGAATATACTGGAAACAGTTGTGTTGGTAATTTTATAATTTATGGAAAAAAATTTGAGCGAATCCGGTTTGGTGACGAATCAGATGATTGGGGTAAGGACTCGGGGTCATGTCATGATTGTGGAGTTAAAGTCGGTCAAATTCATCACTTTGACTGTGATATTGAAAGATGTCCAAAATGCGATGGTCAGGCACTAGGTTGTGAGTGTCATGATGGATTTCTTTTTGAATATTGATTTTTCTTTTCAAATTTTTCATTTAATTTTTTTAATATCTGACCTTCGATACCATCGATTTCATGAGTATCAAGATAATAATAAAATAACATTAATGAATATTTCAAATTAGATGCTTGAAAAAGTTCATCAACAAAATTACCAAACCAATATTAACACAAAAACTAGATTTCGTTTGTGGCAAATATAACTCTAAAAAATGGTGATTGTCTTAAAGTTCTAAAAAAATTAAAAGCAAAATCAGTTGATATGATTTTTGCAGATCCACCTTACAATTTATCTGGAAAAACACATCTCACAGTAAAAAGTGGAAAGCCAGTTCAAGGATTCAAAGGGGATTGGGATGTTGTTAAAGACAATGCAAAGTTTTCTGAAGAATGGGTTGCAGAATGTATTAGAGTGTTAAAAGATGATGGAACAATTTGGATTTCAGGTACATTGCATAATCATCCTATAATTGGAGTTACATTAAAAAAATTAGGGTTATGGATTGTAAATGATATTGTATGGTTCAAACCAAATGCAACTCCCCTATTACAGACAACAAGATTAGCACCATCAATTGAATTAATTTGGCTTGCAGCAAAATCAAAGAAATATTATTTTGATTATCCTTTAGCTAAGGAAATCAATGGAGGTAAACAAATGAGAAATATGTGGCAGATGAACGCTCAAAGACACAAAACAGATCACCCAACAGAAAAACCTGAACATTTACTTGAGAGAATCATAAGAATTGGAAGTAAAAAAGATGCAGTGGTGTTAGATCCGTTCATGGGTTCAGGAACTACAGGGGTAATTGCCAAGAGATTAGGCAGGAAATTCATAGGAATTGAAAAGGATAAGACATACTTTGATGATGCTAAAATTCGAATTAAAAATACAAAAAAAATTACTAAATTAGAAGAGTTCATCTCAGCGTAATTCAAATTAAAATTCTTAAGCAAGTCAAATAAAAATATTATATGCATTATGTTTTCAGGAGAAATTATTGACAGAGAATTTAACTAAAGTATCTGCGCGTCTTTGGGGATTAGGTAATACAACTATTCGTAATCCTGAACGTTTACCTGGTGCTTTGAAAATCTTTCAGATGTTTTTTGATGGCAAGAAAACATTTGATACAAAACAACAAGGAGAATTTATGAAAAAACTTTTGGAATATACTTCTGAAGGAAAGAAAATTACAAAAGCAAATGAAATACCGATTGCAGAATATGAATCCACCATTAAATTGGATCGATTGCAAAGAGATGGTAGACAATGGCTTTCATTGATGGATAAATATGGATTGATAAATGCATATAATGATAAAAAATTTTATGAAGATGTAACCAGAAAAGGGAAGACATACATTACAGATCTTGGAAAAACTTTTTTAAAATATGAGGAACTTAGAAATGAAATTTGGTTACGACAAGTTTTAAAAATTCAATTACCGCATTATAAAGAACAATTGGACGGATATCTAATACGTGGAGGGTGGTGGTTCTTAAAATTAATTATTGAATGTGATGGTTTGACCAAAGAAGAGTTAGCAATGGCTAGTCTAAACAGAACTGAAAAGTTAGTATCAGTAAAAAAAATGATATTGGATTATAGAAAAAAATATGAAAAAGCAGGAAAAACAGGAGACATTACAGTATTAGATGAAGAAATTGAAGAACAGAATGTAATTTGGTGGTACAAAGATGATTTTGAGTGGAGGGTTAAGAATCTAAAAAAAGTGGTAGAAGATGTAAAAAATAAAAATATTCAACTTGTAGAGGTGGATTCTCAGAATGAAAATGGAACAAATGGTGCGCTTAGATCAAAAAAGGAAAGGATCGTGGGACTTGGAAAGGGACCTAATACGCCTAGAGCGTTAGAATGTGCTAGAGACATCACGGAATTATTGAAAAAGAAAGATTATGATATTGAAAAATATGTTTCGATTTTTTCAGATTATTATAGATTGGTAAAAAAATGTACCATTTATGGTGACTACATTGATTCTAATCCAAGAATTTTGATTATGACAGGCTATCTAAATTGGCATATGATAAAAGGTGAAAGTCGTAGAAGATTAAAAATTTTGGATTACTATTATGATATGATTAAAGATGCAGTAAATAATTTACCTTGCGTGACAGAAATTGAGAAAAATAATGTGAAAAAGAGAGAAGAATATTATAATTATTTAGTAAACGTCAGCAAACCAAGATTACAAATTGATGATAATGAATTTGTTGAAAAAAAAATTCAAGAAATGATTAAAAAATTAAAGAAATTAGGTAAATCAGAACCAGTATATAAAAAAAATAAAAATATTCATGATAATTATTTTAGATACAACCAATTATTTACAGAATTAAAAAGTGTACAAGAAGAGAATTTTGTTAAAAACCAAATTCCTAAAGAAATAGAAAAAGAAATTAGAGAGATGATCAATGAACCTACTAAAATTAATCCCATCACATTAGAAAGTGTGATTTGGAGAGCAATTGGCCATCTTGGAGGATTTGAAAGAGGTATTGTTAATACAAGAAATTTTGGTCTAGATAGTAAATTTAATCAAATTTTTACTGCAGGTGGTGGAGTGCCAGACATGCAATTTCATTATAAAGAATTTGATGAAGTTGTGGAAGTAACTAAAATGAAAGGAAAGGATCAGATGAAAGGAGAATTTAAAGAAAAAGGGGCAGTGTTGGATCATGTTGCAGAACATAAATTCTATAATGAAAAAGCGACAAATTGTATTTTTATCGCTCCAAGCATTTGGAGTGATGTTAAACATGAATGTTGGTCATATTCATGCAATAACGCTATTCGAATTATTAGAGGAAACAACAATGTTAAAAAAGATACAAAAATATTTTTTCATATTATTCCATTAACACTAGAACAATTTCTTAAAATTTTTCTAATATGTGTACATAATACAAATTCTTCAAGAAAATGGATAGAAACAATTTCAGGTATTCATAAAATTACTAATAATGATGAACTAGAATGGATGAAAGATATTGAAAAATATATTAATAATTTGAAGATATGATTGAAAATTATGAATGGATAAAAAAACAGAGAACAACACTTGAAATTGCTGAAAATTTAAAATGTTTACGGAAGGTAAATGCCAACGCAGTTGGGAATGTTGATGAATATTTTGAATATGTGGTAGATAGATTGTTTATGGCTCTTGGAAATTATAAAAAAATTGAAGCATATATGAAATTAGATTCAAATCTTAAACCTGTTAGTGTCGCTGATGGGAATAATAAGAAAACGTTGGGAAGAGATTGCTTTGTGAATTATAACGGATTTGATTTGGTAGTTGAAGCAACAATGAGACCATTGTCACATACAGCGTTACATTGGACTCATTTAGAGAAAAATAATGCCATTCCACAGTTTGGAATTATCGTCATTCCAGACATAACAAAAATAAATGTAAATCTTTGGAATGATAACAAAAGACGTATTGATGAAAAAGATGAGTTTTTCCATTTATGTGATGCTGATTTTCTTTTTAAATTGTTAAAGGATCAACCCACAGCGTTTACAAAATTTCAAGGGTTTCTTACAGAATCAGAAAGAATTTGGAGAGAGGAGAAAGATTATGAAACAATCCAACAGAAGGTAATTACATTAGTTAAACCTGAAAATTAACATAACATGAAATCTAAGGCAATCAAACTAAACCCAATTTTATCAGGTAATTGTATTGAACAAATGAAAAATCTTAAACCAAAATCATTTCAACTAATTGTTACTGATCCTCCTTACAACATCTCAGGCAAATCAAAACTAGACCTAAAAAATAACACCACAGGTGGCCCATGGTATAAAATGGAAGAATCATGGGATGTTTTCAAAGATTACAAAGATTATCTAAATTTCAGTAAATTGTGGATTACAGAGGCTGATAAACTACTCAAAGACACAGGCTCTATGATGATTTGCTGCTCATATCATGGATTAAGTGAGATTATGATGGTACTAAAGGAACTAGATTACAAAATTCTAAACATCATAATTTGGAAAAAAACAAATCCAATGCCCAATGTAACAAAAAGAACACTTACTCATTCTACAGAATTTGTTGTATGGGCTGCAAAAACTAAAGGTTGGACTTTTGATTATACTGAAATGAAAAAATATAATGATGGAAAACAACTTCGAGATGTCTGGGAATTTCCTTTATGTCAAGGTCCTGAGAGAATTAAAAACAGTGAAAATCGAGCAGCACATCCAAACCAAAAACCAATTGCATTAATTACAAGATTAATTGAAATGGCAACAAAGAAAGGAGATTCTGTATTGGATCCATTTTTAGGAACTGCAACAGTGGCAATTGTTGCAAATAATCTAAAAAGAAAATGGGTAGGAATTGAAAACAATCCTGAATACATAAAAATTGCAAAAAAGAGAATCAAGTCTAAAGAAAATCTATAATACTATGCATCCACAGAAAAATGTATGAAACGTTCAACAGTGCAACTTCGTAGAGGAAGTTCACATTCAATTGCAATAGAGATGTTAAAAAAAGCTGGAAAACCTCTCACTGTTAAAGAAATTACAAAAGAGATTATGAGTAGAAATCCACTCGCAGGTAAAACTCCACATCACACAGTAAATGCAATCTTACAAAGATCGGATCTAGTAACTAGAGTAGGTAAAGCAACATATGCATTAAAAATAGACAAGTGATTTCTCTAAAGTAAAAATATCTAATAACAAGTGAAAATATTCAACAAATATGGATAGAGATCATATTGAACAAAGTGATAGCATTCATGGAATCATAATCAGGTTTTTGAAAAGTGAAAAGAAACCCATATCCATGAAAGAGATAACGGCTCATGTTTTAAAACAAAAAAAGTTGAATTCAGATACGCCTGGAAATAGTATAAGAGGTGTACTTCAACGTTCAAAATTCATTAGAAAAAATGAGTTTGCAAAATTTGAATTAATCAATTAAATTGTGTCTGAGAAGACTTTTTAGGCATTTATTCTGATTTTTAGTATTGGTTGTTAAATTTGGTGTTTTGGGTACTCAAAGCTTTCATGCAATTGCAATTAAAGTATTAAAAAAAGAAGGGCCGTTAACTACAGATGAATTGACAAAAAAGATTTCAAAATATAGGAAATTCAGAGGCGAGACACCAAATAGAACAATCAGTGCAATACTAAATCGCTCCATACATGTGAAATATGTTGGAAACGGAAGATATGACATAATTCCTAAAACATTGTAATGATTAACTTTTAGGAGTCAAAGCGATTTTAATGTCAACGTCAAAATCGCTCTAACCCTACAACAATAATAATTCTATATTATAAAAAAGTCTTGTTTAAAAAAATAACTAATAGTTAGTACAAAATAATTTTAAATAATATATAGAATTATTCTTTTTTAAAAAATATTGGTAAAAATTGAGATTACTAAGAAGAATTTTGAAGCACTATTAGAAATTCAACATATAATGCAATCAGTTTCAGTTAATTCGCTAAACACAAATGATGTAATAACAAATTTAGTTAAAAAATTTAAAATAAAGTGAGTTTAGAAAATTAGAAAACAGATCTGTGATCAAATCAAGGAATTAATAGCGATAAAAGTAATTCTTCACAATGTCTGAAATTTTAGAATCAAAAGTAAAAGAAGGTTTGAGAAAACAGATCCTAATAACACTACATGAGGCAGAAAAAGAATTATCATACGATGAGTTATCATTAAAACTTGAGATTAAAGTAAGAAAACGATTAACGGATTCAATGACTATCCTAAGGAAGAACATGTGGGTATCTCAAACTAAAAATGGTGTAAAATTAACCTCATCAGGCATACAATTAATTGAAAAATTTGTATAAATTAGAATGAAACCAGACTAATTATCATGATAACAAAAATTTGACAATATCATCATAGAAGGAATGATTCTCGTATGAATATTGGTAGTTTATAGTATAAGGATAAGAATTACGCCTGAAGTAAGAATGATTAATTCACTTGATTAAGGATATGTAAAGAATGTGTTTTAGAATCAGTACTTCATAAATTGTTTGCTTTCTTTAATGCAGTTAAGGCTGCCTCTGCTCTTGATGTTAGTTCTTTTAATCTTAATTCGTCTGCCTTGATTTGTTTAAACATTTTTTCGACTTTATCTTTATCTTGAATCATATCTCTAAGTTTCTGTAACTCATCATTATCAGTCTTTAATTGACTAATCTCTGCTTTTTGTTTTGCAGTAGTATCTATTGTTAATTCAGATTCATATTTTTCATAAACATTCAACTTTTCTTCATCAGTCATTCGGTCATATTGTAACAAGTATCCTTTCTGCCCAGCTAATTTTTTTGCAAAATTAGGGTCATGTCTAGATAGTTTAGTTATTCCAAAAGCTCTGAAAGCATGGGTGTTTATCATGTATCTTCCAGTCGATTCATAAGTCATTTCTAAATCTGCTTTCTTGACAGCAGCTCTTAACGCTTGTTTGGTTGTTGAAATTGAATTATCTTTATTTTTAATATCTGTGAATTTTGGATTATCACTACTACCAAACACTATATCATTATCATCCATCTCTTTTAGTAATGGGATTAACATTCTACTAGCTTCTTTTGAAAAGAAAGTGGTTCTACCTTTAGAAAATTTGGTAATTGTTGGAGGAATTTTTACAATGATATTTTTTTTTCCTAACACCAAGTTCTTTTTTCTTAATTGTATCACCTCTCCTATTCTCATTAGTCCTGATAATTGACATAGATACTGAACTTTGGTTTTGTATCTCATTTCTGCTAGAATTAATTGAATATCAGATACAGTTAGACCATATAGTTCCTCATCTATCTTATGTTTGAAAGTTAATTCTTGTTTTACATCTTGGTCATTGAGTTTGACCCCCATGTAGTGTAGATATTTTCTCAAGTGTGAGAAATAGAGTTTGACAGTGGTAGGAGATTTTAATTTATTCCAGTTAATCCATGCTTGAAGAACATCAAAGACTTGTTCCTCTTTTGCCTCTTTCAAGTCAGGAATTATGGCTACTTTGCCATATTTTTCCATAGAAAAGTTCTCAAAATTAGAAATTACTATCTTGATGCTTTCTTTGGTAGCATGACTCAGAGTTTCAATTTTATCAGTCATGAAAGACTCCTTTGATCTTACTATCTTAGTTAGTGACATGCTGAATAAAATAATACATTGAAGATAAAGGAAAGGTTTGACTGTCCATTATTTTTATAAATGGAAAAACAAGTAAAGTAATTGTGAGTGTTTTAGAATTTATCAAAGAGTGTCAAGAGAAGGTTTTTGCAGGAACCCATATTTCTGCCGAAGATGCAAAAAAATTACT
>Ga0233430_1005098_pt1 | contig 11663 bp, 8 predicted proteins | sample SI_118_April2016_2_FD_179883 | JGI IMG/M metagenome (GOLD analysis project Ga0233430, IMG submission 179883) | Seawater microbial communities from Saanich Inlet, British Columbia, Canada - SI_118_April2016_150_MG | ecosystem: Environmental > Aquatic > Marine > Inlet | place: Canada: British... | reverse complement strand
TTATGGTCGAACGCCGGAAGTCATTTTTCTCTCTACCTCTCAGCAACCTTTGGCTGGGTGGTTTAATTGAAAAAGCTAAATTGAGCTACCGCTTTGAAGATGCTGCTAAGCTCGGCGGATATACCTATTTTAACGCCAGCATGACTGAGCTTGATCGAGATAAACGCCGCATTCAAACGGATAAGGGCTGGATTGATTACGATGTTCTCGTGTTGGCACCCGGCGTTGAATATGATTATGCCTCCTTCGGCGTTAAAGATCCGGCGGCTATCCAAAGCTTGAAAAAACATTATCCAGCTGGCTTTGTTTCCCAGCAAGAGCAACAAATTATCCTCGATCAGATTAAGAATTTTGAACAGGGCATCTTTGTTCTAACGGCACCCCCTGGCATTTATCGCTGCGCAGCCTCACCTTACGAACGCGCCTGTCTTATTGCGGCAAATTTTAAGCAGCGCAAAATTAAAGGAAAGGTTGTGCTGATTGATTCCCGCGAAGAGCCGGCAGTGAATGGTGAGGGGTTTCTGGCCGCCTTCGAAGAGCTTTATGGCGACACCATCGAATATATGAACTCAACCGTCGTTGAGGGAGTTAACCCCGAGGCCAAAATCATTAAAACCGATTTTGATGAGATAAAATTCGATGGCGGTGCGATCTATCCTCGAACCCGCGCCGCTCGGATGATTGAGCATTTCGGTTTGAACGATCCAGCCAGTCCACAGAAAGAAGCCAAGATTGATCCGTTCAATTATAATTTTATCGGTGACGAACGCGTCTATATTGCCGGCGATTGTCGCCCGATGCCGTTCTCCAAAAGCGCCAGTGTCGCCCACAGTGAAGGCAAGCATATTGCCAAAGTTATAGCCGCAAGGTTACGCGGCAAAGCAACGCCTTGGATTACGCCGCAGTCGATTTGCTATTCGTTGGTGAGTGCCCATCCAAAGGAAGCGATCTTGTCACGTTCATACTACCGCTATGATCAGGCGACCAAACAATGGGCCTTTGATCCCAAATCCAAATCATATAACTCCCGCAATGAAGCCCTCGGCAAAGATGCCCTCGATTGGGGTGATGCACATTTTCGTGAGTTATTTGGAGCTTAGTAGCTAATTCGATAAGTAACATTTATAATTCATAGAAATTTATGTAGAATAGACGCATGAGGAAGGAAAATATTGTGAGAAAATTTAGCTTGGTAAAACTGTTGTTAATTTCGGCTTTTTTGATTTTCAGTGCTGCCCCTGTATTAGCTAATGAAGGCCAGCTTCCCAAGGTTGGCGTCAGTGAGGATGGCCTGCACGTACAGAAATGGTTTCATGACAGTTTCTTGGATCTTCGCGAAGACCTTGCCGAAGCCAAGGCAAAAGGCAAGCGATTGGTGATTATGTGGGAACAAAAGGGCTGCCCCTATTGCAAGCGCACCCACGAAGTTAACTTGCGTATTCCTCGAATTGTTAAATTTATCACTGATAATTTTGTCGTCATCCAATTGAATTTGTGGGGTGACAAGGAAGTAACGGATTTTGATGGTGAAGTGACCACAGAGAAGAAGCTGTCGCAAAAATGGGCCGTACGATTTACACCGACCATTCAATTTTTCGCGGAAGACCTTAAAGACATTGGCAAGAAAGACAGCCGGACGGCGGAAGTCATGCGCATTCCGGGCTATTTCAAGCCCTTCCATTTTTATTTCTTATTTAAATACGTCAAATCCAATGCGTATAAGACCGAGCCAAATTTTCAACGCTGGTTGGGAGAAGAGGGCGATAAGCTGGCTGCCAAAGGCCTGGATATTCAAAAGCAGCTTTGGGCGGACGAGTTGCTATTTGAGGAATAAATTCTTGAATACCGCGTACAGATTGTGCTTTCTTAGAATTCTGAATTTAGTTTAATTCTGTCAGAAATGGGCATTGGGTAGCCGTGGTAAATTGGTCTCTCCGCATCATTGAAAAAATCGGTAATGCTGGTGCAACGATATGCGTTACCCTGGTGATCGTATTTATTTCGGTTTCCATCTCTTATTTGGATTCAATTATTTTTGGCCACGACCTGTTTCCATCGCTTTATTTGTCGACGGCAATCCCCTTAATTGTAGCCCCTCCGACGATTTTTTTCCTCATTCACCTGGTTAAGCGATTGGGGCGGGCGGAAATGGAAGTTGCCACTATCATCGAAAGCGCTGGTGATGCGTTTCTAATTCATGATCTTAGTGGAAAATTTGTTGAAGTTAATGATATGGCTTGTTGCACCTTGGGCTATACTCGGGACGAATTGCTCGGTATGTCCCTGAGCGATATCCAGACTGATCGTGACAGCAAATTACTCTCGGAAATTTGGCGCGAGATGAAGGCAGGAACTGCGGTCACGTTGGAGGGAGAACATCTTCGAAAAGATGGTTCTACTTTTCCTGTCGAGGCGCGGCTAAGTATTTTTCACTATGGCAAGGAGGCAAATATCCTGGCTCTGGTACGAGATATATCTAACCGAGTGCGTGATAAACTGGCCTTACAAACGAGCGAGGAGAAATATCGTAATCTCGTTGAAACGTCTCATGATTTTATATGGTCGGTAGATGCTGATGGTATTTTTACGTTTGTAAACGAAGCATCGAAGAGAACTCATGGGTACGATCCTCATGAGATGATTGGCAAACCTTTTTTCGATTTTATGACTGAGGAGCAGGCGGAAAAAGATTTGGCTATTTTTGAAAAAATTAAAGATGGTATTGAATATTTCAATCTAGACTCTATCCATTTGAAGAAAGATGGTAGTCCAGTCTACCTAAATTTTAATGCCATCGTAGAACGAGGTGCGGATGGAAATGTTTTGGGCACAACCGGGAGTGCAAAAGACATTAGCGAACAAAAAAATGTCGAAGAGCAGTCTAGAATTCATCGGGAGCAGTTGGCCCATGTTACACGTGTTGCTACTTTAGGAGAGATGGCAACAGACATCGCGCACGAACTCAACCAACCATTGGCAGCTATAGCTGCCTTTATCGATGGTAGCCTCCGTCGTCTTAAATCGGGGGAGGTGACTTCGGAATCTATCATCAATGCTTTGGAAAAAGCTTCAGAGCAGGCGGTTCGGGCAGGCGATGTTATTCAACACTTGCGCGATCTGATTCGCCGCGACGATCGCAAATCCGAGCACTTAGATATCAATGATTCGATCGACAAGGTTTTGCAACTTTTGAAGGCTGATCTAAGCAATAAACAAATAAAACTACTGCTTGAATTGACCGATGATGCACCAATAGTGCGAGGCGATCCAATTTTATTAGAGCAGGTTATACTAAACTTGGTACGCAATAGTGTGGATATTCTGGGTACAGTAGAAAGTGACCGGCGCCAACTCAAAATCTCCTCGCATATCGAAAGTCGCCTAGTCTCAATAATTATTAAAGACAATGGACCAGGTGTTGCTGAAAAGTATCAAGATCAGTTATTTGAACCATATTTCACGACTAAAAAAACTGGTCTAGGAATGGGCTTGCCAATATGTCGTTCTATCATCAATGAACACGACGGTCAGATATGGTATGCGTCAGAGCCAAACCAAGGTGCCACATTCCACATTCAAATTCCGCTTTCCACGTCGAATGTGAATTCTTCTAGCCAACTTGGATAAAGACTTGGAAGGGTGTCGAGTAACCAGTTTGGCACTTCAGCGAGGTCGCAGGTGACGCTCTCAAAGCCTTTAGTCGGAACGCTGGGTAATTCTCTTTGGGAGTGCCCCAAAATCTTCGTCGCTGTTAGGGACCGCGTTATCGACAATTGCTTTCGGCAAAGTGAAGGTGAATACCATCGGACCATTTTGCTGCTTCTCGGTGCTGATCGATCCTTCGTGATTTTCAATAATTGATTCACAGATTGAAAGTCCGATGCCTATGCCATCCTTCTTAGTTGTTGCAAACGGGAAGAATATTTTATCTTTAATGTCATCGCTGAAACCTGGGCCATTATCTTTAACGCTGACTTCAACTTGGTCGTCTTCATTGTGGCGCGTCTGAATGATTAAATAGCGCGATAGCGTCGGCAGTTCCGCCATGGCTTCCATGCCATTACGTGCCAGATTAATAAGAACCTGCTGTATTTGGATTTCATCGATTTCAACCAAAGGAAGATCTGGTTGAAGGTCCAAGTGAACGGATGCGCCATAGCGCGAAATATCAAACTTGAGCAGATCGACGACTTCTTCAGCGACCGAGTTTAGATTAATTGGTGAGCGATTAAGCTCAATTTTTTGAGTGGCACTACGTGTGCGGCGGAGGATTTCTCGCGTACGATCCGCTTGCTTCAATGCCTTTTCAATCGATTCAATAATGTTTTCAGGAACAATGGAAATATTCACTAATCTACGGCGCACACCTTCGAGATAACCAAATATAGCCGTGAGCGGCTGGTTAATTTCATGGGCAAGTCCGGAAGCCATTTCACTCATTGAAATTATTCGACTGTTATCTGTCATAACCGTATGGCGGTCGTTAAATTCTGCTTCCTCCAATTTGCGTTCGGATATATCGCGGACAGTACACAGATAGGATATCCGTGGAACCCGCCGTCTTTCCAATTTGTGCGTGCTAATGGGAGTTTCAATTTTGGAAATAGAAAGCTCTATTGGAAAAGTTAGGCCATCGTTCTTTATACCAAGTGTTTCCGTCTCTCCCGCTTTGAAATATGCGGGATCGATGGGAGAAATATTTTTCTTATTCTCCGATCTTTTATTGCCAATTATATAACTAATATTTTTACCGGATATTTCTTCTTTTTCGTAGACAAACAGCTTTTTGGCCGTATCGTTGAAGAACTCGATATTTCCATTCGCTGTGAAAACGAAAATCCCATCGAAGGTGTTGTCGATAATGCTGCGGACAAATTCATCTTGGTTTTTAAGTGCCATGGATGAGCGGAATGCGGCGAGTGTTTGGATATCTATCTGTTGAGTCCAGCCAACAAGAGCGCTCACTATTAATACAGCAAGGAGCGGTGTTAGGTCGATTGATACGGGCGCCAAGGCATAGAGAAAAGTTGAGGCGGCGACGAGACTAGAAAGTGAAAGGGCTAGAATCAAGATACCTTTTTGCCAGGTCCAATTTTTAAATTTCCTGCCGATGAATATACCGAGCATAAGCATCAAAAAGAGAACTGCCAGGGGATGAATTTGAGCGATTGCTCTATTTTGTGAAAGCGATTCAATGGCTTCGACGAGAACTATGCTACTGGGTAATGCCTGGTAAATCGGCACGGCCAAATGATTTCCAAGTTCGATGGCTGTTGCGCCAATGAGGATGTTTTTACCTTTTAGAATCTTTGGATCGATGCGATTAAACAAAATGTCAGAATAGGGAATAATCGGGATCGAACTCGGTCTGATACCAAAATCAATCGAAAATACTGAGTTTGTGATACCTCGCGAATTCGCAAGAACGGCGGGAAGGGTAAGGACTTTCTTGTCCCCGATATCCTGAAATATGGTGTAGCGTCGGATGATACCATCCATGTCAGGTCTGATATTCGCCGCCACAGTAACGGCATGCTGAGCAAAAGAGTCTATTGGGGCATTGGTGGAAAAAATATTAGCCTTGCCGACGCGCTGATGTTGCTGGAATGCAATCATAACCACCTTGCCGGCGGCGCGTTGTAAGGCCTCGCTAAATAAACGGTCATCCTCAATATTTGAATTTGAACTGAAATCTAAATTAAAAGCGACACGATTGGCACCGGCTTTTACAAGATTATCGAGAAGGTGACCATGAATGCGGCGTGGCCACGGCCATACACCGACCTCTTTCAAACTGAAGGAATCAATAGAAATGAGTACGGTATCTGACGTTGCATCACGTTGAATATATCGAAAACGTTCGTCTTGAATTTTCTGTTCAATAAAATTCAAGTTGCCAGATAAATAAAGTAGGGCAACCAAGGCGACAGAAGCCACCGCGGGCAAGCCGCTAAACAGACCCCGTATTTTTGACAAATTGTTTGTGAGCACAGACAGCATTAATTATTGCCTTTACCGTTGCCGCCGCTGTTCCCATTGCCGTTGCCACCGCTGTTCCCATTGCCGTTGCCACCGCTGTTCCCATTGCCGTTGCCACCGCCACCGCTGTTACCGTTGCCACCGCTATTTCCATTGCCGTTGCCACCGCTATTGCCACCGCCACTGTTGCCGCCTGCACTACTGCTGCCACCGGAACTGCTGCCGCGTCCGATTCCAGTATTTCCACGACTACTATTTCCGCCACCGGCTTTGGCCCGGTTGTTGTTAGATTTTTTTCCAGCACTGGCGTGTCCTGGGGCAGAGCCTTTACCTGAGTTTGCACCAGGGCCTTTACCGCTGGACTTACCTGGTTGCCCCGAATTAGCACCGCTACCTGGACCATTGGCCAAGCCTGATCCGCGTTGAGATCTGCCAAGCGAAACATCGCTGCCGGGATTGGAAGTTACCGCAGCGGTTTGTCCGGGCGTGGTATCTACGGAGTTTCCACTCGCCGAGGTTACACCGACGGTACCTTCACTGACACTTACGGTGGCGCCTGTAGATGATACTTCGACGCCAAAAGTGGTGCCTTTGACACCTGCCACCAAATAAGGCGTTTCGACTTCGAAGGCCTGGCTTGGGGTCTTGTTGACCTTGAACAGTATGCTGCCAAGAGATTGGAAAATACGGGTGATTTTTCCCGTTGGGTTTCTGGCTGGTTTTACAGACGCAGATGAAATTGCCTGACCGCGAGCCTTGGCTGGAATGTTAAGTGTGGTTTTTGCCGCAACCGCCATTTTGTTTTTATTGTGGGAAAGTAGTGCCCAGCCGGTTGTTCCGGTTTTAATCGATGAATTTGGACCGATTACCAAGCCGGGTTTGAGGGAGCGCCAGGTTTTGTCAAAAGGAACTTTTACCGACGCATCTCCTGACGCTTCTTCGACGGTCCATTCGTTGTCGTTTGCTCTCTTAGATTGGGGAGAAGCCGCCGCCGAGGCCGGAATTATCAGTTCGGTTTGGTTGCGGTCGTCGCTCTGAGCCGGCTCGGTCACCAGCAACATCGAAAGTCCAATAACTAACACTGAGACAATTTGTATGGGACTTTTTTGCCTGATATCTCGCTTTGTCATGCTTTTTTCCATCTTGAATGCCATTCGACCGCTTCGTCATCCAGTCTCTTAATTTGATTTTTATCTAAGAAAGAGGCGACGAAGGTTAAGTTATGCTCAGATCCGGCCTGACCATTCAGTGAGGCGAGGCTGATCCAAAAGAAAGCCAGTTCGGCATCCTGTTTGATGCCTTGTCCCTTGAAAAACATAAGCCCAATTGAGTTTTGTGCAGGGGCATAGTTTTGCCGCGCAGCAGCAAGAAAAAGTTGAGCAGCTTTTTCATAATCCTGCTTTACACCATGGCCGAGTTTATACATTTGACCCAAATTATTTTGCGCCTCAGCTATGTTATTTTCTGCCGCCCGGGAAAAATAGGCAGCGGCTTTCTTATAATCTTTCGGTAGACCTCGCCCATTGTCATAGAAATTACCCAAATTGAGTTGGGCGCCGCCGTGACCCTGGTCAGCGGCTTTCGAGTACCATTTCGCGCTCGTTTTGTAATTTTGTGGAACACCCAGGCCGTTTTCATAGATCCAGCCGAGACCATGCTGAGCATTTGGAACACCGGCATCAGCTGCAACACGCCATTTCGCTCTGGCCGTAGAGTAATCCGCTTTTTGAAAGGAGTTCAGTCCGGCCGTGAAGCGGGGGTCGGGCGTTGAGCACGCACCCAAAGCCAGCATGAATATGATGATTATCCAGGTACGCCAAGGTCTCATAACATAGCCCTTAGAGGTTCCGTTTATAATTGAAACGGAGGAAAATAAATTGTCAAAAACTGACATTATTATCTTGATTTTGCGCTATATAGGTACCCAAAATAGGGTTTAAAAACAAGTAGGGATTGTACGCACGTCTGGCTTTTGGCTAGCCGACTTGGGTAAATGCGGGGAAGGTTTCTAATAGCCAGTTCGAGGCTTCAGCGAGATCACCTGTAAAAATTGCAATGCCGGTAATGATGAGTAGGACACCAATAGTTATCTCAATTTTCCGCATTTGTTTTTTGAAGCGACTTAGGAATTTCATGAACGGCTTAACGGCAAAAGCAGCTGCTAAAAATGGGATGCCCAAACCGGCAGCATAAACGGTCAATAGTGAGATACCATAACTGACAGAATCACCAGAAGCAGCTACCATAAGGACAGAGGCTAGGATTGGACCAACGCAAGGCGTCCAGCCGAAGGCAAAAGCAAGGCCGAGGATATAGGATCCAATGAGGCCAGCCGGTTTGTTCTCAAGATGAAAACGTTTTTCGAAATTTAGAAAGCCAATTCGGAACACGCCCATGTAATGCAGGCCGAATATTACAATGATGGTGCCGGCAATTTGGCCAAGAAGAAGCGAGTTCTGCGCAATCATTGCGCTGATCGCCGTCGCTGTCGCCCCTAAAGATATAAAGACGGTTGAGAAACCTAAAACAAAAGCGATGGCTGAATAAAATACACGCTTTTGCGTCGCCGCATCAATGCCGTCTTCTTCGGTCAATTGACTTAGCGAGGCACCGCCTAAGAAGCTGATATAAGCTGGGATGAGCGGGAGCACGCAAGGGGAGGCAAAGCTCAATAATCCAGCGATAAAAGCGCCGAAAAAGGTGATTTCCATCATGGTGAGTGCTATTCCCTCAATAATATTTTCTTAATCGGACTTTAAAAACCTGTCACTTTAATCGCTGTATTTTCGTCAATCTTCACTGATTTCTCGCGTTTGATATAATTGCTGACCACATCGTAAATCGGCGGGCCTTTGGTCGCTTCATTGACCGATGCCCAACCACCAACGATGTATGTTTTGGCCGGATCAATCCGCTCCCCCGTTGATAGCAGGGTCATGTTGGAAACACGAGAACCAATGGTCTTACTAACGTCAAAGTGATAGCCCATGCCGCCAACCCGGACCATATCGCCGCCTTGTTGGAAATAAGGATCGGGATTGAACAGGTTGTCGCCAACATCTTCGAGAATTTCTTTGAGAAATTTACCGGTCATTTCATTGCGGTAGACAGCAGGGTAGGTGACGGCGGTTTGTGAAAACACTTCTTCGACCCGGATGTCCTGACCGGGGAGTAATGTCTGCCCCCAACGGAAGCCGGGCGAGAGCGAGATTTGCGTGTCACGCTCTTCCATGATGGCCTGATTGATCAGATCATCGAAGGTGCCGTTAAAATTACCGCGCCGATAAAGATGGCTTTCAGTTTTACCCAGCACCGTGTTGACGGTCTTCTCATAGGGTGCCCGTACTTTTCGAATAACTTCAGCGATCTCAGGATCCGGTTTAATGGCATCGGAGAAGATCGGCATAAGCTTGTAGCTGTAATTAGTGACCTTTTTATTTTTTACCTCAAGGTCGAGACGTCCGAGGAATTTACCGTGGCTGCCGGTGGCGATTAATAAAGTGTCTTTGACTTTGATGACAGCTGGGATGGCGTCGTGGGTGTGGCCAGTTAAGATGACATCAATGCCATCAACCCTGGAGGCGAGCTTGCGATCGACATCAAAACCATTGTGGCTGGCGAGCACGACCAATTCTGCACCACCGGCCTTGGCTTTCTTCACACTTGCGCGCATCTTTTCTTCTTGAATACCAAATGACCAGGTCGGAATCATATAACGCGGATTGGCGATCGGGGTGTAGGGGAAGGCTTGGCCGATCACACCGATTTTCACGCCGCCGCGCTCAAAGAAAATGACGTCTTTGAAGACCGGCTCTTCCCACTCGGTATCTGTGACGTTACCGGCGAGGAAGGGAAATTTAAGTTTTTCTATGAGCTCTTTGACGCGCTCAGCACCATAAGTGAATTCCCAATGCGCTGTCATGAGATCGACGCCCATAGCGTTCATAACCTCAACCATATCTTCGCCGCGCGTCTGCAGCGAACTGTATGAGCCTTGCCAGGTGTCGCCGCAGTCAATGAGTAGGGTGTTGGCGCTGCGTTCGGCCCTAATGGCTTTGATCAGTGTCGCCATCTGAGCCATGCCGCCGATGCGGCCATAGGAATTGCTGAGAGCGACATGATCGACGCTCGAGAAGGCATAGGCCTCTGGCGTGCCGCCTTTCAAATCAAAGTGTTTGAGAAAATTAGCGCCGGTGATGTGCGGCGGCAGGCCATGTGCTGCGCCGACTCCCAAATTTACGGATGGTTCGCGAAAATAAAGCGGCATTAATTGAGCGTGGCAATCGGTGAAGTTAAGCAACGTCACCTGACCAACAGGCGAGAACTCAAGTAGCTTTTCTTGGCTGATTTTTTGTTGCGCTGCTAATTTGGAGAATGGAGCACCACCCATCAGGGCAGCTGTGGCAGCGGTTACTTGGAGAAAATCGCGACGGGTTAGCATGGCTTAAAATCACCTAAAACTGGTTTTAGAAAAATGAAGATAAAAAAAGGGCGGCATCCTGCATGGAATACCGCCCCCTTTAGATCAACTTAGTTGCGGACCGATGGGGTTTCCCATTTAAGTCCAGCAGCACGCTGCATCAGATAGAATTCAAGATTGGTGTATTCTTCTGAGCCACGTTTATACGGCTTTGCACGTACGTTTTTGTTGCAACCTGAGAAGCGGCGGTGAATAGAACCGGGCTTCTGCCACTTAAGACGATAGGTTGGAAAACCGTTTGGCATTGCCATGCTCAAGACATTAGAGCGGGCCATGTTACCGGGATTGTCTTCATGACAATGTTTGCAAGACATATCCAACAGACCGCGACGATCTTCAAAGAACTTCTTACCTTTGGCTAGGAAAGGGGCCAAGGTTGCGCGGTTCGAATCATTGATGATGCTTTTTACCGGATCGCCGCGAGATTGCAGCTTGATGTAAATAGCCATCGCCAACATTTGCTCTGATTCCCATTTCCACTTTTTTGCGCCCATATCTTTTGTCATATGGCGTTGCAAATAAGCCTGCAGCGCAATCATTTTTTTGGTTTGAGGATCATAGCGTGGGAAGGTGTTTGCAACACCTCTCATCGATTTACTTGCCGATTTATGGCACGAGGCACAAGATTTCCCGGCCGTGCCGTTCACCTTGTTCCACAGTGCTTCACCGGTATCGACCCAAACAAACGCAGGGTTTCCAAAATCGTCATCCTGCATGTCGCGGGTTTGCGATGTCATATAAACATAGCCACTATTTTTCTCGCCCACCATAAATTTTTTGTTGCGTGGGTCTTTTGCACGTTTTTCAGCTTCATCAGCGCTAACATTTGTGGCACCGAGTGCGAAACCGAGTCCCATGATGGCTATTACTGAAAGTATCTTTCTGCCAATCATAATAAGTCTCCTGTTAAGTGCTCCCAAAGATCGAAGCGGTCTATTTGACCGCGACCTTTTTGGAGGTTGTTACGGTTTTACCTTTGTCATCAGTCCAAGTGAACTTGAACGTGCCGCTTTCGTTTACCCGAGCATAAAATGCGAAGTAGGGGTTAGCGGAAACAGCAGGATGAAGATCGGCTGTCACGACGGGCTTCCCGTTAAAGGTTGCCTCCACTTTATTGATAATAAAACGCGGAATCTTCCCGCCTTTTTTATTTTTGCGCTGACCCGTTTCCATTTTGTGGGGGATCAATGTTTTAATTTGAACT
>Ga0233430_1005088_pt1 | contig 11678 bp, 11 predicted proteins | sample SI_118_April2016_2_FD_179883 | JGI IMG/M metagenome (GOLD analysis project Ga0233430, IMG submission 179883) | Seawater microbial communities from Saanich Inlet, British Columbia, Canada - SI_118_April2016_150_MG | ecosystem: Environmental > Aquatic > Marine > Inlet | place: Canada: British... | reverse complement strand
GTTGTTGGCCGCTTTCAATTCCTCAGCGGCTTTTGCAGCGACGGTCCTAGATGTACCAGCGCTCAAACCGTCAGCTGACGCAACAGCCAGTTCCGATCCTCTGGCAGCCATAACTGCCATGGCCCGCATGTTTTCACTAACGCTTCCCCGACCGATGACACCGGCCCCGCTGCAGCCTACGATTTGCGCACTCGGGCAGGCGGCCCGGGCTGCCGCCAGCGCCTGAGGAAAGTTGTGACCAACAGTCGAATGGATCACAAGCAAATCGCAGTCCTGGTTGTCATCCCCCAAAGCCAGTTCGATACATTCGCTTGCGGCCTGCTTGCTGTTAACAGCTGTGCTCAGGCCTGAATAAAATTCCAACATCCCCTACCCCCTGATGATGTCCGCTGTTCCGGTCAGGCAGTCTAGACCTTAATGACAACAATTCCAAAAAGCATTTGCCAAAAAGTATTTAAAAGAATGTTTCTTACGCAACTTTTGAGCGGCTGATTTATCGCCGCCGCTGTCTGCCTATTTATCTGTGCGCGCCAGCACGACCTATTTATCTGTGCGCGCCAGCACGACCTGGTTCCGGCCTGCATTTTTGGCGGCATAAAGCGCCCGGTCAGCTGCTTCATTCAGATCCTGTGCTGTCTCATAGTCTTCAAAATTAGCCACACCACAGCTAAACGCGCACTGGAATTCAGTTTCGCCGGAATGATGAACAACTGCGGCAAAGTGTTCTCGCAGCTCATTTAAAATGCGTTCGGCATTTTCAACATCGGTATCGATCAGGATAACGGCAAACTCCTCGCCACCCACGCGACCAACGATATCAACCTTGCGCAGACGTTGTTGCAACAGGCGCGAGAGGCTTTTGATCACACGGTCACCGGTGGGGTGTCCGTAGGTGTCGTTGACCAGTTTGAATTTGTCGATATCCACAATGGCAAAAAACAAGCCCGATCCCTGGCGCCGGGCACGAGCCATTTCGATATCCAGCATTTCCTTGGTCTTGGTGTGATTATATAAACCGGTCAGGCTGTCCCGAACCATGAAGGATCGCAAGACACGCCAGCGCCGCACACGGTTGGTCACTGCACCAGTCAAATGGTCCGGCACGATAGGCTTTGCCAGGAAGTCATCGCCACCGGCGCTCATGGCCTCCAGCTGACGTCCCTTGTCGCCTTCCGACGACAGATAGACAATCGGCAAACTGATAAAAGCTTCCTGCTGACGGATCACCTGGGCCATCTCATACCCACTGCAGGACGGCATATAAAGATCCATAATGACAATTTCAGGCAAGAAGGAAACCAGGGCATCCATGACCATCATGGGATCATTGACCGCCACCACTTTCATGCCAACGGCTTCCAGGATGGTGCGATAATATTCGGTCATTGCTTCTTCATCATCAACAACCAGAACCCGGAAAGGCTCAGGTGGTTCAATCGAAGACAAGGCATCCAGGCGGTCAACAAAGACGCTGACGTCGACGGGTTTGTTCAGAAAGGCAAGCCCCCCTGCCCGGACAGCCCGCAAGCGTGCCGCGATATCATCCAGTGTCGAGATAAAGAACACAGGGATGTCGTTGCTGATTTCCTCGGTAATTCTTTCAACGACATCAATCCCGGCATGAATGCCGCTTTCGAAAACAACATCCGTGACGATCGCAATGGGAATTTGCCGCTCAACACCCTTGAACAGTTCTTCCGGGGTGAAAAATCGCTCAACATCATAGCCGAAATGGCCGATCTGCTCTGCGAGATTGTCGGGTTCTGCACGGGCGTCTTCCGCGACATAAACAAGTCGGCGATTATCGACGGAGCGGGAGGCGATTGTCAGACTGGTTTCTTCGGCGACCCTGCTATCATCATAGGCGGCTTCAGTGACGACCTGGCGAACCTGGGCCAGTCGCGCAGTGACGGCGCCACTACTGGCGATATCAATTCCTGAACTGACTGCCTCAACCGCCCTTTCAAGACCTTTCGAAACTTCACTGACCTTGTCGAGGCCGAAAGTCGCACCGGAACCGGCCAGACTGTGGGCCAGCCTGTGCAGGGTAACACGGGCCTCTTCGTCGCCTTCACAGGCTGCTTTCCAGGCCGCGTCGATTTCAACAATCCGTCCGCCAAGGCTTTCGCGGAACTTGTCCCGCATTGCCTGTAATTTTTGCTCGAGTGTCAGCTCGGTCATGGTTAAAATCAGCCCCTCGCGTATTGCGCCTGCAATATAATTGGTTGGCGAAAGCCAGAGGTCAACTTTTGCGTTCAAAAATTTTTGAGTAAAACCAATATTTTGGCGGTAAAAGTCCTAATTCAGGACTTTTGCGATGGTATCCAGAAGCTTGTCGCGACTGAATGGTTTTTCCAGCGTATCCGTGGCCCCGAGCTTGTTGGCGAACCCCAGAAAACTACCTGGTTCACTGCGTCCGCCACCAGACATGGCAATGATGCGAACCTCGGGGAACTCCTTGCGTAATTCGAGGATGGTTTCAACACCTTCCTGGCCGGGCATGATCAGGTCGGTCAGCACCAGATCGGACGGTTTGGCCCGAAACCGGTCCAGGCCTTCGCCGCCATCGCAGGCTTCGTTAACCTGATAACCTTCATCCTCGAGAATGGCACAAATAACCGTGCGAAGATCGTTGTCATCATCAATAACAAGTATGCTCGCCATTCAACAACCACCTTCCCGGGCGCCTGAAATCAGGACAATCCCGCCATTGACCAATGCGGTACTTTATACCAGCGTAATACTATGCCACGATTTGCAGGTATTCCAGTGTTCGCAGCATCAATTTGCCTCACGAATACTTGACCCGAAGAGGCCGGAATGGTCAACTCCGGCGAGAAATCACACCCGGCTTTATTCCCTCCCAGCAATGCGGGTATCAAGATGAAAAAAAGTATGATCGTAACCGGTGGCAGTCGCGGCATTGGTGCGGCTGTATCACGTCTGGCGGCAGCCCGTGGCTTTGCCGTTTGCGTCAATTACCAGAACGCCCGCGAAGCTGCAGACAGTGTCGTCGCCGATATTGTTGCTGCAGGTGGTCAGGCCGTAGCAGTGCAAGGTGATGTTTCAAACGAAGAAGACATCAAGCGATTGTTCGATACTGCCGAAACCGAACTGCCACCACTGGCTTCTGTAGTGAACAATGCCGGTATCGTCAGTTCCCTGAAGCGCCTGGATCAAAAGTCTGCCGACGACATTCGCCGCACCATCAATGTTAATTTAACCGGCGTGGCCTTGTGCTGTGCCGAAGCCGTGCGTCGTTTATCGACAAAATATGGTGGACCCGGAGGAAGCATCGTCAATGTATCATCCGCCGCTGCCCGTATTGGCGGTGCCAATGAATGGATCGATTATGCCGCCAGCAAAGGCGGTATCGACACCTTGACCCTGGGCCTGGCAGCCGAAGTCGGGGCAGAGGGCATTCGCGTCAACGCCGTTCGCCCGGGCCTGACCGACACAGATATTCATGCCGCTGCAGGTGCCCCCGATCGTATGGCCACGATAGCACCCAACATTCCCATGAAGCGTGCAGCCTCACCTGAAGAAATAGCCAACGCAATTGTCTGGCTCACGTCGGACGAAGCATCTTATGTAAACGGCTCCATCCTTGATGTCGCCGGTGGTAGATAGAACCTCGAAAGTTAGTACATTATGACCAGTTACGATCACCTGACCGACGGCCTTTGCCTTGCAGTTCGCGAAGCCGGTGCAAAAATTATGGAAATCTACGAAAGTGATTTCGAAGTTCGCACCAAGGGCGACGAAAGTCCCGTCACCGCCGCCGACGAAGCCGCCGAAGCCATCATTCTGGAGCATCTGGCAGCCCTGGCACCAGACATTCCTGTTGTTGCCGAAGAAAGTGTTGCGGCAGGTAATATTCCTGATATTTCCGGCGGTACGTACTGGCTGGTTGACCCCCTGGACGGCACAAAGGAATTTGTCAGCCGCAATGGGGAATTCACCGTCAATATCGGTTTGATCGAAGATCACCGCCCGGTTCTGGGCGTGGTCTACGCTCCGGTCCTGGATCGCCTGTTTTTTGGCAGCATGACCAGCGGCGCATTTTGCGAAAACATGTCAGGCAAACGCGAAAAGATAGAAGTCCGCAGCCCGGATGAAGACGGCCTGGTCGTTGTCGCCAGTCGTTCACATCGTGACGCCGCAACGGATGACTATTTGGCCCAATTCACGGTCAAGGAATTAACATCCGCTGGCAGCTCCCTGAAATTCTGTCTGGTCGCCGCAGGCGAAGCCGACTTCTACCCCCGCCTCGGCCGCACCATGGAATGGGACACCGCCGCCGCCCACGGCGTCTTACGCGCCGCCGGTGGCAGCCTGACCACCCTCGAAGGCGAAGAATTCCTCTACGGCAAACCAGATTTCGCCAACGGTTTTTTTGTGGCGAAGGGTAAGAGTTAGGCTCCCACACCCAAAACGATCACAGCCCCGAACCCTGCCAGCAGCAAGGCCGAAAATCGGTTGATCCATTTCATGCCTTCGCCGCCAAGTTTCTGGCGAAAGACCGAGGCCAGGAAGGCAAGGAACAGCCACCAGAGGGCGGAGCCGATGAAAACGCCGATGACGAGGATCGCGGCGTCCCCGTAGGCGCGGGTTTCCGAGGCCAGACCGAGGCCTGCGAAGATGGCCAGGAAAGACAGAATGGTCGACGGGTTGGCAAGGGTCAGGACGGTTGTGGCAAGATACCCGGACAACAACCCCAGGCCCCGACGCGTGTTGGCAGCCTGATCTTCTGAGGGTTTTGATCGCCAGGCACGGATGCCCAGCCAGATCAGGAAGGTGCCACCACCGAGGCGCAACCAGGTTTCCATATCCAGCAGAAACCCGGAGATCGCCGTCAGCCCGAAGGCCGCGACAAATCCATAACTTGCGTCAGCCGTTGCCGCACCCATACCTGACAAAAATCCGGCGAGGGGGCCGTGGTTGAGGGTCCGGCGGATGCACAGGATACCGATAGGTCCGACAGGGGCCGCGACGGCAAAACCGATGATCAGCCCTTCAACAAAACTTGATATCCACACTTCATTCAGCACCCACAATAATCACCTCAGACGGCACGTCATCGGCATAAAGCTTCGCCACCAGATCGGTCCTGTTTTCCAGGGTGGAGCGCTGGTTGATATAGCCCTTGTCGGTGATTTCGTTGGCGTCGATATTGGCGGGCTGCAGCATCAGCAAAACGCGTTTGACACGACGACTGGAACCACCGGCATCTTTGTTGTGGGCAGCCAGGGTTTCGGAGATATGCGCCCGGACTTTCTGGTGATTGATAATTTGATCCGGCGGCGTGCCATCGGGTAAACCAGCCAGGGCCTGACAGGCCACAAGGTTCGGCCAGGCCAGCAGACAAATCTCGTCGCGGTCATGCCCTGTGACCACAGCGTCCTGAATGGCCGGACTGGTGACCGCGAGGGCATCCACCCGCAGATTGCCTACGGCAACCCATGTCCCGGATAACAGCTTGAAGTCTTCGGAAACACGGCCGTCAAAGGTAATGCCCTGGTTGGCATCATCTTCCACCATCAGCTTCCCGGCATCACCGATGCGATAAAAGCCTTCATCGTCAAAGGCCGCCGCAGTAACATCGTCCTGTCCCACATAGCCCGGCGTCACGTTATCGCCCTTCACCCGGATTTCCAGTTTGCTGCCCGACGGCACCAGTTTCAGGGTCACACCCGGTACCGGCACGCCGATATTCCCGGCTTTTTCCAGCGGAAAATGTGCCGCCGCCGCCATGGGAGCTGTTTCGGTTGAGCCCCAGGCCGAGGTCATCACAACCAGCTTGCCCGTGGCTTCGACGGACAGTTTTTCAAGGCGTTGCCACAGATCCTGGGGTAATGCGGCAGCTGCGTAAAACACCACTTTCAGGTTCCTGAAAAAGGCGTCGCGCAGGTCGTCATCGTTTTCCAGAAAAGGCAGCAGGATGTTGTATCCGGCGGGCACGTTATAATAAATATTCGGCGAGACATCGCGAATATTGGCAATGGTTTGTTCGATCAATCCAGGTGCCGGTTTGCCGGCGTCGATATACATCGTGCCGCCATGGCACAGCACCATGTTAAAATCGTTGTTGCCGCCGAAGGTATGGTTCCACGGCAACCAGTCCAGCAAGACCGGTGGATCGACATCTAGAAACGGCCAGACCTGGGTCAGCATTTGCTGATTGGCACACATCATGCGCTGGGTATTGATCACCCCTTTTGGCATGCCGGTAGACCCGGACGTGAACAGGATTTTTGCCATAGTGTCCGGGCCAACCGCTGCAAAGGCTGCGTCAACATCACCACTGGCTGAGGTGGTGCGCAAATCAGTGAACATTGTTGCCGTCATGCCTTCGGGTGGCGGGGCACTGACGACCAGTTCTATCTCAGCCAGATCAAGACTGGCCAACGCAGGCCCAAACACGTCGGCACTGGCGGCATAGATGATGCCGGGTTTGACCAAATCGAATATATGCCGGACTTTGCTGTGATCCTGGCTCATCAGGGAATAGGCCGGAGACACAGGCACAGCCGGGATACCAACCTGCTGGGCGCCCAGCGACAACAAGGCGTGATCGATGCTGTTGCCAGACAACAACATCACCGGACGATCCTGCCCCAGTCCCCGATCCAGCAAGGCCTGGGAAATTGCATCCACCCCTGCCCGTAATTCAGCGTAGGTGATGTGTCGCCACGCCCCCGCCGGATCACGTTCTCCGAGGAAGTTCGCATTCGGCGTCTTTTCAGCCCAATGCCGTATCCAGATCCCGACCTGGTCAACATATTCCTCAAGGGGTTCCCGCGAAGCCAGAATAATTTCACCATTATCCCGCCGCTCCATCGCGATATCGGGGGTGCCAAAGTGGACCTGCATCCGAGGGGTATCAGTCATCGTCTTCTCGTCATTCAAGGGTTAAACAGTTGCCACCGGCGTGGCGGGTGAGCCTACGGCTTTGGGCAGGCGCAAAGGCGGTGCTGTCAGGAAACAGCGGTAGCGATTATTTTCCGCCATCCATTCTGCCAGCTCGGCAAAATACCAGAGTTCCGCCAGGGGCAAACCAAGTTTGAACAGGCAATGCTGATGCAGCGGCAGGGCCGAGCAAGGTGTCTCGCTGCCCTTACCCAGAAAATTCTCCACCGCGTAATTATCAGCACAAATAGCGGCGATGCCGGAATCAGTTATCCATTGCAACAGCCGGTCATCCTGTCCGTCGAGGGCGGCACAGGATTTATCCAGCACGGCCTTGTCCGGGTGATGGTCCATTTCGAGGATCAGTTCCGAAAACCCGGTGCGCAGCAACAGGATATCGCCTTCTTCGATGACGATACCATCCGCTTCAAGAATGCCCATCAGATCATCATAGTTCACTGCTTTGCGTTCGCGCCCATAGTGGCGGAACAGATCAACCAATACACCACGCCCCTGGATCGGTCGGGCGGCAAAGTTGTCGATGGAAAGTTTCAGGGCACCGGGTTGGACATGATCTTCCGGCCCCAGAATATCTTCTCCGGCCCGGTATCCATTGTAAAAAACCTTTTCGTCGACCCCGTCGCCGTCGGCATCAAAGTGACTGCCGACATGGGCCAGGCTATCCCACTGGGTGGAATATTGCAGACAAATGAGCACCTGATCATCACATATTACATCCGTGGCATTTTTGATGACGGTGTTCATGGACATGTTCATCCACTGCTCGCCATCCAATTCAGTGGGGCTGAGACTTGGTGGAAAACGACGGACATTCAGAAAATTTCCCCCGGGGAAATCCAGCGGCAAGCTGAGGCAGAAGTTGCGTCCGGTCTGAATCTCTGCACCGGCCTGGCGCACACGCTCAGGCGTTAACAGGTTAATGCGCCCCAACTGGTCATCATCTCCGAAATCACCCCAGTTCGACCCTTCCGGACGATTTACCCAGCGTTTTGCCATTTCCTTACCCCTGCTAATTGTCATGCAATCTGCGCACATGCATTTACCTGTCGAAAAGGCTATCATGACTTCCGTCCAGCACATAAGTTCGTTGGCAATAAATTTTATGCGTTTGAGAATTAGATTGTTTCCGGCTTTGGCTTAAGCGCTGCATTTCCTGTAACCTGTGGCAGGTGCCAGATAAAATGGCGAGAGTTGTTCTGTTCGAACCGGGATTTACCGGATTAGAGAACCTGTGAAGTGTGAGTTGCGTGCATGACCGAAGCGGAAAACAAGGGCTTTGAGGAAATCGACGTTCAGACAGCAAACGACTTGCTGGAAAGCGGCGATGCCTTGCTGATTGATGTGCGCGAGCCTCTGGAATATGAAGTCGAACATGTGCCCGGCTCCCTGCTCCACCCTCTGTCCTTTCTCGATCCCGATCTGTTTCCGAAAATCACTGAAAAGAAGATGCTGTTCATCTGCGGCGTCGGTAAACGCTCGGCCGCTGCCTGCAAACAACTCGCCAAGGCCGGTTTCACCAACCTGACGAATATTGCCGGTGGCGTTGATGCCTGGCGCGAAGCTGACCTCGACCTCGAAGGCACCCGCTTTGAGACCCATGATTATATGATTTGATGCCAACTTCACCCTCTCCTTCCTCATGGGGAAGGAGAGGGTGAAGCTTCGAATAATATGATTTCGCACCATTTGAGATAGCCAACGAACCATTCCCCGGAAATAACAAAATGCCCTGGCCTCTGCCCGTTCGATATGAGATTGCTGAAGAAACCCGGTTCGGGGATCGGCGGCTGAATTGTTTTGCGTCCCGTCCTGGCAATGTTGATCAATTGCTGCGCGGGAGTGCCGCCAACGATCCGAAGGCCGAGGCAATTGTCGATGGCGACCGGCGGATGAGCTATGCGGCCCTGGATGAGGCCGTTAACAAGGTTGCCGCCAATCTCAGGAATCTTGGACTGGAACAGGGCGACCGGCTGGCGTTGTTACTGGCGAACCGGGCCGAGTTTGTGATCGTGGCCCAGGCGGCGGCGCGCCTGGGAGTCATTACCGTGCCCGTCAACATTCGCGAGCAAACACCAGAGCTTGAATATATTCTCAATCACTGCGGCGCAAAGGTGCTGGTGCATGAAGCGGACCTTGAGCCCCGCTTGCCAAACGCGGACGCCCTGACATCCCTGCAGCATCGTTTCTCCATTGGTGGAGAGACAAGTCTGGCCCGGCCCTTTGCGGAATTGATGACGTCCGTAGACGTGCCGGTACCGGAAATCGAATTCAACGAAGAAGATACAGCGGTCATTCTTTATACGTCTGGTACCACGGGCAGGCCAAAAGGGGCGATGCTGACCCATGTGAATATCGTGCATTCGGTCATGCATTTTGATACCTGTTTCGAACTTGGTGAAAAAGAGCGCAGTTTGCTGGCTGTCCCGGCCAGCCATGTCACCGGTCTTGTCGCCATCATTCACACGATGCTGGGTCTTGGTGGCTGTATCGTCATGATGCGGGCATTTGACGCGAAAGAATTTCTGGCTCTGGCGGCTGCCGAAAAAGTGACGGCCCTGATCATGGTGCCGGCCATGTATAATCTTTGTTTGCTGCGCGCTGATTTCGCTAATTATGATCTGAGCGCCTGGCGTATAGGCGGCTTTGGTGGTGCGCCGATGCCGGAAGATACCATCCACCGGCTGGCAGAGGCGGTACCGGGGCTTGTCCTGACCAACACCTATGGTGCCACAGAAACCACCTCACCCACCGCGCTGATGCCACCGGGGCATGGGCCTGAACACCCGGACAGCGTCGGCCAGGTCGTGCCTTGCGGTTATGTCCTGGTGATGGACGACAATGGCGTGCCGGTAGCCCCTGGCAAGCCCGGAGAAATCTGGATTGGCGGCCCCATGGTCGTGCCCGGATACTGGCAAAACGAAGAAGCCACAGCGCGCGAATTCTCAGGCGGGTACTGGAAGTCCGGCGATATTGGATCACTGGACACCAGGGGGTATCTCAGAATTTTTGATCGCAAAAAAGATATGATCAATCGTGGTGGCTATAATATCTACAGCGCCGAGATCGAAAATGCCCTGTCCCTTCACGAAGGTGTCGTAGAAAGTGCCGTAATTGGCGTCGCTGACCCGGTGTTAGGCGAAAAGACCCATGTCCATGTCTGTGTCCGGGATGATGCCTTACGGGAAGAAGATGTCAAAGCCTGGTGCGGTGAACGCCTGGCGGATTATAAAATACCGGATTTTGTGACCTTGTCTGGCGAACCTTTACCGCGCAATGCCAATGGCAAGATCGTCAAGCGTGCCTTGCGGGAATCCTGAGGAGCCGGAAAGGAACATAAGATCATGCAAAAACCAGTCGCTGTTGTTGTCGGTGTAGGCCCCGGTCTTGGTGGAGCCCTGGTCCGAAGATTTTCTGCTGAGGGCTATGCCGTGGCGGCAATCTCTCGAGACATCAAGAACGCAGAATCCATTTGCACCGGGGTGGATGATGCGGTGGCGCTTTCTTGCGACGCCACAGATCGTGCGCAAACTGAAAGTACCATTGCCAGGATTCGTGAAGATATGGGTAGGCCAGAAGTCCTGCTCTACAACGCTGGCGGCGGCGTACGGGGAACCATCGACGAAATATCTGAAGATGATTTTGCCTTTAGCTGGCAGATCAATGCCATGGGCCTGTTTCTCTGGGCCAAGGTTCTGGCACCCGACATGGTCGATGCTGGCAAAGGCCTGATCGGGGTCACAGGGGCGACGGCCAGCTTGCGAGGCAAGCCGCTGACAACCGGATTTGCCGCAGCCAAGGCTGCACAACGAAGCCTGAGCCAATCGCTGGCGCGTGATCTGGGGCCAAAAGGCGTGCATGTATTTTATGCCATCATCGACGGCGGAATTGATAACCCGCGCACCCGCGACCGCCAACCAGACAAACCGATTGAATCGCGTTTGAATGCCGACGACATAGCCGATACCTATTGGGTTGTTGCCAATCAGAAACGTTCTGCCTGGACGTTTGAGATTGATCTGCGCCCGCACATTGAGAACTGGTGACATAGAGAACTGGCAATTTTGGTGCAAAAGTCATACATAACTGTCGAAGCGACTTTTCCCCTTAACCATTGCCCCTCAACAATCAGTGTCGCGATGAAACGTTAACGAGCATATGAGCGAAATACCAAACTGGGAAATCCCGGCGGCAGCCCAACCTGACCCCGCCAAATACACCTTCGACCTCGACCGCGCCTTGTCTGCGGTTGTGGCTGTCCATTCGCGCATCCCGTCGGACGCCTATACAGCAGGTATTCTGGGTGAAGAACGTCAGGGCAATGGTGTTGTGATCAGCGACAAGGGTCTGGTCCTGACTATCGGATACCTGATTACCGAAGCCACAGAAATCTGGCTGACCACCCATACCGGAAAAGTCGTCCAAGCGGACGTGCTGGCCTATGACCAGACCTCGGGCTTTGGCCTGTTGCAAGCCATGGGACAACTGGATGTACCAGCGCTGGAGCGCGGCAGCAGTTCAGACACAAGGGTTGGTGAACCGGTCATATTCGCTGGACATGGCGGACGCCGAAAGGCTCTTGATGCGATCATGACGGACAAGCGGGAGTTTGCCGGATACTGGGAATATGTCCTCGACATGGCGTTATTTACGTGTAGTAATTCAGACCTGATCTGACAGTTACCGATTTTGACGCGGCGTCTGTCAGGTCAAGTTTGGTCTATAAACTTTTCCTTCCAGATACGTTTACC
>Ga0233430_1005086_pt1 | contig 11682 bp, 21 predicted proteins | sample SI_118_April2016_2_FD_179883 | JGI IMG/M metagenome (GOLD analysis project Ga0233430, IMG submission 179883) | Seawater microbial communities from Saanich Inlet, British Columbia, Canada - SI_118_April2016_150_MG | ecosystem: Environmental > Aquatic > Marine > Inlet | place: Canada: British... | reverse complement strand
TTGATATTGCTCATTCATTACGGAAACGTTAAAACATTCAGTCTCACTATCATCATTCCATTTTATTGTTTCGTGTCCGAACCCACCATGAATGTGTCCGAAAATTGCAACTTTAGGTTTAACTCGCTCTATGTAACTTAAAAAGTGTTTACACCCAAGTGGTCTTTTATATTTATACTCTGGTGTTACTGAATCTAAAATTGTATGTGGTGGGCCATGACAAACTACTACATCTGCTTCGGGAGCATTTTCCCAAAAGATTTTCGATTGTCTATCTGTTAATCCAAATGCCCAATTATTAAATTCTGGTGTAAAGCTACTCCCGAAGAATTTAAGTCCTTCTACCTCTACTACTTTATCATGAATATAAGTTGCTCCAGTTTCTTTATCTACGACTTCTGCGTTATCGGGAAAATCTTCTATCCCCAGCTCATGATTTCCGGCAATCCATAATTTATGTTTATGTGGTTGTTCTTTCATCCATTCTATAAAATCTTGAATTTCTGACGCTATACCTTGAAACGAAAAATCGCCAGCGTGGATAAGAATATCTCCATCTGGTATCTCCACTCGTTTGGTAGCGTTGTGTGAGTCGCTTAATGCTACTATTTGTAACTTTTTCATAACCTTTTAATTTACGACTTTATTTTGTTAAAGTCAAGTGTTTTTATTTTATATTTCATGAGAAAGTTATTCTCCTATTTAATATAAAGTCAAATAAGATTCCTAAATCCAATCCACCGTATTTTGTTGCAGACCACAATCGTATAGAATGTAATTTCCATCTATACCAAAACTTTTTGGCTTTCTTTATTTCTTCTGGTGTTCTTGCCCATCCACCGTATGGCATTACTTCGTACATTTTATTTCTCACTCCGTTTGTTAATTTGAAATTTATCTCTCATTTCTTATACCTAAATATACAACATAAAAGCTATATAAGTCAAGCTTTATTTTAAGTTTTTTCGCATCCATCCGCTCCTCAAGCGTAACATTCTATTTCTTTCTTCTCAATTCCGTAATTAATTATATATATCTTCATTTTATTTCTCCTTAAAATAATCTTTCTTGTGTAGTATGTTTTTCGATTCTTTCTTCTGCAATGTTGAAATATGTTTCATCAAGCTCAATACCTATAAAATTACGGTTAGTATTAACACAAGCTACTCCTGTTGTTCCGCTTCCCATTGTAAAGTCTAAGACTAACTCGTTTTCGTTTGTGTAGGTTTTAATAAGATATTCAATAAGTGCTACTGGTTTTTGTGTTGGATGTAGCCCATTTTCTCTATTATATTTTAATATACTTTTTGGATAACCTGTTTTATCTTGAATATATGTTTCTCTTTTACTTTCACTTGCTAAATGCCCTAATGTTCCTGCTTTACCTTTATTTGATAACACCAAATTGATTTTATCAAGTTCGAGATTATATGTTATCTTTTTTATAGATGATAGTATCTCATTATATTTATTTTCAATACCAAATAGACTACATATTTTATTCCATTGATATTCTGTTGGTAATTGAGACCCATTCATTTTATTTGTAACCCAGCCTGTTATTCCACCTGTTCTTGAAAGTTCTAATTTTGAAACATCTATTTGTTTCAAATTTAGTCGTTTTATATTTTCAATCATAATATTAGCAAATTCCATATTAGGCGTTCTATTATAAAACACTGATATGGTTTCATGTATTTTTAATGGTTGATATTTTATTAATTGAAAGTTTCCTGCATTATTCTTCTCCCAAACCCAATCATACTTATAATTCTTTATATTACTCATTCTTAAAGCACTCGAAAAAGGCTCACTGCCAAATAAAACTATTGCTCCATTCGGTTTAATTAATTTGTTTAATCTTTCCCACATTTCATTAAAAGGAATAATTGAATCCCATTTACAAGCAGTAGTTCCATAAGGAGGGTCTGTAATAATAGCATCAACCTTAACGCCTTCAGCAATCATTCTATCCATAACTTCTAAACAGTCACCTTTATAGAGTTTCATTTTATTTCTCCTTAAAATAATCTTTCTTGTGTAGTATGTTTTTCGATTCTTTCTTTAGCTATCTCAAAATAATCTTTATCTAATTCTATACCTATAAAATCTCTATTTAAGTTTTTACATGCTACTCCAGTAGTTCCTGAACCCATTGTGAAGTCTAAGACCGTTTCGCCTTCGTTGGTGTAGGTCTTGATGAGATATTCCATTAGAGCAACGGGTTTTTGGGTTGGGTGTAATCCTCTTTGTTGCTTGAAGTCTAAAACTCTCTTTGGTAACCTATCCCCTTTGTTAATTGTTGTTGTTGTTTTTGATTTAGTTCCTTGTATTTCAAATGTCCTTTCTTTTTTATCTCTAGTTATTGTGTAAGGTTCTCCTTGCGTCTTTTGAGGATTATATAAACATTGTTTTTTATAAAACACGCTAATTATCTCAATGTCATTTAATGGCTGTTTTTTTGCTAAAAAAGGGTTTACTCCTTGTGGTTTTCTGTAAATCCAATCATACTTATAATTTTTAATATTGCTCATTCTTAAAGCACTTGAGAATGGTTCTGAGCCAAATAATACTATTGCACCGTTCATCTTTATCAATTTATTCAATCTCAACCACATTTCATCAAAAGGTATAACAGAATCCCATTTACAAGCAGTTGTCCCATAAGGTGGGTCTGTTATTATTGCATCGACCTTAACGCCTTCAGCAATCATTCTATCCATAACTTCTAAACAGTCACCTTTATAGAGTTTCATTTTATTTCTCCTTAAAATAATCTTTCTTGTGTAGTATGTTTTTCAATTCGCTTTTTAGCTATGTCAAAATACTTATCGTCCATCTCTATACCTATAAAGTCACGACCTAAGTTCTTACAAGCTACTCCTGTTGTTCCACTTCCCATTGTAAAGTCTAAAACTGTTTCATTCTCATTCGTGTAGGTTTTTATTAGGTATTCCATTAATTTGACAGGTTTTTGAGTTTTATGAAATGTTTTACCTTCCGTTTCCGCTGTTTTAAAATATAAAACGTCTCTTGGGTATCTGTTACCTTCTGATTTAACTTCAGTCTGATTAAAACTTCCGTAAACATCGTCTTTAGTTTGCTTCTTTCTTATCCCTTTGTTGTAGGATTTACCTTTAGTCATTTGTGGGTTGTATGTTGGCTGTTTTTTATAAAATACTAATATATTTTCCTTTGCTCTTAATGGCTGTTTCTTAGCATTGAGAAAATTAGTCGCCTTTGATTTTTCCCAAACCCAATCGTATTTGTAATTCTTTATATTACTCATCCTTAAAGCTGAACTAAAAGGCTCACTACCAAACAACAATATTGCACCATTCGGTTTTATAATTCTGCTTAGCTGCTCCCACATAGGCTTAAAAGGTATTACGCTATCCCACTTACATTGTGTTGTTCCATAAGGTGGGTCTGTTATTATTGCATCGACCTTAACGCCATCTTCAATCATTCTATCCATAACTTCTAAACAGTCACCTTTATAGAGTTTCATTTTATTTCTCCATACTTTTCTTCTAAATGTTTCTTTTCTTCATCAGTTAAGCTATCTAAGTAATCCTGGTATTTCTTATCAGCAAACTTTTTAACTTCTTCTCTATCATTTAACTTATCTACTGGAACACCTACTTCATCTGCTACTGCTCGCTGACATTCCTCAAAGTGTCCAACCTTTATTTCCATTGGTTTGGATGTTTCTAAATCGTTAAAGAAATCTCTCACCTTATTCTCATCTTCTAACGGAACCCAATACGAACCCTCACTAATGGCATATCCACTATCATCTTTTTCATCGTAAATTTCTATTCTACCACTTGCGTAATAATATCCCATTAACGAGAAAATACCATATCCAGTAGTTGAATAATTATATCTACCAGATGGTCTGCAATACTTTATATCTTCATCTGTATATTCATTATGCTTTTCTAAAAACATCTTACGAGCATCTTCTTCTGTTTCGGCTTCAATTCTACCTAAAGTTCTATATCGGTCTGTACTTATTGTCCATTTAACTGGGACATATGTTTTACATTCGTCTATTCTAATATCAGATACATTAGGTTCATCATCCCAAGGTCCTGGTCTTTTTTTATTAAAATCTGTCGGGTAGTCCATTTTATTTCTCTTCTTTTAGAATCTTTTCTAATATAGTGTTCAATCCAACTTCCAAAAGTAATCGATGATTTTCATCACCTATTCTACACTCTAACAATAGTTCACCATGTTGGTCTACTAACTTTAGTTTATTTAACTCATTTAATTCTTCTTGTAATTTCTCAACTTCTTTAACATGCGCATCGTGTGATTTAGCTAAATCATTGAATGCGTCTATTCCTACTTTTTGTATTTCGTTATTCATTTTATTTCCTATTTAAATGTATACTCCTTCTTCGGTGGCATTATGTTATCTTGGCCTCCCTTACTAATCCAGAACCTTCCCACCAAACTTCTCCACCAAAACTATAATCATAAGTTAATGCATCATGACATACAATATTTTTATCCAATATATCTAATATCTCTTGTGTGGGATTTGGGCCTGCTAATCTTTTTTTACACAACTCAACATTATCTTCCATCAATTCTACCCCGTATGTGGTAGATAATGCTTTCTCTAATGTACAACCATTTCTTTCCATTTTTCTAATTACAACCTCTGATAAAAATTGTCCATCTCCACAAGTTGAATCTATAAACGTTTTTGTTTCATCTGTAAATGTATCATTATTTAATAATTCTATTTTATCTAAAATCTCTTGAACTTGCCAAGTCGGAGTAAATATTTCAGCCGTTTGTTTTATACGAAGTTTATCTCGTTCTACTCCACTCATATAAGACTGGTTTCGAGAATGATTTATATATTCTTGAATCACACAAATTCTTTCCAAAAATCTTTCTTAAATAAAGATAAAGCTCTTCTATTTATATTATCATTTCCACCATCACAACTTTTCATCATGTTTCTAAAATCTTGTGAGTCAAATACTTTTTTTATTTTTTTCAAATTTTCAAGTGTATCTACTATCCCATAAGAAAATTGTGTTAATCCATACTCTCCATTTTCATCAAGAAACGATCCCATATCATATCCACCATTTCCCCATATTAATTTTGGAATTCCAAAGTGTCCTTTTGAATTTATACTACTCCACATTAATTTAGGTTCTCCAGAAACTCGTACTAAATTTACACATGGATATTTAAAAACTTCAGATTCTTCTTTATTCATATGAGTATTTCTTGTTTCATATGATGTCCACGAATGTAATACTTCAACTGTATCTTCATTTTCTTTTGCTATTTGTTTCTTAACCTTATCTATATTTCCACTAGGAATAAATTTAAAATCTGATAGATTTATATTAACTTCTTTACCATCTTGTAACTTTAGTATAGTAGAAGAACCATCATTTAATTCATTTTTAACAACATACCAATCATAAGTAGTTCGTGATTTAAAAGTTTTAATTCCATCTTCTTTATTATGCATTTCCAAATATTGTATTTGTCTACTTCGTAATGTTTTTTCTACTTCCGTAAAACCACCATCTGGATTTCTCCAACTTGAAGGGTGTATTGGTGCTAAAATACCACCTTTTTTAACTCTGTCATTTATAGCTGATACTGGGAACTCATTCCAAATATCTTTCTTTTTATCGGGGCCGACCATCATTGAAAATGGATAATTCCCAACTTCAACATCAAATTTCATATCTAAATCTCCATCTAAAATATTTTTATTATAAACTCTATACCCTCGGCGTTTAAGACGATTAATATATTTATGTCTTGTATCATACCCATATACTCTTGATTTAGCATTAGCTTCAGAATGTCCACATTCCATTAGTTTATTAACTAATGCTATAATGAAAATACCATATGAACATGCTGGATTACAAAATGTCGTACTGTTACTTATAAATACATACGGGTGTAATTCATAAATTTTTTCTACAATCTCTTGGGCTTGCCAATCAGGTGTAAACACTTCCCCCTTACTATAATCATAAGTCAATTCAAAATAACTATTTAACTTATTCATTTTCTCACTCATTTTGTACCTAAATATACAACATAAACACTATACAAGTCAAGCTTTATTATAATTATTTTCCAATTTATTATATGAAGTTAAAATAGTATTCATAAGTTTAACTGGTATTGAATCAGATTCACATAATTTTATTACATCATCACATCCCAATCCAATCTCATATTCTACCTCTGAATCATACCCTTTATTTTTAATATTTTCCATCATTTCAATATAATTATCAGATTCAATATTATTTATTTCAGAAAAATCCGTTGTCTTATAAACGATACTTCGTAACTTATTCTTAATATCTTTTTCAATTTTTTTTATTTCTTCACTATCAGTTACCGTTTCTCCATCTTGTTCATAAGTAACAACTTTATTTCTATCAATACCTTTTTGTTTTTTACGAGATTCTTTATAAATTTTCACCCCATCCAAATCCACATCTTCTGGTACATTATAAGTTTTTACTGCCGATGCTCCAACAGAAAGTAAACTTGAGGATTCAATCAATTCATTATAATACTCATCAGTATCTAAACTCTTAATAAGACCCGTTTCATTACTGAATAGATTTATTGAACGAAGAACTTTTCTAATACTTTCATTCAAATCTTCTTCTTCAACTTTTTCAGACTCTTTAAGAATATATTCATCTACTGGACTACTATCACGGTTCGGGTCAAGTGAAAGTGAAACTACATTACCAACAGATTTTTTCTCACCATTATAAGTTTTTCCTGGAGTCAAAACACGACTAATCTTCTGTGAAACAACTCCAACATCACCACCATCAAATAATAAGAAGATAGTATCTACTTCTGAAATACCGAAACTTCTCGAACCCATATCTTTAGTAAGTATAATAACTCTTTTGTTGTTTCTTTTAGCCTTTGCTATTTCCTTTGATACTTTATCTTCGGCTTCTTTATTAGAAGTCTTTGTACTATTCAATAAAATAATATCATATCTTTCTCCAAGAATTTTTTCAAGAAGAACTTTAAACTTTTTTTGTTCATCTAAATTTTTAGTGTTAGCGAAAATCATTGATACTTCTAATGGTAAATCTACTTTTAAATTTATAAAATTTAGATTAGTACCATTATATACACCATATAAAGACCGAATTAATGTTTCTAATTGTTCTTTAGATTGATCTACATCTGCCAATAACTTTGACCATTTAGTTTTATATTCATCAGGTACAGAATTATTTTTGTCAATAAAAGTATCAAGAATTAACTTATAAAAATTTGGTGTTATAATTCCCCGAAGTGAATTTCGTATTTTTAGTATTTCCGAAAATTTCATATCCTTCAACCAAGGATGTTCTCCATTAAACATCATTAAAATATCAGTATAAGAAAATCTTATAATTCTATCACCAACATTATCTAATGATGAAACTACCTTTTCAATATTAGAACCAGTCAAATGTACATTAACATGACAATCAAGTTTTTTAATATCTTCTTTTTGGCTAGTTCTCCAAGTTCCAAAATCCGCCTCATCCATAAATGCTACTTTATCTCGTTTTGGTAAGTCTAAAACGGGTTTAAATTCTAATTCCCAATTATTCTTATGGAGTGATTTTTCTACTACAATTAATTTTTTATCATAATATGTATTTAAAACTTCTTGTAAATCATCATCTTTATCTACATAATAAATGTAATCAGTAAAACCTTTATATTTAAATAAATCTTTTGTAAATGAAGAAATTGCGGACAACCAATAAGTTGGAAGTATTGCTACCTTATAATCATATTTGTAAAATAAATCTTTCATCAATTCACTAATTATAAAAGTTGTTTTACCACTTCTGGCCGCCATCTCTAATGCAAAATCAATATCAACTTCACCATTATTTAATGCCTCAACTAAAAATTCAAAAAATCTATCTTTCAATACACTTTTGAAAAAATAAGGTTTATAAACTTTCAAACCTTTCTCGTCATTTTCAGATATAACTTTATTAACTTCTAAAATTACATGCTCATCACTATCAAAATCACCAAACCATTCTCTATCCTTATCTATACGAGTTTTGTAAAACCCTTTCAGTTCAAGAAAATGATGAATACCTTTTTTACTACCTATCGTTCTATCCCATAAAGTAGTCTGTGTAGAGTAAATCAATTCTAATGGTTCAGAATTGGAAGTACCGTCCTGTTGATTAACACGATCTTCGGCTGATAGTTTAGTACCACCGATTTTATATCGTTTATTTTCTCTATCCGATTTAGTGGTATAGATATACATTGTATTCATTTTTTTAGGTCTGTAACCATCTACGTGGAGAAGATTTTCTCCGTTTTTTTTAGTAATTATCTTTGTCATTTTCTATTTTTTATTTTTTCTATTCGAATTTGAGATTTATCTCTCATTTCTTATACCTAAATATACGACATAAACACTATATAAGTCAAGCTTTATTTTCACTTTTTTAATGGGGTGTGATTCATATCACATTTATTAATTAAGTTATCGGGCCCCCAATATAGAGTTCCCACTCACCACTATCTATAAGTGGTTTTGCTTTTTTGTATTTCAAATCTTTTGTTTCTTTACCATCAGTAATCATAACAATTTCGTTTCTTCCAAATTCTTTTTTACTTATAATAGGTTTTAACTTTATTTCTTTATCAATACAACTAATACCATTCAAATGGTCTATTTCGTGTTGTATACAAACTGATTCAAGTGTTCTTTGTTCTTCTTCGTTTTTATTAGATTTGTCTTGTTCCCAAGTTCCCATTCCTTTACCAGGAGTTGGTTCTCCACTAAAATACCAATCTGATTCTTCTTGTTCTGTATGTATAACAATATTCTTAAATCTTTTAGTATTTACTCCTTTTTTTGGAAATGATAAACAACCTTCATAATAATCTATCTCATCCCATTGTTCTTTAATAACAGGATTTATTAATATAAGTGGCTCCCTAACATTAACCACAGCAACAGCGGCGTCAATACCCACTTGGTTAGCTGCCAAACCAATACCATCTTTCCGCGTTGTGAGAATATTAAATAAGTCTTTAGCTATAGATAGTCCTTCTTCTACGGACACCTTTCTCAGTTTTTTATTTATAACTGGATTTTCTTCTTTAAAACAATTAATTATTTGTTTCAATTACATCCTCGGATTATTATTATCATACATTTTTAATGCTATATAACCTAACAGACATACTACTAAAAATTCAAACATTTTTTACTGCCCTATACTTAGATTTTTTTGATTTATCTTTAACAACTATTTTTCCTTTAAGTTTACCTTTTGTTCCAAGGTGATTTTTAATAAACCAATCAGGAATTTCACCATCGGAATCTTCCATATCTCTACGAAGAGCTCTACGAATATTACTCAACTTTTTCCATTTACTATCACTTCTATTTTTCCTACGATGTTTACTTATTGGCATTTCGTTCCTCTATTTTTTTTCTATAAAGTTTAGCATCTTCATCATAGGCTGCCCAAAATGTTATTGTGGACTCTCCTTCTTTATATGAATATTCTTTCATCTTATGTGCTATGTGAAATGGTGTTTTTGTTTTCTTGGCCATTGTTACTCCTTATGCCTGTGCTAATTCTACATTAATATTATCATATCTATATTCCCAATAAAATAATACTAAGTCTGCTAATTTATCCAGATACTTTGGGGTCAAAGTTCTCTCTGGATACATAAAATCAATTATAGTTGGTTGTGTTACATTAACATCCATTTATCTGTATATCCTTATATTTAATATTCACTTCTCTTTCAAGAGTATCTATTATATAGTTTAAATCATTTTTTGCTCCACCTAAATCTGATTCGTTTTCTACAAACCCATTAGATGTAGAATCTAATTGATTACTAATTGATTCTAATTCTTCTAATATTTCTACTTTTGACATCTTACTCCCATATTCTTGCTAATCTGCGGACGAAACCTAATGTGGCTCCGAATCCAAATGCTATAGCCGCTATTTGTAAATTTCCCATATATAATGCCGTTGATGATATTATATAGGATGTAAATCTTACTACAGCGTATATTGAAAAATTGCCACTAGCTTCTACAAAGTTTTTTCTTGACATTTCTTATTTCCTTAATCTTTTCTATTTTTGATGGATGAACAAATTTTCTCCACTTACCTTTTGTGGTTTCATCCAATAATTTTTGTTGTTTTATAGTAATCATATTTATTACATAACCTTTTTATTTCATAACCTTAATAAACCTACGGGTGAATTAACACCCGTAGATAATATCACCTACTATACTAATTTAATGTTTTAACATTTTTAGCAACGGGCCCTTGTTTTCCTTCTCCGATTTCAAACTCAACTTTTTGACCTTCTTCTAAAGTCTTATAGCCGTCTGTTTGAATTTCAGAAAAGTGAACAAAGTAATCTGTATCGCCTGATGCTGAATCAGATACAAAACCGTATCCTTTTTTGCCATCAAACCACTTTACTTTACCTTCACTCATGATTTTCCTTCTTTGTTTATGTTGTGATTCAAGAAATCTTGCTGTTTTTTCACAGCCTTTTTTATCGCTTCTTTTTTTTCTTTATGTCGGGCAACTAACATTTGTTCTTTTGTCCGACGTTTAGATCTTTTACTTACTAATTTTTTCTTTTTAGGTGGTGAAACCTTAGTTGGTTTCTTAGTTCCTTTTAACTTAGGTTGTTCTTTACCCTTATGATATACCGAACCATCTTTATCGACAAACTCCGCCATCCAATGCCATCCTGCTGGACGACCTGTGGGTTTGTATCCTTTAGGTTCTTCTAATGGTACTGACCTAATTGTACATCGTGAACATTTTACACTATCTGCTTCATCACCAACTTGTTCATATCGTCCACATACCTTACACGACATATACCGTATATTTCCTTCCATATAACTATAATATGTTAGTTTATTTTTCTTACTCATTTTATTACTTCTTTACAACTTCCTTAATTTCTCAACAGGTAATAGTAATCTATGTTCATATGAACCTTCTTTTTGTACTACAGTATATATATCTTTTTCAATACTTTCAACCTGATATGGTGGTTCATTTTTATCACTTAAACCAACTATTAAAACTTTAACCCAATCATCAACTACAATTTCAGTATTTTTCAATATTAAACTCCCTGTTTATGTTTCTTACTAAATCTATTATCTTGAACTTCCAAAATATGTTTACAATATTTTGTCTTGAACTTGTGTCGGAAAGTAAATGCCTTACAATCACACGCCCATTCAATTCTACTTCTATCAAATCTTATATCGTAGTCTTTACCATCTACCTTATAATGTTCCCAATCATATTCATCTATGAGAACTCCATCAAACTTTTCGATTAATAAATCAATTAGTTCCATATATTAAATATTACCTAATACCATGAAAATGTAAAAAACTACAAACATAAATAATGCGGTTAAAAACTCTGCTACTCTATATAATACTAATTTCATATTTATCTCTCATTTCTTATAACTAAATATACAACATAAATAGTATATAAGTCAAGCCTTTTTTTCACTTATTTTTCGGGCGTGCCAATGGAAGTGGTCTGCTATCTTTCGTTGGTCTTTAGATATGTAAAACTCCTCACCTATATAAAACTG
>Ga0233430_1005080_pt1 | contig 11690 bp, 10 predicted proteins | sample SI_118_April2016_2_FD_179883 | JGI IMG/M metagenome (GOLD analysis project Ga0233430, IMG submission 179883) | Seawater microbial communities from Saanich Inlet, British Columbia, Canada - SI_118_April2016_150_MG | ecosystem: Environmental > Aquatic > Marine > Inlet | place: Canada: British... | reverse complement strand
CCTATTTAATCACACAACAGAAACCTGACAAATTTAATAGCATAACAAAAAACCCCTCGATTTCTCGAAGGGTTTTCTGGTGGTCGGAGACGGAATCGAACCGCCGACACGAGGATTTTCAGTCCTCGCAGACAAATTCATCTATTGACGGGTGGTAAAGAGAAAGTTACCACTGGTTGCCGAATAATTGGTTGCCGAATTGACATTTTCTCTTCTCTTTTCTTCTAATTCGATAAATTTCCTTAGGCTCGGAAAGTCATCAATTCTTCGTTGCTCAGGATACTGTAAATAAATTTCTGTAGTGGTTATTTTAGTATGCCCCATTTCTCTGGCAACTTGGTGGATATTCCCAGTAACAGTAACTCGTTTAATACCATAAGTATGTCTAAAAGATTTTAAACTAATATCCTTTCCTAAAAATCCCAAGTCCTTTACTACTTTCCTCATAATTGTAGCCAGTCTATGGTAGGCAGATTCATTCGGATTCTTACTTCCCCTTATTGTATAATTATCTCTGAATTGATGCATCTCACACAGGGTTTCCCTTGAGTGATCTGATAGATGAATCTGTCTAATTTTCTTTGACTTCGATTTTTCCACTTCTACAATAAGCCAGTCACCAAACAATTCGCCATCAAATGGTTCACTTGGTCTACATCCAGTATTTTCATAAAAGAGGAAAATTCTTTTATAAAAGTCGTTCAACCAATCAAGGTTATGTATCTGACTAAGCTCATTTTCATTTAAATATCGTGGTAATGGTTCGCCCACGTTGAGTTTATCAAAAAGTATTTCTTTGTCAATGTATTCTGCCCTTTTATACAGCCAATTAAAAAAAGTCCGAATATGTCTCAGACTAAAATTTATTCCTGAATCTTTGTATTTCCTTTCTTTCCCATTCATTTCGGTTTGCATGCATCTTATCAATCCATTTTTTCCGTCTATTTCTTTCCTCGACAGCTTATTTACTGGTTTTGATTTTCCAACATATTTCATCAACTGGTTTAAAGAAACTCCGTCCCTTCTAATAGTACTTGATCGCACTTTACCAATACGATAGTCAAGATATTCGTTTACAGCGTCCTCTAATGTTGTAATATTAATTTTTGTTCTACCGCTACTGTTTTTCTGCCATGGAAATGTAAAGTCAATTCCTGATTTGATATCTCTTTCCATTTTTACGACTTGCTGATGTCTTAATATCGCTTCAGATTTTGTTTCTGCGTTAAGTGGGATTCGTTTTGGTTTTGACCATTTGACATTTGAGATAATAGAATAATAGTACAAACTACCATTCGTTTTTTTGTTGGTTTTAAGTTGTGCCATTGCTGACCTCCGTGGTTTACGCATTAAAATGCAGGGAATTGCGTCTCACCACGGTGAGCGGAATCCTTACGGAATTTCCATTCCCTGCATATCTTATCAATGAAAAAATCGCATTTCGGAGCGATTCTTTCCGCCATGGTTTACGCATGGTAAAATTAAATTTTAATTCTTTATCAGAACAAATCATTTTAAAAATTCCTTTAATTTCTCCATCTTCTCTAAATACTTTTAATCTTTCAGTCCCGATTGCTTCCCTAATTTTTGTTGGGCTAAACCCTGAGTATGAACAAGCCTCTTTCACAGTATACCAAGGTGACAATGCACCAATCACAATATTTTTCAGTTGATCAATATTTGTCAAGATTTCATTCACTGCTTTTCAGATTTTCCCCCTTGAGTGACGTGTACAGCCCCATAGAGGTGGTATAGCCGAACTTTTATTGCCAAAAATGAGATATTGGATATAATACCCGATAAAATGAAAAGACCTCGTTAGAATTCGTCTCAGAGAATGCTTCATTACTGTATTCTAATTACTATTTCGTAAAAAATCATGAATTGAAATAAAACGATGATTATTTTTAGAATTTTAGATGATCGCTTGAACTGGTAAGCAACTATGAAGAGAATTAATAGACATACAAACAACCAATATAATAGATATATGTTTAGTAGTGGTAAGGTCATTGAGTGATATCCTCTACTAATTCCCCTCGTGAAGGTATTGAGTCTAAGGGTTGCGTGAAGTCAAGATGTATCCAAGTTAGGATTGTTCTTTTCTGTTTAGGCTTTATACCCACAATCGTTTTTTCAAATCGTTCCTTATCAATTAGATCACATACAATCGTTCTAACTTTTTGCTCATTCCAATTTTCAAATTTAGTTTTCATGTTTAATCTTATAGCTAATTTCCGATTTGAAAACATTACTTGATTTCGTCTAATTAGAATCTCTTCACCCCAATCCAGTTTCATTATTTTATCTTCATCGTTTAAATTGAGAAGTAAATAATCAAATACTGCTAAATACTCTTTATCTTCCATTTCCATGTATTCCTGATAAACAATGTCATTTCTCAAATTTGCTCTATAGTTTATCGTTTTAGTCAAAATAAAATCCTCTCTATATCCCCAGTTGGATTCAAAAAGCTTTATTAGCTCAGTTAACTCAAGAGGTGGGTTGTTATTACAATTCCAATCTATCAATATTTTCAATGCATTTTCCTTTGTATAACCCTCCATCATTAACTTTCTTGTGAGTTCCGATCCTGTAGTGTTACGATTACCCTTTTTTACCCCCCATGTAGAGGTTTTAAGGCTGTTTCTCCTCTCACTCGACTCAAGTATCCACGAATTATTATTAATGGAAAAATCCTTAGATAGCTTGGGAGTTTTTGGACTCAGTGCCGTCTCCAGCCACAGTGCATTGAGTGTATCATTCAATTCTGTAACTTTATTAGCAAATGTCTTAAATCTGGGTGCTTTTGCTAATATTTTGAAGTCATCATGAATCTCAGAATATTTAATTGGGATTTTGTACAGGTTTGATTTGTTATTAAGGGTATTTGTGAGTCTATACAGTTGATGACTTTTATACATTGACTCGTCACAATCCAATCCCAACAGCCTAATAAACCTTTTTACCCTTTGATTAAATTCTTTGACTGGAAGAGGCTCAATGCCCACAATAGCGGAAGGAATTTCAATATGAAACCCCTTTTTCCCGCTAAAATAGAAACTCAAACATTCAGTGGGTACATCATAGTCGTTTAAGATTTTGACTACCTCTTCAACCTTTGCAGAATCAAGATTATCTATATCCAATGGGATGAAATCACAACAAACCATTCCATCGTATCCCCTGATAGTGGCTTTATCTTTACAATGCGTTTTTAATCCCTCAGGATAAGTTGCCCAGGTTCTGCATCTATCAACATCCTCAGAATTAATTTCAATATCATCCACCTTGACGACAATCCCCCTTCTATTGAAGTGAGGGTCAGCTAATTCAACAAATATGAAATCAGCTTTTGTCAAGATCGCTCAAAGTTTTTATTGATTCCGCACTGGGTCTACATCCCATTCTGTAAGCATATAATGCACAGCCTGTCACAGGGCATAGTCGCACATCTTTACAAGAATCACAAGAGCAATCAAGACACTTCTTCCTGATCATCTTAATGGGCGTGTCAAACAATTTATTCACCATCAATCCACCTTTCAATATCAGAAATACGAACCAAGATACAATCACTTGTTTTAGGAAGCTTAAAACCTCCACTTTTTTTAGAATACTTCAAAGCACCACTTTTCAAAGCATCTATAATAGTATTCTTCGATAGTGATGTGTATTTAATTACCTCAGGTATTACCATCCATTGACTAATTTTATTTCTTAATAGTAACTGTTCTATTCTCTTGAGTCGATACTCTAATTGAATTTGTTTATTCATTGCTTAACCATTTCTCCAATTCTGAAATCTTAAATAATAATTTTCCCGTCGCTCTTGAAGCTTTCAATTTCCCGCTGTGAAAAGCCCTTCTTATAGAACTATCACTTAAAGATGTATATTCAATTGCTTCAGGCAATGTAAGCCACTGATTTTTTTTATTAGAATTTAGTATTTGTTCAATTCTATGAAGGCGATATTCAATTTGAGTTAGCTCAATCATTTGTACTCTCTGGTAGTGAATTTTGATGTCCTTTATAGTAGATTACGGCTTCATACATGCCCGTCGAGAACTTGTTTTTGCTTTCTCGACTCAAACTGTCAAAATGATCAATTACCCATTTATTCTCCTTTAATACAGCCGTCTCATTTGTAAGGTTATTAAGAAAGTCAAGAGCTTTTTGAGCAGTTGGAAATGATGCATCAAAAGCCCAATAATCTGTGTGTGTTGCCCAAATAACTAAGTAGAATCCTTTTCTTCGTTTTAGTTTTTTATAGATTTCTTTACAATCAGTCTTAAATAGATAATCTCGTTCGTAGCGATTCTCCAATGATGTTGTGTATTTTGTCATTTTATTAATAAACTCCTTTTTTATTTAAAGAGTGTCATTAATCAACATTGATCTCTGAAACTCTGTAATAATATATTGAGTCCAGAGTAATTATAAGCGACTGTTATTAATGGTTATAGAGAGAATATATAGAAAATGATTGAAGAGAATTATGCACTATTCAGAGCGCAATTATTTCTATGTTTTTTGTATGGTTCTTTGCGTTGTAAATCTGATAGACTAGAAAGTCTAACTGTTCTGGGAGGAAAGTCCTTGTAAAACCTTATTTGAATGTTTTCTACTTATTTCCCATTGCTTCCACCCATTTGATGACTCAGGGTTAAACGTATATGATGGGAATGCCTTGCTAACTTCATTGGCTTTGCTAATGATATTTAAATAGAATTTCTCTTCTTTATTGGAAGGTTTTTTAGTGGTCTTGTATTTTGAATAAAAATCTTTAAATAACAGAATTGATAGTGAGTGAAATGATTCCACATTATCCTGAAGTGGTTCAATTTTATTATTATTAATAAAATTTATATAACTTCTTAAAAGAATAAATCGATAGTTATTAAGGCTGAATCTCCTATCTCCCATTAAGTATAAACGAAATTTTAAATCTGAATATCTGATTTCAGTTAATCTCATCCTGTTTAGAGGAGCTTCTTCATTAAGTTGGAAATATCTAAAAAACAACTTTAAGTATTTTTCCTGTTCTCTTGTATAATAAAAATCATTTGGAATAGAATTGTTGATAAAGGAAATACTTGAATAAAGATTTTTCAATGCAATTCTATCACTACGTAATTCTTTTGGGGTTTTTTTAACGAAACTTTTAAAATCTTCAATGTTGTCACATTCTTGAAATGAAATAATGTTATTAATTATTATTTTTTCATATAGTTCTTTATAGTTACCACAACCAGATAAGTAATTTGGTAAAGATTCTTTTAGATGAAATTCATTGTAGAAATCAGTGATCAAATATCTTTTAAATTCATAATAGGCTTTGGGTTGTTTATCGGGATACTTGGAAAGGTAATTTTTAGTGTAATTACCATGCAGTTTCCCGAAATTAAGAGTCTTTGACCAGATTTTGCTTAAATTATTTACAACTGAGAACATATGACCGAACCCTTGATCATATTCGTCAATAAATTCAATTTTTAATAAACTATCTTTGACTTCAATAATACCTGAATTATCATTTTCTAAAATTTTCCTATTTCTATTCTTATTTTTCTTAACAACATTTAGTAAATCAAATAAAAACGATCTATCACTATCTGATAATTCTTCTTGATTCAGTGCTTTTAGATATAATTCATCAATTTTTTCTTCTGTTATCACCAATGGTGCTTTATTTTGTTTCAGTCCAATTATATAGGTTGCATTTGAGTCATTTTTTGATTGATCACATTTTGTAAGTTTGACTCCTACAAGATCTTCTGGTGTCATCTCAATTTCAATCTCGTGGTTTCTTCTAAAATCGTATCGACGTATATTTAACTCAGAAATATCTGCTTTTTTCCCCTCCTTACCTTTTGACTCAAACCAAAGTTTATTCTCTTCCAATATTTTGTTTATTTTATCCTTTTCCATATCTTTTCAAGCTGGGATTATTCCAAATAACTAGGTGAATTACCAGTTGGATCAGTTTTAATCAGTAACATATCATAATCACTGTTTCCAAATCTAGAAGTTGCTCCAGATATAATATATCCAGTATCTAAAGTTTGTATAACACTACCACCCTTTTCTGTTAAAGTTTGATCATCTCCAAACTGTTTCATCCAACTTGTATTCAAGTCATTACTTAACTTTATCAAATTTAATTGTCTTTCATGTGTATTTTCACTTAAAAATATATAACCATCATCGGCTGTGGATTTTAACGAACATACTTTTTCAGTTTGGTAACCAGTATTAAATCCGACATTAGAGAGGATATTGCCATATTCATCTATTTTAATTATTGTTGTTTGGCTGTTTGCAATTGCGCCGATTAGATAACAATTGTCTTGAGTTGGAATAATAGAATATCCAATATTTCGATTACCCTCCAATAAATCAACATTCCAAATCTCATTCCCATCTTCATCTACTTTTACTAACCATATTATCTCTTGTTCGTTGTCTCTATCAATTTGCCCAACGGCAATAAACCCACCTCCATGAGCATTTGCAACATCATATAGAGAGTTGCTATCTGCCCAGTTTTCTGAACCTTGCGTGTCAAATGTATTTTGCCATTCGGTAGCTCCATTGACATCTAATTTTAATAAGAGCGCTTTGTCACCCCAATTATAATGATCGTATGTTCCCGCAATAATATAACCACCACTATATGCTTGTCGTATTGAATTTCCAACATGATGCCTCCCACCACCATAAATATCTGTCCAAATCTCATTTCCGAAAATATCGATTTTTAAAACATAAATTTTATCCAACCATGGGTTTACTGTGCGAGTTGTGCCTAAAATGATTAACCCTCCATCTATCGCTTCTATCAGTTTATAACCTGCTGACATACCATATCCAATATAAAGTTGACTCCATAACTCTTCTCCATATGGAGAGACACCACTAACCCAAAGAGCACTATTTCCACTATTAAATGATTTTGTTTCCCCTACAATTACAATTGAATTGTCCAATAATTCTATGCTGTCATTTCCTATTTCAAATCCATTGTCACCGTAAGTATTTATAAATGTAATAAAAGATGATCCTGCCACGATATTGCTGAAGGATTGTAATCCCCAGTAGTCAGTTACGATTAGTTGATAGTAGGTTATTTCATTCTCAGGGACATCGTGTATTGTAAATGATGTATCACTCCTTAATTCTACTGTAAAGATAATATTCGCTTCACTCATATTCTCCTCGATTGACTCTGTTAATTCATAAATTAAAAAATCATCATCTTCACATTGAGTCCAATTAATATGAAATAAATTATTGTCAAAAATTATGGGCTGAATTTCAACTATGCTGGGATTATCATCCAATATATATATTGCATCACTCAGGCTCGAATATCCATAGATATCATTAACTTTGACCCAAAACCATGAAGGTTGAGTTGGATCGAAATCATTTAATATCTGAACCGTATCAGAAATTTCATATTTATTAGCAATTAATGTCCACTCCTCATTTTCGCCATATGAATTATAAACTTGATAGGACTCAAAATCATCTGCGAGCGACATTTCCCAAATAATTGTCATTTCAATTTGAGTATAATTTATTGAAGTAATATTTATTTGCTCTGGATACGACCCAGAATTATCAACAGTTAAAATTATTGGCTGAGTTTCTGTGAAATTCTCTGCTTCATCATATGATATTGCTTTGATTAAGTGTTCAGATTGATCATCATAACCTGTAGTATTCCAATGATACACATAAGGGACGTCATAATCTTGAAAATGTAGGGAATCGTCAATGTAAAAATCGATTCGTTCAACTCCTTCGTTATCTGAAGAAGCAACCTCAATTGATACAATCTCAAATACTGGATTATTAGTAATTGGTGACTGAATAGAGACGGTTGGAGGTGTGGTATCAGGTTGAGTGGATTCATCGCATGCTGAAATCAAAAGAACAATTATAACAATTAAAATAATGTGAGAATACTTTATAGTCAATTTTCTGTTAAAATCCAAATTTTCATCCCCCTAAGGCAATTAAAAGTCCGCCAACACCGATAAGGATATAAGCAATTTTTTGTGTGTCCTGCGAATCTTTGGTAAATGTTTGCAACTCTTCCAAATCACAATCTGAGCAGTCATCTGCGACATTACTGTACAACATGCCTGCACCTGCCATAATTAAAATGCCCCCCAATCTTGTAGCAACATTATCGGGTCTTCTAAATTGCGATTCAGTTTCAACATTAGCACAATCAAAATCAATCAGATATCCTTGGCTATCTTCTATAGAAATCAATTGATCACATTTTGCAGACAGTGAACTTGAAAAACTGTCTGTTGATAATTCAAAGAAATTGATTTTGCCTAAAACTTCAGAATCATTAGTTTCGCTTTTAGAAATAATGAATGTATAGAATACATCTCCATTATTTATACCATCAAAAATCACATCCTTTACAAAAAATGTTTTCTTTCCTTGAGCTGTATTTAATTCATAGGTGATAGTATCTGCAGACAGAAAAGTAAGCAATAGAATTATTGTTAATAGTGATTTAATATTCATATTATCCTCAAGTTTTATAGAATTATCATTTGAAAACTTATTAATCTCTCACACAACGGATAGATGCGCCTGTACCAGGATAACCAAAACTGTAATGAGACACCCAAGTATAAGTATTTACAAGTGCGCGACCCCAGACCATTCCTCTGTTAAAACGCTCTGTCGAAGACCAAAAATAACTTCCTTCCCCCTGCATATAGTATAGACCATCAAAGTATCTATATCCAGCAGGTAAAGATGTAAATCCACTGTTGTTTGTAGCCCCTACATTTGGTTCAAACCACAGCCCGTCACCGCTCTCTACTGTGCCTGTTGATTTAAGTGAACCTCCAGCAATATCGTCCCCTCCCAAAAAATCAACTAAAATTTGCCATTCATCATCAGTCGGAATATGCCAATCCTCAGGACAAATCTCACTCTCATCAATCACTGCACCCCAATTATAGAAATTCCCAAATACATCAATATTTTGTTCATCATTATTGAGGTAACAGTAGCCACCAGAGTTTAACAAACTCCATTCTGATAGTTCAAGGACGTTTGGAATAGAATTTCCGTTTCTGTACTGTGTCACTCTTAGATTTTCTGCCATCCATTCTTGTGATCCAATGATCACGGTAGTGTAAATATTTCCATCTATGTCAATTACAATATTTGAATAATCACAATTGCCATCGTCATAAAGTGCTACGGGATTGAAATTTAGTGCATTGGGGTCAGTGCATCCGATTAATGCAGGATTCAGAATAATATCGACTAAAATAACAATATCTATAATATTCAAATAGAGGTCTTGGTTAATATCCATGTAGTCAATATAATACTCCCCATCGAGTACTATTCCCACAAGTAAAACAATGTCATTTACATTAATAAACCCATCCATCGAAATATCACCAATACTCGGGTATTCACAAGAATCATCGGATATTATTGAACTTGGGTCATAATTCAATGCCCATTGATCCATACAGCCATAACACTCATTGTCATTTGAGGGGTCGTCATCACAAACATAACAATCATCTACATAAGAAGAACCGTCACAGATTTGTGCGCAATCATAAAATACGCAATCTCCCTCTGTATTGGCATTTGGGTTAAAATTGCAAGCATTAATGTTCATGCATCCTATTATTGTGGGAATACAAGAACCATCATTAATTGTAGCTTCAGGATTGTAGTTAAATGCTTCTTCATCAGTACACCCATATATTGGGTTAAGAAATAATTCAACTTCTGAAAACCCTAATGGCGTAAAGACATTGCTTCCACTTAATAATGTCGTGTTAACATTGATTGCCTCTATTTGCTCACTTGCATCCCAAAATTTGTAAGTGATATTACCATCAGAAATAAACCCATCTAATTCTGGAGTATCAGGATCATCTTCAGATAGGAAGATTTGTACTTGAGAAGTAATTTCGTCTGTTAACTGGATCATTCCAACACATTCACTATCATCGAAAACTCCTATTTCGTCCCCAACTCTAAGATTGATATCATCCAAGATTGCAGAGTTTACATATATCCCCATTGGGTTGAGTGGGATGCCTTGCCAGTTTTGTTGATAGTGCTGATCAATGTCTGATAGGTAATAGCATGTGCCATTGTCAATTGATGCTTGTAGATCAAAATTGACGGCAGAAGGATCAGTACAACCAGAGATTTGAAAATAATAATTTGCTCCCATATCTATCCTTGTCCCATCAGGGTCTTGATCATCAGGGTCATTCTCCCATGTGATTCCATCGTTATCAAGATCAGGATTACCAGAGTCAATGCAAGGTGAGTTACCTAATAATAAATATGATTCATCTTGAAACTCTGGATTTGCATTCAAATTTGAGAAATCAAACTCAACCTCTCCAAAGTAGGGTATCGAAATATCAGATTCACCACCTTGTACATTTGAATAAGTTATTGAAATTAAATGACCTTCAATATATTGTGGGACAAAAATGGAAATTTGGTCAGGAAAATTATCCCATAGTATAGAGTTTTCTATAACAGGGTGTGCAGACCAACCAGAAAAAATACCACCGCCATATTCTATCGAAGTGTTATTTGAAATAGTACAATTGATAAAGCTAGGATAGGATTCGGATGAAAAATAAGCTCCACCACCACGGTCACCAACTATTCCAAGACTTTGATTATGTGCAATTATGACTTTTATAAACTTTGGGCTTGATAAAGCCCCCATAACACCGCCTCCATCTCCATCTGAAAGGTTATATGTTATCTCCACATTTTCAATAGTTGGACTCGAGTCATATAAATATATTCCACCACCTGCAGACATATCACCTACTCTTGCCCAACCATTAGTAATTTTAAGATTTTTAATTACAGTTGTCGAATCCCATAAATTTTCAATAAATGGGCCAAATCTGATGACATTTGAAATTCCACTACCATCTATAATTGTGCATGTACTGCATTCTCCGATCAGTTTAATACCATTGACTGAAGGCCATTCTAAGTTTTCGTAATACGTTCCTGCTTGAACAAGAACAGTATCTCCTTCAATGGATGCATCTATACCTTCTTGGATGGTTGAATAATCATTTGGGATGTTGATTACTGTTGCAAAACTGAAACTTGTGAGTAGTAAAATAATAAGTTTTTTCATGCTTCCCTCAAAAATAAACCCACAGAGATTCCACGGGCTTAAATTTTTAATATGTAAATGTATCTTCATGTCTTTTAATGATTTTCCTTCAAAACAAGCATGAAATTACAAATAGTCAGGGAATTGTAAAGAGTTTATCTATATATGTTTACTTGATATGCACTTCCAATCTTTTGAGTACTGCTCAAATCTATAAATCAGAATATCTTTATCAAATAAATGGATGTAGGGAGGGGTAATTAAGTAACCCCAATGCATGTCAAGATAGGGGATTTCTTCTATCGTGAGGGAGTAACCCTTTCTTTTGGCAAATAGTTTGATGTGGTCGAGTGTGTATTCTTCTTTGAGTTGGAATTGCATGATTTTTCCTTCAATAAATCTGATGAAGATTAGGAGTGTGATTTCTAATGAGACAAGAATAATCAAAAACAAATTAGTTGATGGTGGTAAATTTGAAATATTTATTTTGACAGAAGGGAACGAAATTGAATAACCTCCACAT
>Ga0233430_1005071_pt1 | contig 11699 bp, 7 predicted proteins | sample SI_118_April2016_2_FD_179883 | JGI IMG/M metagenome (GOLD analysis project Ga0233430, IMG submission 179883) | Seawater microbial communities from Saanich Inlet, British Columbia, Canada - SI_118_April2016_150_MG | ecosystem: Environmental > Aquatic > Marine > Inlet | place: Canada: British... | reverse complement strand
ACGAGTTGATACTGACCGTTTTCGTCTCAAGCGGTTTGCTTATTTTCTGCGCCGTACTATTGAATTCTTGTATGGTGTCGTTATGTCTATTCCGACCAATATTTTACCCGAAATCGTGAACTACTGAGATTAACAAAAGCGCCCTTGCAAAGGTTTGAAACCTTTGCAAGGGTCTAGGGAAAGGATAGGGAAAATGAAAAAGATTATTATCTTGGGGGGCTATGGAACTTACGGCAAACTGATTTCAGAGAATCTCTCTCGCACAAACGCAAATATCACCATCATTGGAAGAAACGCGATCAAGGGAGAAAAATTTGCAAAGGAAATTGGCGTTAATTTCGCTCAATGTGATGTATCAGACGAAGACGCACTGAGAAAAATAATCTCTTCTGCGTTTCTGGTAATCAATGCATCAGGTCCTTATTTGGCAGGAGATTATTCAATTCCCCAAACGGCAATTGAAATGGGCTGCCATTATATAGATTTGGGCGATGGACGCGAGTATGTCGCTAAAATCACTACGCTGCATAAAAGAGCACAAGAAAAAGGAGTCTTTATTTGTGTAGGCGCGAGCACATCACCTGCAATTACATCTGCAATGGTTCAAGAATTGAAAAAAGAAACGCAGAGTATTCGCTCCATCAAAATAGCCCTAAACGCAGGAAACAAAAATCAAGCGGGTGTATCTACTTTCAAATCTATTCTTGAATACGTGGGCAAAGAGATTCCTGTTTGGCAAAACGGGAAATGGAAACACCTACTTGGCTGGGAAAAAGCGGAGTTTATCAACTTCCCCGCCCCCGTTGGGAAACGCCGTGTTCAATTATGTGATGTACCTGACCTTGCGCTCTTCCCCAAACTTTTTAACGCGAGAAATGTTATTTTCAAGGCGGGTGTTGAGATCACCTTCTTTAATTATGCGCTTTCCTCCTTGGCAAAGCTGAAAGAAATTTTTCCCACAATTGATTTGCCCGCATTGGCGCGTCCGCTTGTACGCTTGAGCGGATTATTCAAAGCATTCGGTACATTTCACGGTGGCTTGGCGGTTTTGCTAAAAGATGTTCATGGAAAAGAAAAATCTCTTTATTTGCTTGCACCGCAAGATGGTCCCCAAATCCCCGCTGCGCCTGCCATCTTAGTAGCCAGGAAAATTTTATCGGGGAGAATTCAGCAAAAAGGGGCATATCCTTGCATAGGATTTATAAAGTTTGACGAATATAAAGAACATCTTTCCCAATTTGGCATTGAAACTATTGAAAATTAAAATATCATTTTAAAAAAGCAACCTCGCGAAGCTTTGAAAGCTTCTCAAGGTTTTTAATCCGCGAAAATCTGTTAAATCTGCCTAATCCGCGTTCTATTTTCTCACGTGCCAATCCCCAAGCACAACCCATTTGTAGGTCGTCAACTCTTCCAAACCCATTGGTCCACGCGCGTGGAGTTTTTGGGTGCTCACGGCAACTTCTGCACCCAAGCCGAATTGCCCTCCATCGGTGAAGCGCGTGCTGGCATTCACATAGACCGCCGAGGAGTTGATCTCGTCCACAAAGCGTTGGGCGTTCGCAAAATTATTCGTCAAAATGCTGTCCGAATGTTCAGAACTGTGTTTGTGGATATGCGCAATTGCTTCATCCAAATCGGCAACAACTTTTACGCCCAAGATCAACGCCAGCCATTCCTGATCGAAATCTTCTGCGCCAGCAGGATGTACATCTGCGCTATCTTTCAAGATGGATAACGCCTTCGGAGCCGCTCTTAACTCCACCTTGCTCTCTGCCAGCCGAGCAACCACCTGTGGAAGAAATTCTTCCGCCACCGCCGAGTGGACAAGGAGGGTATCGAGCGCATTACACACACTTGGACGCTGCACCTTTGCATTCTCGACAATATCGACAGCCTTCTCAATATCTGCGCTTTCGTCTACAAAAATATGGCAAATGCCGATTCCACCCGTGATGACGGGAATGGTCGAAGTCTCGATGCACAAACGGTGCAAACCAGAGCCGCCGCGCGGAATGATCATATCGATATACTCATCCAGCCGCAGGAATTCGGGGACAAGCGAGCGATCGGGATTATCTATCATCTGAATAGATTTGGCAGGCAACCCCGCTTTCTCCAGCGCATTTTGGATGACCTTAGCAAGCGCGATATTACTGCGCAAGGTCTCTTTGCCGCCACGTAAAATCGCAGCGTTGCCCGTTTTCAGGCTCAATGCGGCAATATCTATGGTCACGTTGGGGCGGGCTTCGTAGATGACGCCCAGCACGCCGATCGGGATGCGGCGTCTGCTCAAGCGTAGTCCATTCGGCAGCACACGGGCATCCATAACAGAACCAACTGGATCATCCAGGTTCGCGACGCTGCGCGTATCACCCGAAAGGGCTTTGACGCGTTGCTCAGTTAACAGTAAACGATCCAGAATGGCATCGCTTAATCCGGCAGCACGTCCGTCTGCTATATCTTTGGCATTTTTGGCGAGGACGTAGTCCGCCTGCGCTTCGATCTCATCGGCAATAAGATGCAGAGCGGCGTTTTTCTGGTCTGTCGTCAAGGTCGCCAAAACACGGCTGGCAGATTTGGCATCTTTCCCCATTTTATTTAAGTTTGTCATCTTCGCTCCTCTATCATCCATTTAGCAAAATCAGGTCATTTCGATGCACGGCAACAGCACCATAAAAATACCCCAGAATTTCTGAAATTTCTTCCGACTGTTCCCCTTTTATAAGATTAAGATCTTTGCTGCCATATCTGGCAACGCCGCGCGCCAACTCCTTTCCACTTTTGGTAAAAACAGAAATTGTTGCTCCGCGTTTGAAATCGCCTTCTACTATCAGAATGCCGGCTGGCAATAAGCTCCGTCCTTTTTTGATGAGAGCTTCTTCTGCACCACGATCAATGACCAGCTTTCCTGGAGATGAGCGCGTCAATATCCAGCGTTTACGACTCTCAAGCGGCGATGAAATGGCGCGGAAACGTGTGCCAACCGATTCCTCGCTGAAAACACGTGTAATGACGTTTTCTGCGCCACCAGCGGCGATAACCACATCTGCCCCGGCGCGGCGGGCGTAATCGGCAGCTTTGAGTTTGGTTATCATACCGCCGGTACCAAGTCCGCTTTTACTGGGGCTAATATCCACGTCGGCGATTTCGTCGATGCTGTTGACTTCGGCGATCAATTTGGCATCCGGATTGCTGCGCGGATCGGATGTAAATAATCCCGGCTGGTCTGTGAGCATAATGAGCAGATCGGCATCAGCCAGCATTGTGACCATTGCGGAGAGATTATCGTTATCGCCAAGCTTGATCTCTTCGGTCGCAACTGCATCATTCTCATTGATGATCGGGATAACACCCTGTCCCAGCAGCGCATCCAGCGTGTCGCGCGCGTGGAGATAGCGAGAACGCCCTTCAATATCGGATTTTGTGAGCAAAATCTGCCCGACTTGAAGACCATAGATCTCAAAAAGCTGCTCCCATACTTGCATCAGGCGGCTTTGCCCAACAGCGGCAAATAATTGTTTGCTTGCCATGATCGCGGGGAGTTCTGGAAATCCCAAGCGTTCTTTACCTACAGCCACAGCCCCGGAACTGACGATAATGATCTCCACGCCATGCTTATGCAATTCTGCACATTCACTGACGATATTGATCATTTTCGGGCGATCTAATTTGGGGCTGCCGCTCGTAAGAACGCTTGTGCCTATTTTGATGATAATGCGTTTGTAGTTATTCATTTTTATATAAAAAGAGATGACGGTCACGACTGAAAACAAGTGACCATCATCTACTCGTTCCAAATTTCAGTTCTTCCTGTTTTTAATTAATATCCTGCTCTTTGAGCAATCTCTCCAACAATTCAACTTCTTCCTCTTGCGTTTCCACCTCCCCATCTATCCACGCAGCGCGGAGTTGAGAGAGTATCTCCTTATAACGCGGACTTGGCAATACACCGCGTTCTTTCAACTCATCTCCACCAACTGTTGGCTGGATATTTCGCCATTTGCTAAGATACTGCTCAATTTGCTTGCGCAAAGTCTCAGCAATGGAGCAAAGGGATGCTGCATAAAGCGCGAGGGGAGGAATGCCATCAAGGCATATTGTCCATTCACTAGGTTTGGCATCCTTTAGCAAGGGGAGATCATCACAAAGTTTTCGGGCAGCTAGAAGCGCATCTTCCAGCGCAGCGTGGAAGCGCAATCTTTTGCTAATGGTACGCAAATCTTTTAACGGGAGAGGCAGTAGCCAAGCAAGATATCCCAATGCTCGGCGTCTGTCGAGATGAGCAATGGTGGGGATCTCGCCAAGCGCAGAAGGTGTTGGGGTGTTAAGGGCGTAATTTAAACGCACAGCAAGCCCAGGGTCTGGAGCGAGGGCGGGAGAAATAGCAGAGAGAAAATCCAGTTCAGAAAGACGGGAAAACATTTCCACAGCACGTGATTCGTCCAGGATCAAATCCAGTTCATGATGAATTCGTTGCCCCGTTAGCTTGGCAAGAAGCGAATGTGCTTCATCCATCAACTCTTTGGTGCGAAGGCCAAGCGTAAACCCAAAACGCTGCTCAAAGCGGACAGCGCGCAAGATACGAGTGGGGTCATCGACGAAAGAGAGCGAATGTAAAACACGCACCAAACCACGTTTGAGATCAGCAAGACCGCCCCAATGATCGTGTAGTTCGCCATAATGTGGCTTATCAAGGCGTAGCGCAAGGGTATTTATGGTGAAATCACGGCGATGCAGATCAAGTTTGATACTGCCGCGAGAAACGGTCGGGAGCGCAGTCGGGCGGGTATAAAACTCTTTGCGTGCGGTGATGAAATCAAGAAAAGCTGGTAATTTTTCAAGGTTCAAAATTTCTGAGCCTTCAAGAAACCATTTTGCCGTACCAAAACGATCGTGTTTTGTAACGCGTCCGCCATATTTTTTTGCCATTTTTTCAGCAAGCATGATCGCATCACCTTCGACAACAAAGTCAAAATCGAGGCTGGGGCGTTCCAATATCAGGTCGCGGACAAAGCCCCCCACCAAATAAAGCGCAACTCGCTCTTCGGCAGCGGCACTTGATACTATTTTTACTAATTCAAGCCGTTCTTTGGGCAATGCACTTTCAAGCAAAGCAGTATAGTTACTTTCAGCGGCGCGCTGCACATCTGGAGCAAGGGTTTTAAGCAAATCCGTGCGCGTTACAATGCCAATCACTACGCCATTTTCTACAACGGGGATTTGCCCCCAACCGCTATCTGTCATCCGCTTTTGGAGCGTAGCAAGAGCATCATCAGGGGCAAGGGTCACTTCACCTGCTTCCATCAGGCTCGCGGCTGTCAACTTCAGGTTATGCGAAGTGGCACGATCTACCGTGCGGCGATTGAGCAGCCCAACCACTTTCCCCATTGCCACAACCGGATAGCCTTCGTAGCCAAATCGTTTCATCAACTCGAAGGCTTCAGCAACGCTGGTTTCAGGAGATATTGTTTGAGGACCACGAGACATGATCTCGGCAACGGTGATAGATGGCTGGATAAAGTCTGGCAAAATTTCGAGAAGATGTTTGCACGGAGCACTCGTGCCCTTTGGCTTGTTTATACTCTTTAGAGTGCTTTCGCTATTTTGGGCATCTTCTTCTCTCCGGATCAATGCCGCTGCCGCGCGCGGATGTCCGCCACCGCCAAATTCCATTGCGATCTTGCCAACATCTATATTGTCTGTCGAGGAACGCGCAACAAGACGCACACCTTCTACCGTTTTTACAAAAATAAAGAGCGCATCCGGGTCGAGCAGATCGCGTAGCTTGTGCGCAAGAGATGAAATTTCTTCTTCCATTTCTTGTGCATCGCCGCAAGCTACAACGACTTGATGCCCTTTAATTTCATAGGTCTTGGCATTGCTGCTGAGTTGATCATAAACAGCACGCTGTTTCGGGGAAAGAGGGCTATTGAGAAAGTCTACGGCTATATTAAGGCTTGCTCCTTGCTCCAACAACCATGCTGCGGCACGTACATCGCGCGGTGTTGTACTCGCATAGGTTAATGAACCGGTATCTTCGTAGATTCCGAGTAGAAGCAGAGTAGACTGGAGAGCAGAGGGGAGTTCATTGGCATCACGCAAGTTTTCGGTCAGGAGCGTTACTGTCGCGCCTACTTTCTCAATGGTAATTTGCCAATCGTCGGGCAGATTTTCTCTAAGCGGATGATGATCTACAACGCGGATGCGCGTCTTCTTTCCCATCCCTTTAAGGGTAACCAAAGATTGTGTATCTACCAGAAGCGCAGATTCTATTTTTTTACCAGAAAGATCACGCGGATCCGTAAAAGGGAATTCGCGTCCATAAAGGGTGAGAAAAGCGTGCAAATTACGATTAAGCCGACGTGGCAAAACAGGCACTGCCTGCTTATTGAGCATAGACGCAGCAAAAAGCGAGGCAAGGGCATCAAAATCGGCTTGTTCGTGGGTGAGAATAACGTGCATAGGTTGATTTTATCACGAGGAAAAGCCCTAAAAAAAATATTACGCGAACCTTGCAAATACCTTTCCCTTGTTGTTTATGGATTTTCTATAAGGTAAGATTAGAAACGGGCATACGACTTTGTAATCCAAGGTGAGCAAGCATGAAGTTATTTACTCGCAAGCATTTTCTTTTTCTTCTTCCTCTGCTTTTATTTGTGCAAGGGGCAGTGCTTGCATCAAAAGTAATTCGAGTTGGGGTCTATCATAACCCTCCTCTCTCTTTCGTGGATGATGAAGGTCTTCCTCAAGGTTTTGTAATTGATATTTTGAATGACATTGCTCGTACAGAGGGGTGGATTTTAGAATTTACCCCCTGCGAATGGAATGAATGTCTACTTGCCTTAGAGGAGGGAGAAATTAACCTTTTGGCTCCGATTGCATTTTCGGAAGAGAGGGCCAAGCGTTTCGATTTTTCAGAAGAGACTCTGATCACGAACTGGGGACAAGTTTATGTCCAGAGCGGCGAAACGGATATTTCCGTCTTGGATCTGGATGGACGAAAAATTGCTTTACTAGAGGGGGATATTCATGCTTCTGTTTTCCAATATACCTTGGATGAATTTGACATTGATGCTGAGTTTCTTTATTTCGATGAATATGCAGACGTAATGCTTGCCATAGAATCAGAAGAGGCTTTTGGAGGGGTGGTAAATCATTTATTCTCAATGCAACACGCATATCAATATAATGCACAACAAAGCTCGATCATTTTCAACCCCATAGAAGTTCGTTTTGCAGCAACAAAAGGAGAGCACGAAGCGCTATTATCTCAAATAGACAATCAGGTTTCTGAACTAAAGAATGATGCGAACTCTCTCTATTACAAGGCTCTATCTACATGGTTGCATAAAGAAGAGAATGTGCCCTCAAAGCAGATTTTCTGGGTAACAGGAGGGGCATTACTCTTCTTAGGCATTCTTCTGAGCATCAACTGCTTTTTGCGAGCGCAAATTGAGCGTCAGACCTCTGACCTGGCTCAAAGCAAAGAAGAGCTTGCGCTAATCATGGATCACATCCCTTCCATGGTCTCTTATTTGGATACAGACTTACGCTATATCTACGCGGATCAATCTTATGCAGATTGGTATGGTTTCAATAAAGAAGATGTGGTTGGAAAGCTGGTCTCAGAGGTTCTCCCTGCCAAAAATTATGAGAAAGTGCGCCCTAACCTTGAAAGGGTGGTTGCAGAAGCGAAGGAAATAACTTACCAACACCATATCACTCGGCATAACGGAGAAGAGGCAGATGTAACAATTTCTTATATCCCCCATTTAGACTCAAAAGGTAAAACAAAAGCCTTTTTTGCAACCGTACGAGATATTACGGAGCAAACTAAAGCCGGGCTCTCTTTGCGAGAATCGGAAGAACAATATCGCTCTTTAGTAGATAATTCTCTGGTTGGAATCTACCTCATCCAAAAAGGGATAATGCTTTTTGCAAACCAGGGTTTGGCAAACATCTTTGGCTACAAAACAGCGAATGAGATGCAAGGAAAATATGTCAAAGAATTAGTTACAACAAACGACTGGCAAAAAGTTCAGGAAGAAATGAGACAAAAGGAAAGCGGGGAAAAAGAGATCAGTCACTTTAGCTTTACAGGACTGCGCTTAGATGGAAGCACATTTAACGCTGAAATTCGAAGTCAACTCATACCCTACGAAAGCAGCACGGCAATTCAAGGTGTTTTGGTTGACATAACAAAATTGGTGGAAGTCGAAGAAAGATTTAGAGCACTGTCAGAGGCGTCCTTTGAGGCAATTTTCATTTCGGAAAAAGGGATTTGTTTAGAGCAAAATCTCTCTGCCGAAAAACTTTTTGGCTACTCTTTAGAAGAAGCTATAGGAAAGCCCGGAACCGATTGGATAGCATTGGAAGACCGCGATATGGTCATGCATCATATGCTTACTGGTTATGAAGAACCTTATCGCGCAAGGGCTTTGCGAAAAGATGGAAGCACTTTTCCCGCAGAGATCCGTGCCAAAATGATGCACTATAAAGAACGCGTTGTACGAGTGACAGGGCTGCGAGACATCACCACGCAGGCCATCTCAGAGAATGAATTAATTGAAAGTAAAAAACGCTTTGAGAAAGTGATCATGCAAGCCCCTGTTCCCATGGTCATTACAGACGCAATGGGAGATATTGAGCACTATAACGATTTATTCACAAAAACCTTTGGTTATACTCTTGAAGATATAACGACAACTGAAGAGTGGTGGAAAAATGTATACCCAGATAAAATTTACCGCTTACGGGTGCAAAAATCGTGGGAAAAAGCGATCATCAAGTCAGACAAAACTGGAGAAAAAATCGAAACACAGATTTGGGATATGCATTGCAAAGATGGCAGAATACGTACAGTTGAATTTGACATGATGCCTCTGGGAGATCTTTCTGTAATCACTATGAATGACATCACAGAAAGAATGAACACAGAAAAATCTTTACGTGAGAGTAAAGAAGAACTTCAGGCTGTGCTGGAAGGTAGCCGAGTCGGCTCTTGGGATTGGGATATTCAACAAAAGAAAATTCAACGTAATGAAAATTGGGCGGTCATGCTTGGGTATACATTGGAAGAAATTAGCGACAAATATGAAGGATGGTCTGACCTAGTGCATTCGGATGACCTTGAACATGTTTCAGCGAGTTTAGAAGCTCACTTTGAGGGTAAAACCCTTGCATTTGAAAGTGAATACCGAATGCAACACAAAGAAGGGCATTATATTTAGGTATTGGATCGCGCTAAAGTAACCCAAAGAGATACAAAAGGAAAAGCACTGCGCGTAAGCGGTGTACAGATCAATATCAACGAAAGGATTAGGGCAGAAGAAACCCTGCAGCAACATACGCAACAATTGGAAGCACTCAACAAAATCACATCAGCTCTCTCTACATCGCTGCAACTTGAAAATCTACTAGAAATCATCCTAAAAGAAGTGGCTAACGCTATCGAGTTTGACAGTGCATCTGTTTTCTTAACCGAAGAAAATGGAAAAGTCTCTATTGCCAATGCAGTTGGAGAAGCGAGACAATTTATAGGCGACTCTTTTTCTCTCAAAGAAACGCTCATGCAAGACATCAAAGATAACCAACCGCTTATTTTGGCAGATGCTAATAGCAACGATCGCTTTCAAGACTGGGATGATGCACCTAATATCCGCGGCTGGATGGGAATCCCCTTGGTCGCCCGTGGCCTTGTGCTTGGGTATCTGACCTTCGACAGCCGCGAGCCCCATACATTTTCCCCTAAAGATGCAGCCCTGACAGAATCTTTTGCCCCGCATATTGCCCAAACTCTCTATAATGCTCGTCTACACAAAGAAATTCAAGAGAATAACCAACAACTAGAAACGCTCAACACCATAACTGCCGCTCTATCTACGTCTTTAGACCTTAATGCTGTCCTGACATTAATTCTTGAGAAAATCAAAATAGCGATCGCATTTGATAGCGCGGCTATTTTCCTTCTTGAAGATGAGTTCCTTGAGGTCGCAATGGCACGTGGGTTCCCAACAGACCTTACTGGACAAAGATACCCCTTAGAGAATGAACTCATGGCAACTGTTCTTAAAACAAAGGCACCTCTTGTTTTGAAAGATGCAAAAACCGACAATCGTTTTAAAGATTGGGGAGATGTATCTGCAACACGAAGTTGGTTAGGCATTCCACTGATTGCGCACGACGAAACAATTGGGATTCTAACCATAGACAATAATCAAAAGAATGTCTATGACGATAAACACACTGCTATCGCCCTCTCTATGGCAACTCAAGCTGCTCAAGCGATTGAAAATGCACGTTTATATGAACGTGTGATCACAGATTCTAACGAGATGGAAAAACGTGTCCAGAAACGCACGGAAGAACTGCAAACCATTATTGATCTCACCACAGACCGTGAGATCCGCATGATGGAGCTTAAGGAGGCGATATCTCGGTTACGTGACCAACTTGAAGAGGCTGGGCACGTTCCGGTTGCGGGCGATCCGCTCAATCCTGATCATTTGGAGAGTTTCTAATGGGCACTAGCATAAACTTTAGAGGAATTTCATGAAAGATGCAAAAGAATCTCAAAAGAAAACGCTGATTGACGGCAAATATACCTTTAAAGAATTGATAGATATCGCTGAGTTAGAAAGAATACTTACTCTATTCTCAGAAGCAACGGGGTATACAACTAGTTTGACTACGCATCCAGAACAAGAGTTGCTTATCGCAACAGGGTGGCGAAAGATATGTACAGATTTTCATCGCGCACATCAGATATCGAGATTGCAGTGCATCGAAAGCAACTTTGAACTTACCAAGAATCTAAAGATGGGAAAAAGAATAAATATCAGCCACTGTAAGAACGGTCTGGTGGATGGAGCAACTCCAGTTATGATCAAAGGAATGCATCTGGCAAATTTATTTACGGGTCAAGTCTTTTTTGAAAAACCGAATATATCATTTTTCAAAGAGCAATCCGCAGAATTTGGCTATGATCTTGATGCTTATCTAAAAGCCCTTGAAGAAATTCCTGTCGTTGATGAAAATGACTTTGAAAAAGCCTTGGTTTTTCTAAGCGAGATAGCGATTGCTCTAGCTGAAGAAGGCTTGGCAAATCTTCATAATGATGAGGCTATTCAGATTGCTAAGGAGAGTGAAACACGTTATCGCAACTTATTTGATAGCGTCCCGGTTGGTATTTATCGCTCTACCCCTGATGGGCGCTTTTTAGATGGGAACCCGGCATTAAGAAAAATATTGGCCTACCCAAATGAAGAAGTGATGCTAAATGCGAATATAAATGATCTATACCCCAACAAAAAAATCCGTAATGAAGAACTCGCTTTAATAGAAGCTAAAGAAGCTCTTAATAATCACGCGATGCAATTACGTCGCTATGATGGCAAAATGATTTGGGTACAAGATAGCGCCAGTATTGTGCGTGATTCTTCAGGGGAGATTTTATATTATTATGGGCGTTTAGAAGATATTACGGAGCAGATATTGATCGAGAAGGAATTACGTGAAAGCGAAACAAGATATCGCTCTTTGGTTGAGCAATCAAATGATGTGATCTACCTGTTTGCCCTCAAAGGTTATTGGACAAATATAGTGAAATATTAATGGAGGCTTTTTAGCCAAACTGGAGTTAGAGTTACTAAGGAGAACCCCATGGCTAAAAAGAAAGCAAGTGCAGAATCAACCGT
>Ga0233430_1005062_pt1 | contig 11714 bp, 8 predicted proteins | sample SI_118_April2016_2_FD_179883 | JGI IMG/M metagenome (GOLD analysis project Ga0233430, IMG submission 179883) | Seawater microbial communities from Saanich Inlet, British Columbia, Canada - SI_118_April2016_150_MG | ecosystem: Environmental > Aquatic > Marine > Inlet | place: Canada: British... | reverse complement strand
TCTCTGCTCGCCGGCGTCTTCTTCATGCTATTCTTGATAAACCACACGAAGAAAGGCTTGGCATAGAAGGCTTCCCACCAGAATATAGTTTGTACCAATCGCTTCTTAATAGCAGTGGGCTTCATAAGAGGAAAAACAATGATGGGTGGGGATTTGTTACAGAGCACAAAGATTTAGATAAATCATGGGGGCCTCTTTGGAAGGATATAGTACGATTCCTTGAAGAGAAGGGAGATCATAAAGTGCCTGTTACAGATCTGATTGATTTGATGAAGAAACCACCTTATGGAATTAAGGCAGGAGTCATCCCAATTATTTTATCTGTGATAATAAAGGCATATGACACAGAAATTGCTTTATTCGAATTAGGAACTTTTAGACCAATAATTAAATCAACCGATTTTGATTTGCTTACTAAAGTGCCACATAAATTTGCTCTGCAGCTTTGCAGAATAACTGGAGTCAAAGCAGAGGTCTTTGATCAAATAACCAAAACCATTGTTAAGGGGAAGGGCGCTGGGATATCTAAGAAATACAGTTTAATGCAGATCGTAAAAATGCTCTGTCAATTTACTAATAATCTGCCATCATATACAAAAACAACATCAACTGTATCTGACAAGGCGAAGGCTGTGCGCAAATGTCTTTTAGAGGCTAAAGAACCAGCGACTCTTCTCTATCGTGATTTGCCGAAAGCATGTGGACTCAAACCAATAACTAGTCATGGCAAAACAAAAGATAACGTAGCAAAGGAGTTTGTTAAGATACTCAAAGATGTACTTACAGAGCTACAACGGCAAGAGGCTGATTTGTTTGGAAAAATGGAAAAAATTTTATTACATACGTTTTCTTTATCAGAAACTCATAGTGATAATCGTTCATCCATCGTGGAAAGGGCCGGCTGTGTAATAAAGATATTTGTTGCTAATGATGTAAAAAGTTTTTTAACCCGTGTTGTAGACGACCTTGATGATAAGCAATGGCTTGATTCTATTGGAACGGTAATTACGAAACGACCACCTTTAAGCTGGACAGACGAAGACCTTTTAAGCTTTGAACAGGAAATGATTGCTATGAGTTCCAAGATAGCTAAATATGAACGTTTAGCGATAAAAAAAGGACAGATGCCGGAGATGCAAGGCGAACTAATCCAGATTTCCATAACATCCACCAAGGAATGTGAAAGATTTAAGGTTATACACCAGTCACAGAGTGACAAGGAAAAAGTAGGACAAATTCAAGGAAAGCTATTTGATGTATTTAAAGACCTTGATCATAATGAAAACATTGATCTTATACTCGGCTCTCTTAGTGAATATGCTGTAAATCTAATTAAAGACCACGGAACCGTTAAGCAGTAACTGAAGGATTGACAATATGCCAAAACAAAAAAAGGTAAGACATGTTATGGGGATTTCAGGAGGTAAAGATAGCACTGCACTTGCAATATATATGCGAGATAAAGTTCCAGATATGGAATATTTTTTCTGTGATACCGGTTCTGAATTACCTGAGACATATGACTATTTACACCTTCTAGAAAAATACCTTGGCAAGCCTATCGTTAGAATAGGTGAACCTGAGGACAAAGGAGAAAGGTACTTTAATTACTGGTTGGATATGAATGGTAATTTCTTGCCATCTTCACGACAACGCTGGTGCACAGTTGTGTTAAAGATAAAACCTATAGAAGCGTACTTAGGAAGCAAGAATACTATTAGTTATGTAGCGATCAGAGCTGATGAAGACAATCGAAAAGGTTACATTAAGCCATCTAAAGGTAATATAGAGGTTGAGTATCCATTCATAGACGCTGGTATTAATAAAGCGGGTGTTTATAAAATCCTAGATGATGCCGGTATCGGCTTGCCTAAGTATTACGAATGGAGAACACGGTCTGGCTGTTACTTCTGCTTCTTTCAGAGAAAGTTCGAATGGGTAGGGTTAATGGAGAAACATCCTGATCTCTTTAAAAAGGCAATGCAATATGAAAAGTTTGATTCGGAAACTGGCAAAAAATTCACCTGGATAGAAGAAGAAAGCTTGGAAGAACTATCACGTCCTGAGAGAGTCGCAGAAATTAAAGCATGGCACATTAAACAGATGGAAAAGGAAAAGTCCCAGAAGAAGGATCGGCCTCTTCATGAGGTTTTTGAAGAAGCATTAGACAGCGAGGATGGAGACACTCCTTGCTTGGTTTGTAATTTGTAATATTCTGCACTTATTTACTATATATCCTTAGTTTTACATATTCCTTTATCTAATCAGACTAATTGTTGAATATGAAAATGTCAATCATTAATGGCCAGTATTCATGCCTCTTGCTTCTAGAATTTGTCATTCCGTTGTGACTTATATGTACTTCGCGCCTCCGCATGAATGATGCCTTTTGCCTTGCAAAACAACTCGACTCCTTTATAATTGCCCCTGTAGCCAAGGTTAAGTATATACATACTTTTACTCATTGTTTTCTAGAATATTCTGAATAGTAATGAAATTACCTAATTCTTCTATTTTGCCTCTTATTGATCAGTTTCTTATTCAAGCACAAACAGGAAGTTTGAAAACAAGCGGATTCCAAAAAAGTTATAGAGGGCTAGATCTAAAAGTTAGTTTTGGTGTAGGTATAGCTGCAAAAATCCCTTGGATTGCATTTCTGAAGGCACCAAATAAAGTTTCAGAAGGTACATATCCCGTTTTTCTTTATTATAAAGAAGTCAATACTTTAGTACTTGCTTATGGTGTGAGCGATACAACTGCTGTCAAACATAGTTGGGATTTTACAGAGGATCAATTAAGTGTTAGCGACTGGTATATTAATACATTTAACAAAAAACCTTATCGATACGGTTCTTCATTTTATAAATCGTCATATGATCTAGATGCAAAGTTTGATGGTAATAAACTTCAGGTAGATTTAAATGAAATTATCAATGAATATCACAAACTTGTATTTCCACAGAGCATCTTGAAAGACGAGAAACTAGAAGAAGCCAATACAGAGAAAAATAAAGTTATTGTATCTGGAGAAGCTGTAATAAAACATGATGGGCGCTATGATGAAAGTGAGGGAGGTATAAAGGAGGTAATACAGGGATTAGAAGAAACAAATGATTCGCAATTTGATAAGCGACCAGATGGTGAGATTTACCAGAAGGCATTAACTAATGTGCAAGAAGGAGAGACTAAAAAGTTTAAAATTAATGATGAACCTCCGAAGAGCAATAAATCATCAAAATTCAGCATTAGTAATATTTTTAGTAGAGTCAAAAAACTGGTAACGGTTAATAACGAGACAGCTGCAAAAGAACACAGTGAGCACATAACCGATGGGCATGGGCCATATAATACTATTAATAAATGGACAAAGGCCGAATTAAACATATTGAAAGAAGAGTATCCAAAGACGGATACAAAAGTTCTTGCAGAGAGGCTTGGTAGAACACTTGAAGCAGTTCGTTTTCAGGCGAAGAAATACCATATAAATAAGACGGATAGATATATGCAGTCGTTGTACGAAGCGCAAAAGGGAAAAGAAAAAGAGCCTGAAGTTAAAAGATTGGTAACTGTTAATGATGACACAGCTGTACAAGAAGACGATGAACATCTTGCTGATGGGCAGGGATCACATAATACTATTAATAAATGGACAGATACCGAATTGAACATACTGAAAGAAGAGTATCCAAAGACGGACACAAAAGTTCTTGCAGGGAGGCTAGGCAGAACACTTGAGGCAGTTCGATTTCAGGCGAAGAAACATGGTCTAAAAAAAATGGAAAGTTATATGCAGTCGTTGTATGAAGTGCAAAGAGGTGGTGGAAATAATGCCGAGATTAATAACCATATTAAGAGTATTTTGAAGATAAAATTACCTGTAACCCTAGATAAAAGAGAAAAAGATCTTATTGGAAAGGCATTTTTAGAGTCAATCAAACATATGGAGAAAGAAGAATTTGATTTTATCTCAAGTAAGATTGTTAGAAAAATCAAAAGTACTTCCCGTGCTAGAACCACTTGGATTTCTCAAATGGGATCGTTTTACTCAGTTTTGTTTGAGGCATGCGAGCGCCATAATAATAAAAATTTACTATCTGATAATGCTCATGATTTAGTCGGTGCCGCTCTTTTGTATTTTGTAAATCCGTTCGATATTATTCCTGATCACATTGTGGGGAAAGGGTATGCTGACGATTTTTATGTGTTGCAGTTATGCCTCAGAAAAATTAAGAAAAATGACGCAGACATATTAAATAAATTATTTGAAAAAACAATGGAATGAACTATGCCTCTTAATGATATTTGGTTAAATGTAAATAAGGAAATTGGGTTCTATACCAAGGAAACTTTTGATAAAATACCAGATGTTCCTGGAGTATATGCTTGGTTCTATCCGTTAAGAGTCCTTACAGAAGATCCTTATAAATTTATTCAAGAAGTAAATTTAATCTTAAATTATGATTCAAGTGTTAACGGAAAACCTTCAAAAAAGGCATTAGTAGAATTCCAATGGGAGACAATAGATATTGACTTAGGCATAAATTCCAAGAAACCTAATCTAGGTGATTGTCTGAAAATTTGGCAAAAAGCAGTTGAATCAAAAGTAAAGTTTGATCAGTTAAGAAGAACCATAATGAAAGCTAGTATATTTATGCCGCCATTATATGTGGGCAAAACCGTTCATCTAAGAAAACGTTGCTTAGAGCATATTAAGGGTAAGGATGGTGCAAATGATTTTAACAAGAGATACTGTAATTTTGCCAGAATGAATGAGATTAATTCTGATAAAGTAGAAGACTTACTTTTTGTGTGTATAGGAACAAGAGAGGAAACTATAGACGAATCACTAGCTGGCCTTAAAGATTTAGAAAAATTAGTTGAAGCTATAATGATGAATCTATCAAAACCAATTTATTCTGATCGTTAATTGAAGTAAGTAAAGGGGAATTATATGACACCTGCAAATATACCAAGGCCACAAAGGATACAGTATGGAAAGAATAAATGGGGAGTTTATGGGCAATTAGGCGAAGGTGCTAACGTTCAAATACGATTTGTGCAGACTGCAATGCATAGTAATGAACTAAAGGATATAACCCTGATTTCACATATTCCAGAGAGTGAGAAGTGGGATGTAAGGGATCTTTTTCAGAGAGATGTAGATGGAGACCGTGTTGGAAATGATATTATTCCTTATCTCAAACATCCTGATAAGGTTAAATTTTTCAATCCACTTACTTTAGTTTTACTTCCTATACAAGCAGATGGCAATATTTGTAATAAGATAGAATGCTTACCATCTATTTCAGAGAATGTAGATGGAGTTGATTGTGATATTTACGAGAGACAAGATTATTATAAATTAAGAGTTCAGAAGGATGATCAAGGAAATGAAGAATTTGCTCAATTATTGTGGAATGAATATAAATGTTATATTGTTGCAATTGATGGACAACACAGGTTGTCAGCGTTAAGGAGGTGGCATAGTGAACTTGATGGAGGTTTATCTTCATGGAAGATTCCTGTGGTTATATTAGTTTTAAATAAAGTGGACCCTGCTAAGCACTCTTCTACACTGTTAGAAGTTGTAAGAAATACATTTGTATATATAAATACTAAAGCAGAAAGATTAAACAGGGACAGAGAGATATTGTTAAATGATGAAAGTGTAAATGCTATCTGCACACAAGAGTTAATACAGTTTTCTCACAAAAATGATTGTAAACCAAAAGAGGAAAGAGATGGAAATATTATGCCTTTAATTTTCTATGATTGGCGTGGAGAAGTTAATAATCATATGTGCGTGCCTGGTCCTGCTTCTTTAAAGGGCATTGAAGAAATATATTCTTGGTTTTCTGTGTATATTCTGGGTGCAGATGCCTCTGCAACTCAAGGAAGTGAACTGCATCTTGCGGATTTAATACCACCACTGCAGGGATATGGAGAGGGCAAAACTCTAACGAGTGGAGATGATGGAGATGCAAAGAGAATAAGAAAGCAATTTAGAACACTTGTTATGCCAGGTGTTTTGTATTTTCTGCAAAACTTTAAGCCATATGCCGAATATATAGCAGCGTGTAGAAAAATAGAGGAAGAACATTTGAATAGTGATGATACATCACTACATGCTTTTATGAAGTTGAGATTCGGGTCACACAATGCTTTAGAAGATAGAAGTCCCGAAGTAAATGCTAGGTTTGAAGAGATTGTAGAAGAATTAACTGATATTAAGACAAGCACCTTTGATGAGATTATTTCGTTAGAAATTGGCATGAGGGGTGTTATATGCGCTTTTGCAAAAGCAAAAAAGATATATAACTCAAAATTGCTGAAAAATGGTGAAACTGCTTCAGGTTGGTTAGATTTTGCAATAAAGATAACTCCTATATTTGATGCTATTTACGATGAAGGCTGGTTTAAGTCTTTTGAGAAGATAGAGGAAAGCAAGAGAAGGTTATTAACACACATAATTTATGATGCAGCTGGGTCAATTGTCAATTATAAAGTGGAACATGCTGAAAAAGCATTAGGTTCATTTCTGCTAATATTAGCACTCAACAAGGCACATAGAACTGAAAATACAATTATTGATGAAGATGGTTTTGAGGAGGTATGGGGCGAAGAATCAAATTCTTTGAGAAAAACAGTCCAAGCAGGGCATCGAAAGAATATTAGAGCACAGTTAGCAACTACATTAGTTGGGACTATACATGATCTTAATGCTGAAGCAACAAGGCAAGCTGAAGTGCAATCAACGGAGCAAATACAAGCTTTAAAAGAATGGTTAGAAAATGATGGTTAATTCATAATGTTAGAACTTTTAGATAAAATAGATAAAAGGAAATTATACCTCGCAATAGGGGGAGAAAAAGTACAAGCTTTAGAGGCATTAATTGGTAGCAAATTAGTTGCAGGTGAAAAAAAAGATACAAATCTTTCTGCTTATATTTTGTCTATATATGGACCAGATTTATTGTATGAAACTAAAATAAGAAGGTTGTTTTTTAGTCTAATTGATCCAGATAAACTCAAAAAATTTGCTGAAAAGTATGCAAAAAAATCATTTGATAAACCACTTGATAATGCACTTACATTATCATTATGTCCATGGAAAAAGTCCAGCGAATTGGTACAAAAATTTGCTGAAGAATTAAACATTCCATTTGAATACCTTCCGATAGCAACAAATTACAATCAGACTACCGAGATTATCGAGCCAATTGATAGATTCTTCCCATTACATGATTATCAGGTAAATCTTAAAGATCGTATTCTTGATGAGTTAGCAACTAACACCAGAAGGATGTTGATTCAAATGCCGACTGGGTCAGGAAAAACACGTACGGTAATAGAAGCTTTACAGGAATATATCCAAAAGAATAATACTTTTGAAGAACAAAAATCTATCATATGGGTTGCTCATACAGAAGAATTATGTGAGCAGGCTATAGATACATTTAAGGATGTTTGGCAAAATTTGGCAGACTTTCCGACACACATTGTTAGATGTTGGGGGAATTATAATCCAACGTCATTTGATACTATGGGAGGGTTTATTGTTTGCACATTCCAGAAACTTTATAGCCTTATGAAGAACGAGGCAGATATTTATGATAGATTAAAAACGGTTCTGCAAATTTTAGTTGTTGATGAAGCGCATAAAGTGATTGCACCGTCATACTCAGAGGCAATAAGCGACTTGTGTTCAGCTGATTGTTCTTCTCTAATTGGTATTACCGCAACACCTGGCAGAGGCACTGAAAAGACAGAAGAAAATAGAGCTTTAGCAGATTTTTTTGATAAAAACCTCATTTCGCCAAGTTTCGCAGGAAATCCTATTTCTGAGCTAAGAGACAATAAGGTTTTGGCCCATGTTAACCGAAGAGTAATTAATACGAATGTTGAGGTACCAATAGATGTGGATGACTTAGATAAAATTAAATCTGATTTTGAGCTAACAAAATCAATAATACGTAATTTGTCTCTAAATGTTAAGCGAAACAAAATAATTATTAAAGTGATACGTGATGAGCTAGAAAAGAAGAACCCCTGCTTAGTTTTTTCTTGTAGTGTTGACCATTCAAGGTTACTTTCAGCTGCTCTAAGTTACTACGGATATAATTCATCATATATTGATTGTAAAATGAGGAAAGGATCAAGAAAAAGAGTAGTTGAAGGTTTTAGGTCAGGCAAATATGATGTTTTATTTAATTATGGGGTGTTGTCAACAGGCTTTGATGCTCCTAGGATTAGAACTATTATTATAACTCGGCCTACTACTTCGATTATTTTGCATAGCCAGATGGTTGGTAGGGGATTGAGAGGGCCTTTGATGGGAGGTGGTGAGTATTGTAATTTGATTGACATCAAAGATAACTTTCTTAACTTTGGAGGAGTTGAGGATGTTTATTCATTCTTTGACGATTATTGGGAAAAATGAGCAATATGACGAATTGCGTATTTTGTGAAGAACAGAATAAAGCCATAGAGAGCCCTATATGTTTTGCAATATATGACAAATTCCCAGTAAGCAAAGGACATCTTTTAATAATCCCAAAGCGTCATTTCTCGAACTACTTCGAAGCAACAAAAGATGAGTTAGCTGGGTTTAATGATATGGTATTTGAAGCACAGAGAAAATTGAACTCTATATATAATCCAGACGGTTACAATCTAGGAATTAATTGTGGTGAGGTTGCTGGGCAAACGGTGATGCATACACATATTCATTTAATTCCTAGATATAAAAATGATGTGTCGGATCCTAAAGGTGGAATTAGAGGAGTTATTCCAGCTAAACAGAAATATTAATTCCTTATCTGCAACAAACATAAGAACTTTGCATTATGGCATTAACCATAAAATCTCATAAAACCGCAATTCGGAGATACGATCTTTCACGTCCCTTGAAGGCAGCCATTCAAGACAGAATTCTTAATGATGAATATACTGTCTTTGACTATGGGTGTGGCCGTGGTGATGACATTGAGATTCTTCAGTCAATGAAGTTCAAATGCACTGGTTGGGATCCTGCTCATAGGCCAAACACAAAACAGACAAAAGCAGATATTGTCAATCTTGGATTTGTAGTTAATGTCATAGAGGACCAAGATGAGAGGAAAAATGTGCTAGCACAAGCATATAAGCTAAGCGATAAAGCCTTGATCGTATCAGCGCTTCTAGACTTCAGCGCAAACCATCCCGTATGTGCAAAAAAACATGGAGATGGACATGTCACTTCCAGAAGCACTTTCCAAAAGCTTTACACTCAGTTTGAATTAAAAGAGTATATAAACCAAACACTTGATGTTGATGCTATTGCAGCAGCCCCTGGAATATTCTATGTCTTTAAAGATGAAAAACTCAGAGAACAATTCTTAGAAAACCGAGTTAAACGCCATGTAGAATTCGCAGGGAGACCACGATTAACGATTGCACAGAAATATGAAATCAACAGGGAGCTATTAGAGGATTATGTTGAGTGCATATATGAATTAGGGCGGATACCAAAAGAGGATGAATATGTTCGTTCCGCTGAGATTAAAGAAAAGATAGGCTCTTTAAAGAAAGCTTATGGCATCGTTCTTCATCTCTTCCCAGATAATACAATTGATGCTTGTAGAAAGCAGAGATACGAAGACCTGTTGGTTTATCTTGCTTTAACTTATTTCAGAAAATATCCTTCATTAAACTTGTTACCAAAGTCTCTTCAAAACGATATGAAGATATTTTTTGGTAGTTATAAAGATGCTAAAACTGCTGGTGAAAAATTACTTTTTTCTGCAGGAGATCCAAAAAATGTAACAAGGGCCTGTCGAGACTCAAAGATCGGAAAGCAACTACCGGAAGACTTGTATGTACATAAAGCTTATATTGATAGACTGTCTCCTTTGTTGAGAGTCTATTATGGGTGTGCAGAAGCTCTAATCGGGGAGGTAGAGGATGCTAATATCATCAAGTTTCATATGAAATCAGGAAAAATGTCCTACTTGTGTTATGAAAAGTTTGAAAATAAGCCACACCCTAGGTTGTTAAATACTACAACCGTCCTACTAAGAGAGCAAAGAGTGCGTTTCCTTGATTATGCTGAAAGGGAGAACCCTCCTGTTTTGCATAGAAAAGAGACAATGGTTGATATCGATTATCCACATTATAAAAAGTTTAAAAAGCTCACAGATGCTGAAGAAAAAGCGGGACTGCTAGAGCGGGGAACAAAAGGGTTTGGATTGCGACTCCTATGGGAAGAGAGACTAGAAGAAGTAGGTTATAAATTGAGAGGGCATCAGCTTGTTAAGAATAAAATCCGAGCTAAGGAACTAGTGTCATGAAAAAGCCTATATATCTTGATTACCATGCGACTACGCCAGTTGATCCTCGCGTATTCAGTGTAATGAAAAAATTCTTTTTAGAAGACTTTGGTAATCCTGGAAGCAACTCGCATGAGTATGGTGACATAGCAGCAAAAGCAATGAACGACGCTCGTGAAGAGATAGGAATTGCAATGAACTCAATATCACCTTCTGAGGTGATATTTGTTAGTGGAGCAACCGAAGCAAACAACTTGGCTATTCATGGTACAGCTATAAAACTTAAAGAAGCTGGTAAGCCACATATAATCACAAGTGCGATAGAACATAAGGCCGTTTTGGATGTAACAGATGAACTTGAAAGACAGGGTTTTCAAGTAACATATGTCCAGCCGAACTCTGAGGGTTTCACAGATCCACAAAAAATTGAGAACGCGATTACACCAGAAACTGGGCTAATCTCAATTATGCATGCAAATAATGAAATTGGGATTATCAATGATATTAAAAGAATTGGTGAGATTGCTGAGAAGCATAATATTCTTTTCCATTGTGATGCTGCTCAATCGTTCGGGAAAATCCCAATTGATGTACAGGAGATGAATGTTCACTTGCTTTCTATCTCTGCTCACAAGATATATGGACCGAAAGGTATTGGTGCTCTCTATGTCCGCAAGAAACATCCTAAAGTAGAGATTGAGCCACTATTATTTGGAGGTGGACAGGAACGCGGACTAAGGCCAGGTACTCTTGCTACACCATTAATAGCCGGCTTAGCAGAAGCATCAAGAATAGCCAGGGAAGAGATGGCAAGTGAGAGTAAACGCTTGCAAAATCTAAGAGATAGTCTGTTTAGTGGATTGGATGAGAAATGCCCAGATATTGTATTAAATGGTAGCATCGAAAATCGTCTTCCTAATAATTTAAACCTGAGTTTCTTAGGTGTTAATTCTGAGTCCTTGATGATTAATCTTCGTGGAGAGGTTGCTGTATCAAACGGCAGTGCCTGTACAAGTGCTAACTGGACTAGTAGTCATGTCCTTGCCGGAATGGGTATTGATGATGAACGTATACAAAGTGCGATTCGCTTTAGTCTTGGACGTTTCACAACTCAAGAAGAAATCGACTATGCAATTGATCAGATTTCTCAAGTGGTTCAAAGATTACGCAATACTTCTATGCAAGCTAGTTTGTAAATCATAATTTGGATATTCTTAAAGTCAGAAAGCAGTAAGTGGTTGCCGTTGATTAATATATTCGTAATGTTTTTAATGGCTATTACCGCGATTTTCTTTTAAACTTTGTAACGAAATATATAATGGGTGTTTAGGAGGAGTAAATTTACTCAAGGTTGCCCACTGCAAGTGGTGAGGCAATCCGGTTGTAAATAACTTTTTTATTATGATA
>Ga0233430_1005061_pt1 | contig 11716 bp, 10 predicted proteins | sample SI_118_April2016_2_FD_179883 | JGI IMG/M metagenome (GOLD analysis project Ga0233430, IMG submission 179883) | Seawater microbial communities from Saanich Inlet, British Columbia, Canada - SI_118_April2016_150_MG | ecosystem: Environmental > Aquatic > Marine > Inlet | place: Canada: British... | reverse complement strand
CCAATTTTTTTTAATTAACAAATATTTTTTAACCCTTATGGAAGAACATCCATGGGGATACAATCTACCCTACCTTGTTTCAGGCGCATATGAAGTACATCCAAACTATGCCAAAAATCTCACAAAAAAAGATGAATATACTATTGAAGACATAAGCTCTGTTCTTCAAGTTATTAATCATTTGAATTTGACTGGATTTAATGAAAATATTATTCCCCAAATTATTCAAACTGGATTTATTGGAGAACAAAATACGCTACAGGAAAATAACATTGAAAGCGTAAATATTCCATCGAAATCACCAAAATATATTAATCGCTTTGAGAATCGTGATTTCTTGATTTTAGCAAATGGTCCATCTCTGGTTACTTATCACAATTCAATAAATAAATTTATTGAATTAATCGACCCTATCATTATAGGTTCAAATTATTTAGGGGACTTGTATGTACCTGATTATCACACATTTAACAATAGAAGTTTATTTAAAAAATATATAGATAAAGTCAGTCCAGAATCTCACTTAATGCTTTGCAATCGTTTTGACCATAATTTTATTCGTAAACATACCGCATTGGATTATGAGCATATTCAATATGGGACTGAGAATGAATCAATTTTCAATATTGAGAACGGCATTATGTCGTACAATATTAGTGCAATTTCTATATTGTCAATTGCACTTGCTGTGGCAATGGGAGCCCGTCAAATATTTATTGCTGGGATGGATGGTTATAAAGATTTTGAGACTTTTTTTGCAAAAGGATTATCAATTAAGGAAATTATTGATACTGAATCGCATGATGACCTATCAAATCGCTCAGGTACATATCATGAGCAAATGAGATGGCATAATTATTTGGAGAAATTATTAAAACAAATTAATAATTACTTAATATCTTGCGATTTAAATGATCTCATTATCATTACTCCAACTACCCATAAGTTGTATTATGAAGGAATAGATAATTTCCTGAAACCGGAGAAAAAGGTTGTCTGATTTGAGTCGATTCCATGTATTGCAGCAACTACTAAAAGATGGTAAGTACTTTAAACTTGTATGCGGAGCAGGGAATGAAAATGCTGAAGAAGTTTTCAAACTATCCCTGGTTTATACATTAGCTGGTGCCAACGGTTTTGATGTATCAGCTAACCCTGAAATAGTTACCGCTTGTCATCAAGGGATAAAATTAGCTTATAAACTTCAAAACGATATCAATGTACAAATCCCTATTATGCCATTTATCACTGTGAGCGTTGGAATGCCAGGCGATCATCATGTCCGAAAAGCAATTATTAATGATAATTGTGTTGAATGTGATTTATGTATACCAGCATGTCCTACGGATGCAATTACTTCCGATCTGATAGTTGTAAAAGATCTCTGTATTGGATGCGGTGATTGTGAGGCAGCTTGTCCCCCGAAAATTTCTGCAATTGAATATGAACACAACGCAAAATTATTGGCAGAAATTCTACCAAAATGCATACAAGCTGGAGCTGAAAATATAGAACTCCACGCTGCTGTAGAAGATGATGTCACTATTATGGAGGAGTTGAAAGTAATTTGTGATTCTCTTCCGAGTAATTTTATTTCAATGTGTCTGGATCGTTATCATCTTTCAAATGTCCATCTTATAAAGAGGATCAAGCAAGCAGAATCAATTGCGGGAGACAGACTTATGATACAAGCTGATGGCGTACCAATGAGTGGCGGAAGTGACGACGAAAATACGACCCTACAAGCCATTGCAATAGCCGATATAATTAATAAAGAATTATTAACTAAGGAAAAAAAATACAGAAATATTCCTATTCTTTTATCAGGCGGAACCAACAGTCATACTGGGATTCTAGCCAAAAAGTTCAATGTGCCATTTAATGGTGTTAGCATTGGAACACATGCGCGTAAAATAATAAAGAATATTATTATTCATGATAATTTTGTTAACGATATTTCACTTATCAGTAATGCAGTTGGGATTGCAAAAAATTTGGTAGATAAAAACCTTATTAATGATTGATTTAATTGTTAATAGTAGATTGGCATTGAAAAATGTTGAAATGATTATTTTTGATAAGGATGGAACGCTAGTTGATATACACCATTATTGGGGCTCCATGATAAAATTACGGGCCAATCTAATTATTAATCAATGGTTCAAAACATCTCCACACAAAGATATTGTTTTTGAAGAATTAATTTCAGCCATGGGAATAAATCATAAAACAGGCTTTATAAAACCATGCGGACCAGTTGGTATTAAGTCTAGGGTGTTTATTGTAGAGGTTGTTAGAGAATATCTCAACAGTTTAGATGTTAAAGTAAATAATAACGATGTTGAAAAAATCTTTTGCGAAGTAGATAAAAACACTGAAAACAATATTAGTTCGTTATTAAAATTATTGCCTGGAGTAAAATATTTTTTAGACAGATGCCTTGATACTGATGTCAAGATGATAATTATATCTACTGATATCACAAGGCGAATACAAAAAGCAATCGATGCACTTAGTTTATCAGGCTATTTCACACAAATTATTGGAAGAGATCAAGTGACTATTGGTAAGCCAGCGCCGGAGGCAGCAAGTCTGGCTTTAGAAAAGGCCAATCAATCCCCTGAAAGGGTAGCCTCAATAGGTGATCATCCAGTTGATATCGAAATGGGTGTCAAGGCTTCAATTGCTTGCAATATAGGAATGCTAACTGGACTAGGTGATATATCGCAATTCCTTAGTCAGCCATGCTTATTAGCAAAGTCTTTTCATGAATTGGAACTGAATCCAAATTAGAAATAAAAATTAAGGTATAAATGAAATTAGATATAGATAAATATAGAAATGTATCTTATGAAACCAGAACAAATTGTATGATCTGTGGACATCCTTCTTTACCATCTGTAATTAATCTTCCAAAACTGCCAATGACTGAGATATATGTTTCAGAAAAAGTAAATGAAAATATTGGTATTGCCGACCAGGGATTAGATTTTTGCACAAATTGTGGTCATGCACAGTTACGTAATGTAATTGATGTAGAGCTCCAGTACGGTGAAACATTCTCATATTTTTTCCGGACTGGTGAATCAGCTACTGGTAGATCTTCTGTACAGTTTTTCATAGATTTCATGAATCGCACATCAGGTAATAATCATTTTAAACATATACTTGAGGTTGGATGCAATGATTTATTTTTGTTAAAACAGCTGCAACATAAAGCCGATTTTCTAACTGGAGTTGATCCCATCCTAAAGGATTATAATGAGGATATTAAAATAAATAATTTATCCGTTATTGGAGATTTCTTTGAAAATATCAAACTTGAAAAGGATTATGATTTACTCATTTGTAAAGACACACTTGAGCACGTGGCAGATCCAAAGGAATTCACTCGCCAGATTGTAGACCAATCATCAGATGAAACTCTATTTTATTTTCAATTTCCTTGTCTTGAATCTACTTTGAAGGATGCTCGTTTTGATCAGATATTCCATCAACATTTAAATTACTTTACGCTTCAATCAGTAATCTATATGTTGAATGAACTGGGCTGTGAACTAATTGATTTTACCTTCAACCATGAGCATTGGGGTGCACTTCTAGTTGCTTTTAGAAAGAGCAGTAAGCCGACCCGATTTAATAAACATATTTGGAATATAACCAGTGAGGATATTTCACATAGATACAAAGTATTTAAGAATGGTTTGGCGACAGTGAATTCACGGCTACAGTATTTTGAACGTGAAGAAATTTATGGCTTTGGTGCTGCATTAATGTTGCCTGTTTTGAGTTATTATCTGGAAAATGATCTGTCTGGATTAGTTTGTATTATTGATGACGATCCAAATAAGGATGGTCTCTATTACTTGAATCTCCCAGTACAAATTCTCAGTCAGAATGCGATCAAAGATAATAGAGAGGCTATATTTTTGCTAACAGCTATTGCTTCACAAAATAATGTGCGAACAATATTGCCAAAGCTTTTTGAATTTAGGCCTAAACATATTATAGTACCACTTAATACAATTTGAAAATCTAATAAGGAAAATAATGGAACTTGGCATTAGAGGGAAACATGCATTAATTACTGGTGGAGCCACTGGGATTGGGAGAGCAATTGTTTTAGATCTCATTAAGGAAGGTGTAAAGGTCGCATTTACGTCAAGAAATCAAATTGATCTTGATTCTCTTATTGAAGAAGTTGGGAGTGACCATTGTGCCATCAATATTGACCAGGTAGAATTGGGTGGTTCAAAACGTTTAGCAGATGAGGTCTGGGAAAAATTTGGTCAGATTGACATATTGGTAAATAATGTTGGAAGTACTTTGAATATCACGGATCCTGAATGTTCAATATCAGATTGGCGTAAAGTTTTTCGTATGAATTTGGAAGTCCATGTGGAATTAATTAATATTTTAATACCTCACATGCGTGAGCAGGAATGGGGTCGGATCGTCAATATATCTGCTGGATCAGCAATGGAAAATAATGGCCCTGTAACATATTGTTCGATTAAGGCCGCCCTCACTGCTTATTCTCGTTCGATGGGTCGTGTGCTTGCAGAAAGTGGGATTGTGATGTCAGCTTTGCAACCTGGTGTAGTATTTACAGAAAGAGGGCATTGGGCGGATGTCATGAAAAACCGTCCTAGTCATGCCGAAAAATACCTTGAAGATCGTACCGTACTTAAGCGCTTTGGAAAACCTGACGAAATTAGCCCAATGGTAGTATTGCTATGTTCGGAAAAAGCATCATTTTGCCAAGGAGCTATCGTGCCAGTGGATGGCGGACAAGCTAAACATTACTTTCATTTTCCATGGCAATAGAAATAATTATATAATGAAACTTACAGACTACGTTATTGACTTTCTAGCTAACCAGGGTATTGACACGGTTTTTGGATTAACTGGCGGAGCCGTAGTCCATTTTTTTGATTCAGCCGATAAACATCCTGAAATGCAACCAGTGTTTTGTCACCATGAACAGGCAGCTTCAATGGCTGCACCTGCTTATGCAAAAATAAAAAATAAACCAGGTCTTTGCATAGTAACAACAGGTCCCGGAGGAACAAATTCTATAACTGGTTTGACAGGATCATGGCAAGACTCAGTTCCATGTGTATTTATTTCAGGTCAGACAAGATTATCACATACTTCACATGGGAAAAATGTACGGCAAGTTGGATCTCAAGAATTAGACATCCTTTCTATAGTTGAACCATTGACCAATTATGCAATTATGTTAGAAAGCGCTGAATCTATCCGATATCACCTGGAAAAAGCTATTTTCTTATCAAAGTCTGGCCGACCAGGGCCTGTATGGCTTGATATTCCTTTGGATATGCAATGGGCAGATGTGGATCCTGATCTGATGGTTTCATTTGATCCTGAAGTTGAATATCCCAGTAATCTTTGTCAAGATTATTCTGATTCAATTAATGAATTCCAAAAAATGCTGTCTGTTGCTGATCGCCCATTGATACTTGCAGGATATGGAATTCGTTTGTCGGGTGCGATCAGTGAATTTGAATCACTACTTGACAAATTACAAATTCCATGGGTTTCAAGTTGGGCGGCATGCGATTTGATCCCAACAGATCACAATTTATATCTTGGCAGGTGCGGATTAGCAGGTCAGCGCGGAGCAAATCTTGCTGTTCAAAATTGCGATCTATTAATTGTAATTGGCTCCCATTTAAGTATCCCCTTGACAGGGACAAATTTTGACTATTTCGCCCGTGATGCCAAACGAATTGTCATAAATATTGATAAAAATGAATTATTGAATGAAACTGTAAAAGTTGATTTAGGAATTGTCAGCGATGTTAAAATATTTCTTCAAAAGGTTTTAGGGTTGAACTTGGTTACAAACACAATATCCAATTGGTATAAAAAGTGTTTACTTTACAAAAACCACAATGAGCTAAAAATTGATATAGATGAAAAATCTAATCTCGTTAATCAATATAATTTTTTACATAAGCTTAATGCTCAAATTTCTTCAAATGATACGATTATCGTGGATGGTGGAGGAACGGTAGTTTATTCGACATTCCAAATAATGAAAATCAAAAAAAACCAACGGATTTTATATTCTGGTGGTATAGGCGCTATGGGATCCGGTTTACCTGAAAGTGTTGGCGCAACATTTGCAAATAATAAAGGCAGAATAATTTGCTTGGTTGGAGATGGTAGTTTTCAATTTAATATACAAGAACTTCAAACGATACTTCATTATAATCTTGACGTTAAAATCTTTGTTTTCAACAATGGAGGATATCTTTCTATCCGCCATACCCAAGCGGAATTTCTCAATCATAATTTTATTGGATCTTCAGCCAAAGGAGGTATGAGTTTACCAAATTATCAAAAAATATCTAATGCATATAAAATTCCATCAACTCGAGCAACAAGTAATCATGAGTTGGAAGATAAAATCCAATGGTCATTAAGTCAACCTGGTCCAGTTATGTGTGAAATCATGATAGATCCCTCTCAAGAAATAATTCCTTCTCAAGGATTTGTAAAAAATCCTGACGGAACAGGATTTCCAAGACCATTGGAAGATATGTATCCGTATTTAGATCGTGATGAATTTAATGACCTTATGATCGTAACACCTTTAGATGTATCAAAAAACAGCTAACCATTTTGTCAATGCAATTTCAATTATTATTCTACTCAACAGTTCATCGTTCATTGGGTATTAAATGATGTTGATTAATTTATTAAATCCAAACAGGTTTTCTTGATGCAAACTGAAGCAGCAATACTCGTAGAGTTAAATGCTCCATTACAATTGGTTTCGTTGGATATCCCTCCATTGAAATCGGGACAGGTCCTCGTAAAATTAGCGTATAGCGGTATATGCCATACTCAAATAAATGAGATTGAAGGATTAAAAGGAGATGATCCATATCTCCCCCACACTCTTGGTCATGAGGGTTCTGGGACAATACTTGCAATTGGAGAAGGTGTATCAAAGGTAATTGCTGGAGATCATGTTGTACTTACATGGATAAAAGGACATGGTGCTGATATTCCATCTACTCAATATACATCTTTTGGTAATACCATAAATTCCGGGGCGATCAGCACATTTATGAATACCGCCATTATTAGTGAAAATCGGCTCATTAAAATTCCGAAAAATATGCCATTAAAAGAAGCTGCATTATTGGGTTGTGCATTCCCAACCGGTGCCGGTATTGTCAATAATTCATGTAAGATTGAAGCTGATTCTGAAATTGCCATATTCGGGATTGGTGGCATTGGACTTAGCGCTGTTATGGCAGCTTCAGCAATTGGAACGAAAATGATCATTGCGATTGATTTAGATGATTCCAAATTAGATTATGCCCGTACACTTGGGGCAACTCACACAATCAATGCCAATAATTTTGATGTTGTTACTGAAATTAAACATATCACAGATAATGGAATGGTAGATTTTGCTATTGAAGCTTCCGGATCAACTGATGCTATGGAAACGGCATATTCTTCGATAAAACCATTTGGCGGATTATGCATCATTGCCGGCAATGCCAGTTCCAGTTCAAAAATAAAAATATACCCAATGGATTTAATTCAAGGAAAAAACATAATTGGATCCTGGGGTGGCGATACAGATTCTGATAATGATATTCTTAAATATTGCAACTGGCATTTTAATAATAAAATTAAATTATCAAATCTTGTATCTGGAGAATATCCTCTTCATAAAATCAATACTGCAATCTCAAATCTTAAAGATGGAATAAATGGGAGAGCTTTAATAAATATGGATTTAAATAAAACCAAGGTGAATAAACTATGATATCAATAATGGTTCCCGCCCTAAATGAAGAAAAACATATATCGAATGTGACTAAAATGATTTCAGATGTTTCAATCAAACTAGATATTAAAATTGAGATAATAATAGTTAATGATGGAAGCACCGACAATACCGGAAATATTGCTGAAAATTTGAAATCGATATATTCTTATGTGTCGGTAATCCATAACTCGACAAACCTTGGAGGTGGGGATAGTTTAAGGAAAGTAATAAAAATAGCAACTGGTGAAAAATTACTCATTGTTGCTGGTGATGGTGATATGCTCGCCGAAGATTTAGAATTTATGCTGGTAAATGCTCATAAAGCCGATATGGTTTTTTTATATTTTGTGAATAAAGAATTACGAGGCAGATTTAGAAATATATTGTCAACATTGTACAATACAATATTCGTATTATTTTTTAAAATATATGTGCAATACATCAATGGTCCTTGCGTCTTGCCATTAGATAAACTGAAAGAAACACCATTATTTTCAAAGAGATTTAGTATAATATCAGAAATAGCAGTGAAGTTATTGCACTCAGGGTGTAGTTATCATGAAATACCGGGTTATATGCAACAGGGTGTCGATGGCAGTTCAGCAGTATCACTCCGAAATCTCATGGAAGTCTTTGTATCATTTATTAAGTTAGTAATTGAAATTAAAATTACCAGCCGGAGTAAATACAATAAAGTTCCTCATAGGATCTATTAATATTGATAATTTACAAATCAACTTCAAACAGAAATTCAATAACTGATTTCATGCTTATTATTTCAATCAAGTATCACTTAGATATATGTAAAAATATTCCCAATATAACTTTACCATGATTATTCTAGTTTCAGGTCTTTCGTTATTTCTCATATCATTTGCTATCCATCTAATACTATGGAGAATTAAACAACCTACAAATTCAGTTCGTGTAATAATTGTCATTTTCATCTGCATCCCAATACTATGCTTAACATTTTTTAACTTGGGGTATTTTGACAATCTTCTTAATTCATACTCAATCGTTTTGTCTCTTGCTGAGATTCTACACATACATCTCTTTTATATTACATTATCGGCGATATATCTGTTAGTGTATTTAGGACTCCCAGAGGATAGCCCATCGTTATTTATAATAATTTCACTCTCAAATTCTCTTAAGAATGGACTCTCAATTGATGAATTGAATGAATTGATCACTGATGACATTTTCCTATTGCCACGAGTGAACTTTCTCATAGATGAAAAATTGATCTCATTAAGTAATGGAAAATATATATTAAATCCAAAGGGGAAAACATTTCTTAAGACATTTCTTATTATTCAAAAAATATATAATCTTCAGAATAAAGCTGGATAATAAGTGATGCTATACACAGATATTATCCATGCGGTTTCGCCTATTCTATTCTCAGTATTATTCATGTTGATCCATTTATTATTTGCAAATGTTTATCCATCCATGGGTTACTTTCGGACTGTTAAAATTGCATTTTCATTCAGTTTCTTTTTACAAATTGGATTTGAGTCACTTTTCGTAATACAATCTCTAAATCAATTATTAGATTCAATATCAATTGTTATTGTCAACATAATTATATATTGTTTTATTGGACTAGGTTATTTTTCGTTTATTAATTTAGCGGTTAGTGCGTTAAGAATTAGATTATTAACTGAACTTTTCAATAGACCTGATGGGCTGACAAATGCTGAACTTTTTAAGAAATATAATGCGAACGAAATTGTTCATAGAAGAATTGCAAAATTAGGACACAACGGGCAGATAATAAATATTGATAATCGTTACCATGTACAAAAATCGATAACATTATACATGGTAATTATTCTGGAATTCCTTAGGGTCATTATCCTGGGAAACAAAATTAGAATTCCTATTTCAGAAATCATTCACTATATTCCACCAAATATTCCCAATCCAAGAGACCATGATAATTAGAAGGATAATTCGATTTAATGGTTAAAATATCATGGACTATCATAAGAATTGTCATTGTATTAGCAATATTTGTTTTTCTAATAAAAACGAATACACTAGATTTTACCAAACTCAAAGATATGGTTATCAGTTATTGGATAATTCCATCACTATTTTGTTATTTAGTCGTAATTCTTGTGTCGATTCTGAGATGGAATATTTTACTAAAAGCGCTTGGTATTTTTCCTGGATTAAAATCAATTACAAAGTTAACATTTGTTGGATATGCGTTTAATATGATTATTCCTGGTGGTGTTGGTGGTGATATCGTTAAAGCATACTATGTAGCTAAAGGAAGAACTGAAAAACGAACATCTGCCGTTACCACCATTGGTGTAGATAGACTGCTTGGTCTATTTTCAATGTTCTCTACTGGAGCTCTATCAATCGCATTCCTATTATTATTTTTTCCGGATTTTATACAAACTACAGAACAAAATAGTTTTTTTATGTCATTGACAATTATCGTCTTTTGCTCTACAGCCATAATGGTTATAGGGCTAATAATTTTGTTTAGCAAATTCCTGAGGCAGACAAAACCTATTCGATGGTTAATGTTCAAAGCGCCTGGACATCTTATTTTAGAGAAAATTTATTCAACCATATTTTCATTTAGGGATAACAAACTAGTTCTAATGAAAACTTTAGGACTATCTTATATTAGTCAACTCGCATTTATTCTCTCGATGTTTCTTATTGGTCTGTCGGCGAATGAATCAAATATTCAATTTTCCCACTACTTTTTTTTAACACCAATATCACTTATACTAAATGCAATCCCAATTAGTCCAGGAGGGATGGGATCAGGAGAATTTCTTACAGATTGGCTGTTTAGATCATTTGGATCTTCGAATGGCAGTGAAATAATGGTCATCCTTCACCTGGCATTTATCGTGGTCAGCCTATTTGGCTTTCTGGTTTATATACAAGGTAAGAATGAATTTTCGGATATTGAATCAGAAATCAAATCTGAATAATCTTCTTATTGTTGTATCTGTCTATTAGATATCCAACAGCAATTGATAAAATTGCAATGAATAGATAGTACAAATAGAACTTTATTGAAGATAATTTCTTTATAATCTTCTTTGGCAATTTCATATCTTCCTCAATGATCCGGATCATTTTTGAATAAATACTTTCATTCCTGCTACGATTAGAATTCAATCCCAATCTTCTCTCTAATAATCTCTTGTTACCGGTTAGTAGTATTTCCATATTTGTTAGCGAGTAAGATTCTGTCAGGTTAAAATTATATCTTTCATCTTCTGGTGTATATAAAAATAAACCTTTTTGCATATCGTCTATTTCAGTAAGCCGTTCAAAATCGACCTTATTGAATTCATGTTCCAACGACGCATACACATAGCCGTGTCTACCCCTGGGGGAATTTCTGCCGTCTATTACGATATAATTTGGATAGATTTCTATAACCCCTTTCAGAATTTTCATAGCCATGGAGTTTGGTCTCTTTGAAACGGGTCTTGCCTGTGTTGATTCAGAAAATAGACCCCCATTTCTCAATGTGTTGGAAATGAGATCAAAAGTATCCCTGTTATGCAGCAATGCAGTCCCGAGAAAATAAGGAGCAGATATATCCATAATTATCAAATCAAATTTCTCATCAGTATTATTTAAAAAATGTTTTGCATCATCAATCACAATCTCATAATTATCAATAGTATCCCATTCATTAAAATCTGACCAGCATGATTTTGCCGATTCAATAACTACTGGATCTATTTCAACAATTGTGGTTTTTTCAGAATATGGACTCACCCGATTTATTGAATACATTGATCCTGCCCCCAGAATCAATATCCGTAATTTTCTACCTAATTTTTCGTTGAGATATTTTGCCGGTACCTCGGCAAGGAAATAGGTGAATTCGCTCAAAGATGTGTT
>Ga0233430_1005058_pt1 | contig 11718 bp, 14 predicted proteins | sample SI_118_April2016_2_FD_179883 | JGI IMG/M metagenome (GOLD analysis project Ga0233430, IMG submission 179883) | Seawater microbial communities from Saanich Inlet, British Columbia, Canada - SI_118_April2016_150_MG | ecosystem: Environmental > Aquatic > Marine > Inlet | place: Canada: British... | reverse complement strand
GTCCTGGGCGGTTGGTGTCGCTACTATTGATCGTTCTTCCCAGTCCCTGTTCACCAGAGAGGATTTTGAGTCCCAGCATCCGGCCGTAATTTTCGAGCAATTCTCCAATGGATAGTTCTCTCGCCGTCTCGTCCATTCCGGATCTTCCATTTTTTGCGCGTCTTTTTTGATTATAGACTCTCCAGGATCCGGCAGAACCCCTCGTAGCGGAGGGGAGCAATCCCTCCCTGCTCGACCGCCTGACGCACGGCACAGCCGGGCTCGCGCAGATGACTGCAATCCCGAAACCGACACTCTCTTACCAGAGGAGCCATTTCGACAAAATATTCGACCAGTTCCTCGGCCTCAATCCCCCACAACCACAGTTCTTTTACCCCCGGAGTATCTGCCACTTTCCCCCCCTCCCTCAGGGGATAGAGTTGAACCGCTGTTGTAGTATGGCGTCCCCGGTCGTGCTGTTTCATCAACTCTTGCGTTTTGATGGCCAACCCCGGCTCTATGCAATTGAGAAGGGAGGATTTTCCCACTCCGGACTGGCCGATCACAACGGAAACCCGATTTTGCAGGAGTTTTTTCGCTTCCCCCACCCCTTCGCCAGTTCGGGCGCTGGTATAGGCCACTGCATACCCCAAATCGCGGTAGAGATCTCCCAGAGAAAAGCGTGCCCCTTTCACATCCAGATCAATCTTATTGATACAGATAACCGGTTCCAACCCCCCCTTGATGCCCATAACTACTGCCCGATCGATGAAGCCGGGGCGAAACGCTGGCTCGAGAATAGAGGCAACCACCACCAGTTGATCTATATTGACGGCCACGATCTGTTCGAAAGGCCTGGAACCACTTGCCCTTCTAGAGAATTTGGTGAAGCGGGGTTGGACCGTCTCAATGACCCCTACATTTTTCCCTGTCGGCAAAACGGCAACGCGATCACCCACAACCACGGGAGAGGAGGCGACCCGACTCCCGTCCTTCAAGCGTCCCCGGATTTCACACTGCCAGTATGCTCCCTCAATCTCAACCAGGTGCTGTAACCCGGAAACGCGGATGACCCGTCCTTCCATGGTTAACCTCAGCTTACTCCCCTCGCATCAGGCGCTCCGCCTGGTACCGGGGCCACCCGACACTCTCGATCTTCTGCTGGGCTTTTTCCACGGGGTATTCTACCCGTTGCAGTTCAATAGCGTTCTCATCGACGTCCCACAGAGCGAAGGCAGCTCGCCAATCCCCATCCCGAGGTTGCCCCACACTCCCCGGGTTTATCATGTATTTATGGGAACCAATAGCCACTGTCGAGGAAGTCAGCGAAACGACTCTTGTTCCCATCTGACAATAGATCCCCGCGTGGTGAGTGTGGCCGAAAAAACCAACCGACCAATCCGATTTCTCCATGCACCAGGCGATCTGATCGTAGGCAAAGAGGAGTTCCCAGGCTTCTGGCCGAATCGGATTCGCATGCGCCAAAGAACCGCCGTATTCCACCCGACGGAAAGAAGCAGCCCCCAGTACATCGATCAGTTCGGGAGTCAGCATTTCGCGCGTCCCCAGAAGGGTCTCCCGGGCTTCGGAGTTGAAACTGCGAATCAGGGAGGGATCGACAACCGCCTGATCGTGATTGCCCAGAATAAGGCTGGCCTTTGCCTCCACCAGCCGGAAAATGCAGCCGCGGGGATCGGCCCCATACCCAACGACATCCCCCAGACAGACTATCCGCTCGGCTCCGACCTTTTCAACTGCGATAAGGACCGCCTCCAGGGCTTCCAGGTTTCCGTGGATATCGGCAAGAATAGCCAGTTTCATACAGGTAAGCTCATATTTTAACCTTCGGATATTTCCTCTGTAGCACAGAACCTAATCTCCCTCTCTTCTCTCTCCGGAAACCTTCCCAGCATCCCCCTCCCCCTTCCTCTTTTGAGAGGTTTTGGGTGCATTTTTCCGAACCTTCTTTTTGCCGCTTTTCGGCGGACCGGTAGGCTTCCCCTTTTTCTCTTCCAGGGCCCGATAGACCAGCTGGATCACCTCTCGTTTTTTTTCTGTTTCGTACGCAAGAAAACGCAAGTGCAAAACCTGAGCGGCCTGCTCTTCGAGTTTCCGGACCGTGCGGATTTCCCCCCAGAGGCCATTGAGATCCACCCCCCCCCCTTGTCCTGACGCCCCTCCGGTCAGTCCCACATAATCCCCCACCTCTCCTTCGAGCCCCTCCCCCACCATGACGGCAATTCCTCCGGCGCTGATGCTAGTGATCTGGCCGTGAATACTCTCTTCCGCAGCCCCCATCTCCTTGAGTTTGACTTTTATCGTCTCCTCATCCGTTCCTCCCCTGTTGCGCAATTCCTGCTCTAGTTCATCCCGAGAGACGTGCTCCAGGTTCACTCCCATGGCGCAGGGCACCCGCTCCAACTGCCTCCGATCCTGCTTCTCATCGTGAATTTCGGCGGTGGTAACCAATTTTAGGCGAATCGCTTCCAGGTGCAATAACTGGCTTTCGGCCAGCACTCCCTTCGCCTGTACCTGATCGACGCTCCGGTCAAAGAGACCGATCGACCCCACAATCTGTGCGGGACGCTGAAGTCCGGCTTCTCTGGCGATATGAGCCAGCACCTGGACCTGCTCCTTTTTTAGCCCACGGGCCCTGGCGATGTTCCTGAATGTCTTCCAGGCCGACTCCTTCTCGATCTTTTTCTCTCTTACCCGCCCCACCCCGCGTATCAGAAGCAGAAAAAAAAATAGCCCTACCATGGCCGCAAAAAACAGGTAAACCACCTTCATATCAGGAGGGGCAAACCCCAGGAAACTGGCCACAAGTAAAGCCGGCATGATCGTTTTCTCCGTTATTTTCTCGCTCCAGACTCCTTCCCGCCCGAAAACAGGGTTACCCTCCCCCTGGAGGAGTTCTTTTGTGGTGATTCGCCAGAGCGGATTTTCTGCTCCGCTCCCTCCGAAGATGGTAGGTCAGGGTTCAAGTATAAAGGGCGCTTATCGACGTTTCGTCGTGGATAGCCCGGATCGCATTGGCAAAGAGTTCAGCGACCGAGCAGACCTTTATTTTTTCGTTCTGTTTGTCAGCCAGCAGCGGAATCGTATCCGTTATCGCCAGGCTCTGGATGTCGGTTGCGGCCAGGTGTGCGGTGGTTTCCCCAGACAGGGTACCGTGGACACATCCGGCAAATATTTGGTTCGCGCCCCGCTCTCTAACCCCCTTTGCCCCTCCGAAGATGGAATTGCCGGTAATGATCTCGTCGTCGAAAAAGATAACATTTCGCCCTTCCACCTCGCCGATGACCCCATGGACCCGCACCACCCCATCCTCCCCGCGCCTTTTGTCGATGACGACCAGGGGCAAGCCCAGTCGTTTGGCATAGGATTCTGTCACTTTGGCGCGACTGATATCAGGAGAGGCGACCACGACATTGCCCAGATCGAGATGCTCGTGGTAATACTGGCAAATAGTCGGCACTCCGCTCAGTTGATCGACGGGAATCCGGCTGAACCCCATGATCTGCGGACTGTGCAACGTCATGGTCAGAATCCGATCGGCTCCCGCCTCAGCGAGCAAATCCGCCATCAGGCGGCCGGCAACCGAGATCCGAGGCTCATCCTTGCTATCGGCCAGAGCATAGGGGTAATATGGGAGAACGGCGGTGATACGCCCGGCTGAGGCATACTTCAATGCATCGAGGGCAATGAGCAGTTCCATCAAGTTTTCGCTGACCGGAGGACAGGAAGTCTGGATGAAAAAGACATCCCCCCCTCGGACGTTTTCGCAGATTTTCACCTTGATGTTTTCATTGCTGAAACGCACCGACTCCATATTCCCCAGCCCAATCCCCAGGGCCTTACAAATGCCCTGAGCCAGTTGGGGATTGCTCTTTCCGGCAAATACCTTCAGGTCATTACCCATCTTTTCCTCCCGTTATGGGGCACCCCACATTGGCAACAAAAGTCTCTTTGATCCTCGAGAACTCATATTTTTCGAGGCAAAACTCAAGTTTCGTGGGTGAGAAACCCGGCTCAGGCGAACGGGATCGAGCCTTCAGAACATAGCCAGAGAGGCTTTGGCCCTGGCTGCCAGGGGTAGCTCGGGAAAATCTCGCATAACCCGCTCGAGAAGTTCCTTCTGTCTGCTTATATCACCCAGTTGCCCATAGCATCGAGCCGCTTCCCAAACAGCCATGGCAGCTTGTAGGGATTGGGGATGCCCGGTGGCAAATTCCAGATACTTTTCGGCGGCGGCGGTAGTTTGCCCCTGTGCCTCCAGGCAGGAAGCCAGCCCGCTCCAGGCTCCGAAGACGAGGATCTCGCTCTGGCCGTAATCCTCCAGGTATTTCTCATACAACCGCTGCCCCTCCGCAAAATTCTCCTGGGCAAAATATCTATTGGCCAGCACCAGCACCCCCTGAGCGGCAGCGGGCGTGCCATCGAAGCGGGAAATCAGATCCTCAGCTATGCTGATCACCCCGGCGGCATCCCCCTCTTCCTCCGCCATCAGCAGGTCTCCCAACCTGCTGGCAGCTTCGACTTTGGCCTGCTCCTGGGATTCGATAATATAGTTGATTCCAAGAATCAGGAGGACAAAGACGACCAGCCCTCCGATAAAAAGCTGCGCCCTCTCTTTGACGTAGTCGGCGGCCTGCATGATCCACTCGACAAATTCATCTTCGCGCAGTTCCTCTTTGCTGAGTTTTGAACTCTCTCCGGACATTGTTTTCCTCATTTAACCGTTCAATATTGGACCACCGTCTCGATGCGGTAATCGGGAAGCCGTTCGCGACCGTTCAAAAAAGCGAGTTCCACCAGAAAAGACAAGCCGACGATCTCCCCCCCCAGTTTTTCGACCAGTTGGCAGGCAGCCGCCATCGTCCCACCGGTAGCCAGCAGATCATCGACGATCAAAACCCGTTCCCCGGGCGCAATCCCGTCCTGGTGTATCTCGACAGCATCGGTGCCGTACTCCAGGTCGTATTCCTGCCGCAAGGTAGTGCCGGGCAGTTTACCGGGTTTGCGCACCGGTACGAACCCACAGCCCAGTTGCAGGGCCAGAGGGGCTCCCAGAATGAACCCTCGGGATTCGATACCCACTACCTGTCCGATTTCCTCTTTGGCGAAAGGGAGCACCATCGCTTCGATCGTTCCCTTCAAACCCTCCGGATCCCGCCAGAGTGTGGTCAGGTCCTTGAAGGAAATGCCGGGCTGAGGAAAATCGGGAATTTCGCGGATTAACGCTTTTATTTTGTCAGCATTCATATAGCAAAACCTGGAGCCTAAAGCTCAATGGCGAACCCTTCATACCCGACAGCGCTCGAGAGCCATTCGATCCGACACTCCCGCACGCTACTGCCGGGTGGGCCCTGTTGCAGATTTCCGATAAATCCCTTCAGAATCGCCCGTTCCCCTGCGGCGACTACCTCCACCCTGCCATCGGGGAGGTTGCGCACAAAACCATCCAACCCGTAGGCGCTGGCTTTTGCCCGCACGAAGAATCGGAAACCCACTCCCTGGACCCGTCCAGAGACGAAAACGTGAATAGCGGCGTCAGTCGACACAAATTCCGGTGAAAACCGCAGAAATTTCGAGAAAACAACAGCTTCTATAAAATAGGATTAACATTATTTTGTGTCAAATTCAGTTTTTATATACATAATAATTTTTATAAGCCATTTCCATTAAAAAAGAGCATAAATGAAAGGAGCTACCGCCGATCCCTGCGTCGCCACGATGAGCAGGCCGAGCAGACCGAGAACGACGAAAATGGGCCCCAGCCACCATTTTTTTCGCACCTTCATGAAGCTCCAGAGTTCCCCTACGATACTAAATTTACTGGGCATGTTTTTTCCCCTTTTATCCGTTCAATCCTCCAGTAAACGGCTTACCGATTCCCCGTGGTGGATCGCCTTGATGGCGTCTCCGAACAAACGGGCAACAGAGAGCATCTCTATTTTGCGGATGGCTTTCCCCGCGGGCAGCGGGATGGTATTGGTCGTCAAGAAACTCTCGACTGGAGATTCGTCAATTCTCTCCAGGGCATTACCCGAAAAGACGCCGTGCGTGCATCCCGCCATAATCCGCCGCACTCCCTTTTGCTTGAGGATCTTGATCGCCTCCATCATCGATCCTCCGGTGAGTACCTCGTCGTCGAAAAGCAGGGCATCCTTCCCATCGATATCTCCGATGATATTCTGGATCTCCGCCTTTTCATCGTCGGCGTAGCGCCGTTTATCCATGATTGCCAGAGGCAGATCGAGCCGGCGCGCATAGACGCTGGCCTCACCCGCGCTTCCGACATCGGGAGAGACGACGACTGCATTGCTTAAATCCTTGCGGCGAAAATGGTTACAGATAAGACTTGTAGCCCATAGTTGGTCGACGGGAATGCGCGAAAAGGCGACTATCTGAGGGGAATGCAACGTCATAGTCAAAATTCGATCCGCCCCGGCGGTTTCCAACAAATCGGCCATCAGGCGGGCGGCAATGGAGATCCGCGGCTCATCCTTCTTATCTGAACGCACGTAGGGATAGTAGGGAAGTACCGCGGTGATGCGGCGGGCCGATGAATATTTGAGGGCATCGATAATGAGCAGGAGTTCGATAAAGCTGTCGCTGACGGGCGTACAGGATGTCTGGACGACGAAGACATCGTCCTCCCGCACATTTTCCAGCACCTTGATCTTGATGTTGTCGTTGGCCGTTCGCTCGGTCTTCATCCGCCCTGGCAAGATATCCAGGTAGTCGCAAATCTCTTGGACGAGCTGAGTGTTGCTCGATCCGGCGATGATCTTCAGATAGTTCTTCATTTTCGGATACCCAGGGTTTCCGCGCGTTTTATGGGAGGCTGCGGGCCACGTCCTTGGCAAAGTATGTGAGGATCAAATCGGCGCCTGCCCTTTTTATGCTCAACAGTACTTCATCGCGAATCCGAGCCTCATCGACCCAACCCTTCTCGGCCGCCGCTTTGATGAGGGAAAACTCTCCGCTCACGTTGTAGGCGGCCAGCGGAACATGAATGAACTCTCTGGCCGCTCGAATGATGTCCAGATAGGCAAGAGCGGGTTTTACCATGATAAAATCCGCTCCTTCCTCCAAATCGAGCTCGATTTCCCGCAACGCTTCCCGCGCGTTGGCCGGATCCATCTGGTACCCCCGCCTATCTCCAAACTGAGGAGCCGATTCCGCCGCTTCCCGGAACGGCCCGTAAAAGGCGGAGGAGTATTTGGCCGCGTAGGCCATGATCGGGGTCTGGAGGAACCCCTTTGCATCGAGCCCCCGGCGAATCTGGCCGATCCTGCCATCCATCATATCCGAAGGGGCAATGATATCGGCACCCGATTCGGCATAGACCAGGGATTCCCGAACCAACAGTTCCACAGTCTCGTCGTTGACTACTTCCCCATCCCGAATCACGCCACAGTGGCCGTGATCGGTGTATTCGCACAGACAAACGTCGGCGATGAGGACCAGGTCGATTTCCGCCTCCTTGATCGCTCGGAAAGCGGTGGGCACCACCCCATCCGGATCGTATCCACTGCTGCCCACGGGATCCTTGAAGGGAGGAATGCCGAACAAAATGACCGCGGGAATTCCCAAGTCGGCGATCTGACGGCATTCTTCCACCAGGAAATCCACCGACATCTGGTAGTTTCCCGGCATGGCTCCGATCTCCTGCTTAACCCCCTGTCCCGGACAGACAAAGAGAGGCATGATGAGGTCTTCTCGGCAAAGCCGAGTTTCTCTGACCATATCCCGCAACAGGGCACTACCGCGCAAACGACGGGGGCGACGGCTGCCCGATGAGCCCAATAGAGGGGTTTCCATCCTAAATTTCCCTTTTTTTTCGAAATGGGGTTGGCGGAAGAAACTATAAGCTCGCCCGTTGCTTATGGCAAGTGGAGCTATATACCCCCCGGCATCTTGACAAGAGGAGAAGGGTATGCTAATTTGGCCGCCAACTGCCGCCCGGGGCCGCTATTCTTGAAGGAAAGCAACTATGCCGCGAGTCAATATCATGCTCCCCGATGACCTGCTGGAGGAAATCGACCGGGTCGCCAGGGAAGAAGACATGAACCGCAGCAAGCTTTTGCGCACCGCAGTCCTGGCCTTTTTCCAGTTGCGCGCTGCCCAGAGCGAACGCCAGAAACGCCAGGCCGATATCCAACGGGCCATGGAAATCCAGGACCAGCTGCGCCAGACCATACCTTCCTGGGATTCCCTCAGAGCCTTGAAAGAACAGCGAGAAGAGATGTGATCCGCTACGCCCTCGATACCTCGATCATGCTGCGCTGGTTCTCCCAGGAGAACGATGCCGATACCGAGCAGGCTCTACATCTGCGCCAGGAGCAGCTGGCGGAAACCATAGACTTAGTCGTCCTGGACCAGTCGGTCTACGAACTGCTCCACGTGCTCAAAGAGAACGCCCGTTTTTCGCAGGAACTGCTCTCATCGGCTCTGGCCAGTCTAGATTTCATGCACCTTACTATCGTCCCCTACAGTCCCGAGCTCATGCGCAAAGCGGCACAGATCGCCTGTGAATACGAGGTCAGTATTTATGCCGCCTGTTTCATTGCCCTGGGCGCTCACCTTCGCTGCCAGGCCGTTACCTGCGACCCGGAACTCTTCCGCAAAGTCTCTGCCCTCCCCTGGACAATCCTCCTGTCCAACCTGAATTTTTGATTTCTTCAACCTAAGGCAGGGAGACTTCGGCCCTCGAGAGCGGTCTTTCTCTCTGGGCTTCCCCGTCACCCATTCTCGGGATTCCTACTCCGCTTCGGGGCATTGGGAATCCTCAGTCTTTAATCCCCTTCAGGGCCTCCTCTAAATCGGCGATCAGATCATCCCCTTCTTCGATCCCTACAGCGTAACGGACCAGCTCGTCATTAATGCCAATAGCAATCCGTTCTTCGCGGTTCAAGTCGTAAAAGGACATGGTGGCGGGATGAGTGGCCAGACTCTCCACCCCTCCCAGGCTGGGGGCCAGATAGGGTATCTTCAACATCTGGACAAAGCGGCGAGTGCGGTTCAAGTCTCCGTCGATATCAAAACTCACCACTCCACCATAGCCTTCCATCAGGCGCTCAGCCACCTGGTGGTCGGGGTGATCGTCCAACCCTGGATAATATACTTTTTTAATTGCGGGATGCCCGTTCAGAAAGCGAGCCATTTCCAAAGCGGTCTCATTCTGCCTTTTTATGCGCAGAGCCAACGTCTTCAGGCCACGAATCAATAGAAAGGAAGTCATGGGATCGACCAACGAACCGGTCACCCGCTGAAATTCTCGTATGGCATCGACCATCTCTCTGGCACCGAATACCCCACCGGCCACCAGGTCGTTGTGGCCTCCCAGGTATTTGGTGGCGCTGTGAATGACCAGATCGACTCCGAACTCCAGGGGGCGCTGGTTGATAGGCGTGGCAAAAGTGCTGTCGATGACCACCTTGAGCCGGTGTTTTTGGGCAAATGCCACCAACCTCTCCAGATCGATAACCCGGAGGTGTGGGTTGGTGGGCGACTCGGTGAAAAGTATCCGGGTTTCAGGACGGACCGCCCGTTCCAACCCCTCCCAATCCCAGGCATCGACCTGAGTTGTCTGGATGCCGAATTTTTCGATTATCTTGCCGAACTTCACCGTCATCCTGTAGACGTCCCCCAGGACCACCAGATGCTGCCCGCTCCGCAGCATAGCCAGCAAGGTGGTGGTCACCGCACTCATCCCCGAAGACAGCAACAGCCCTTCTTCCGCCCCTTCCAGTGCGGCTATCTTCTTTTCCGCCGTTCTTTGCGTTGGGTTACCATACCTTCCGTACTCGTAAGATTCCCCCTCCCCCGCTTTAAAAGCTTCGAATTCCTCCAGAGATTCAAAGATATAAGTGGCCGTCTGGGCGATCGGGTTGATCAGGGATTTGGCGAATTTGATTCGCTCCTCTCCCGCGTGGACTGTTCGGGTCGAAAGGTGGAGAGAAGCACTGTCTTCTCTATTCATGTTGCCCTTTCTCTTCTCCATTTGCTTTAAAATCGGCCGATTATTTTTTTTCGGCAGAACGCCGATCGAGGGATCGCAGTATGGTGCCCCGCACCTGATCGTAATCGGCTTCGAGTTCAACCGGGCTGTTGCCGTGGTGGGGCTGGACCTCAAACTCTCTGAGTTTATCTTCGTGGTAGCGCACCTTGAAATCCGGGAACTTCAAACCGTGTGCCGTAGAGATTACGACCACGGTATCGTCGGAGCGGATCTCCTTTTTTTCCAATAATTTGAAAAGTGCGGTCAATGCCACTCCGGTATGCGGGCAGGTGAACAGCCCGGTGCTGTCTGCCAGGGCACAGGCGTTGGCCAGTTCGTCTTCGGTCGCCTGCTCGACGATCCCGTCGAACCGTTGGAGGGTGCGTATCGCTCGATCCCGGCTCACCGGATCCCCGATCTGGATGGCACTTGCAAGGGTCGTCTGGGCCTGCTGTGCCTGGAAATCTTCATAATTTTTCAGATAGCTCTGGTACAGCGGATTGGCGTTGGCCGCCTGACCAACGGCGATCCTCGGCAGGCGATTGATAATGCCCATCTCCAGCATTTCGAGGAATCCCTTGCCCAGTGCACTGACGTTCCCCAGGTTTCCCCCCGGAATGACGACCCAGTCGGGGATCTGCCAGTCAAACTGCTGCACCATTTCGATGGCCACCGTCTTTTGCCCTTCGATGCGCAGGGAGTTCATGGAATTGGCCAGATAGATATTTTCCCGCTGGCAGATCTCGCGCACCAGTTTCATACAGCCGTCGAAATCCGTGCGTAGCGAGAGCGTCAGCGCTCCGTTGGCGATGGGCTGAATCAACTGTGCAGTGGAAACCTTGTCTTTGGGCAAAAAAACGATGGCCGGAATGGCGGCGGCGGCACAATAGGCGGCTAACGCCGCCGAAGTATCTCCCGTTGAGGCACAGGCAACGGCGGGAATCTCCTGCCCGTCCGCTCGCATCTGATTCACCATTGATACCAGAACGGTCATCCCGAGATCTTTGAACGAACCGGTGTGTCCATTCCCGCACTGTTTTACCCATAAACTATCAACGCCGATCTCTTTTCCCAGCCTCTCTGCCCAAAATAGATTGCTCCCGCCCTCGTACATCGAAACGACCTTGTCATCTTCCACCTCAGGGCACACCATCTCCTTTTTGCCCCAGACACCACTCCCAAAGGGATAGACTGTCCGCATGTAGCGCTGGTCAAAGAGCTTTGCCCATTCTGCTCCAGGCCTTTGCTGAAGAGCCTCCATATCGTGGACCACTCCGAGGAGTCCTCCACATTTCCTGCACTCGTATATTACTTCGTTGAGTGGATAGCGCTCGTTGTCGCACTGCATGCATTGGAACCAGGCCCTGTACCTCATACTCTCGTTTCCCTCTCAACCAAGTTGAGCAAAAATGTGTTACTCCTCATCTCTGGTACCCAGAAAACAGGAACTCAAAAAAAATGGACCTACGTCAAGCTGGTAAATTTACCCAACCCCCAATTCCCCGGCAAGCCCTTCTCTTAGCGTTGCACAACTTCCGTAAATGCAAAGCGCGGAATCGAGTATTCCACTCGATTCCGCGCTTTGCCGATTCTCCGTCTTCCCGGACTCAGCGAATTTCAACCAAAGAGCGCGTCAATTTCATCCTGACTAATCGCCTCTTCCCCATTGCCCATATCGTCCAGGTCGATCTCCTCTTCCTCTTTTTTCGGCTTTTTCTTAGGTCTCGCTT
>Ga0233430_1005034_pt1 | contig 11753 bp, 9 predicted proteins | sample SI_118_April2016_2_FD_179883 | JGI IMG/M metagenome (GOLD analysis project Ga0233430, IMG submission 179883) | Seawater microbial communities from Saanich Inlet, British Columbia, Canada - SI_118_April2016_150_MG | ecosystem: Environmental > Aquatic > Marine > Inlet | place: Canada: British... | reverse complement strand
CGCGCTGGCCGACACGCTGGCCAATCTGGCAGGCGGCAAATCCGCCTACCTTCTGGAAACCCTTGAGGATGTGGACGACGCGCGAGCCCTGATTAAACGAGGTGTTCCTTAAGGCGCGGCATCAGTTCGACGAAGTTGCAGGGCTTGTGCCGGGCATCCAGCTGGTGCACCAGAATGCCGTCCCAGGCGTCCTTGCAAGCGCCGGTTGATCCGGGAATGGCGAACAGGTAGGTGCCGCCCGCCACACCGGCGGTGGCCCGCGACTGAATGGTCGAGGTTTTGATTTTCTCGTAACTCAGCATGCGGAAAACCTCGCCGAAACCGGGGATATCCTTTTCCACCACCTCGGCGAAGGCCTCGGGCGTGATGTCGCGCCCCGTGACCCCGGTGCCGCCGGTGGCAATCACCGCGTCGATTTCAGGATCGGCAATCCACTGGCGCAGTTGGGCCGCGATCAGGTCCACCTCGTCGGCCACGATCTCGCGCGCCGCCAGCTTGTGCCCGGCGGCTTCCAAACGGCTCACCAAAGTCTGCCCGGAGCCGTCGTTCTCAAGAGTGCGCGAGTCTGAAACCGTCAGGATCGCGATATTTACCGCAACGAATTCCCGCTCGCCTGTAATTTTAGCCATGTCCGTTTACGATCCCTTTTGCGATGAACGTGCCGCCGTGGATTTGCTATCCAATGGAATATAGAAAGGCCGGTCACCGGCTGCAACGGCATCCAGCGACGGCGAGGCCTGACCCAGCCGGTCGCGGTAAATCCAGAGATTGGTCAAAACCCGTTCGACGAAAATGCGGGTTTCACGCGATGGAATGCTCTCGATAAACAGCAACGCGTCCTTGCCCTTGGCGTTGTTGCGCTGCCATTTATTCAGGTTCCCCGGTCCGCCGTTCCAGGCCATGGTCAACAAAAACAGATCGCCGCCCACATGAGCCTCTTTCAGAAGCATTTCGATATACTTCTGACCCAGTTCCAGATTGAAACCGGGGACGAACAATTTGCTTCGTCCGCTGCTGTGAAGCCGCCGGTCGCGCGCGACGAAGCTGGCGGTTCGCGGCATCAACTGCATCAGGCCACTGGCCCCGGCCCAGCTTTTGGCCTTCGGATTGAATTTTGATTCCTGTCTGATCAGCGCGTAAATCAAAGCGCGATCAACCTTAAACCCGCTGTCCGGCGTCCACTTGGGGATCGGATAAGCCGCGCCGTCGAAGCCGCCGCCCTGCGGGAACAAGGCGTCATTGAGGCGCACCGACAGGCCGGGCATTCCGGCGCGGCTGGCCAGCGCCATGATGCCGCGCGCCAAGGGTATGGTCGAACGGGTCGCCAACAGCCGTAATTCGCGCTCGGCGTGGGCCTCCCGGTCGACCTCGCCCAAGGCCAGGCTGCGCCGCCCGGCTGACGTTTCGGCCAAACCGGCGATCACAGATTCTTCAAGCGGCGGCAAGGTCCAGCGGAAAGACGGTTCCAGCCCGAGAATGCGTTGCGCCAGCAAACCATAGAAGGTGCGCGGATAAGCCGCGGCAATTCCAAAAAACCTGTTTACCTCGGTGGGCTGGCCGTTCATCAGATACGAGCGCGCCGCCCAAAATGCGCCCGCCGAAAGCAGCCAGGGCGAGCTGTTGGGCGAAAGGGCCACGGCGCTGAAATGTTCGCACGCCGCATCCAGTTTGCCCATGCGCCATGCCGCCAAACCCGCCGACCAATGGGCTTCGGGAATATATTTGCCGGATCGCTTGGCGGCTGCGCCCGCCCATTTGAGCGCCCATTCGTCCCGGCCATCAATGAAGTAGCGCGCGCCCAGGACCGCGCGGGCGCGATCATAGGTGTAGGCATCGAACAGTTTCTTGACCGCAGGGGATTCCAGCTGGCGTTTGGCCGCCAGGGTCCAGCCTTGCCCCGCACTTCTCTTGATCTGGCGATAGAGCGCCGATTGCTTGCGCCGTTGCACCTTGGTCATTCGTTTGCGCGGCGGCTGAGCCTGCTTTTTGGCTTGATAGGGAACGATTTGCGACCCCGACCCGACGACCGGCTTTTTCGGGTGTTTCCAGTTTTTCGGACGGCGGCGCAAAGCCAGTTTGTAGATACGCTGGGCGTCCGGATGGTCGGCGTACTCGGCCATCCAGTCTTTCAATTCCTTGTACTTCGAGCGGTACTTGGTGGGATGAAGATAACGCTGCGCCATCACGTGGCCCATCAGAACCCGGTCGGAAAGCCCGGTTATCAGCTTGTCGGCGGTCTTCCAATGCCCTTTTGCCTGCACGGCGAAAATCTTGCGGTAACGCTCGATATCGTCGGCGGACAAAATCTTCGGCAGCGGGGTTTCGCCGGGAAGGTCCGATGAAACGTTCAGGGAAGCCACATCCAGGCGATCAGACGCAAACGCCCGCCCGGCGTCCGGTCCCCATGCAGAAATGCACAGGCAAAGTCCCAAAAAACAAGCGCCGAAGCGTGAAAGCATTATTGGTTCAGTTTCCGTTTTTTCGGCGAAATTCGGGCTTCTTATAAGGGATTCTGGCTTCCACGGCAACTGAGGCCCGGCATTAAGCCGTGGATAACCCAAGGGATAAGAGCTTGGCGCGGATATCAAGAAGGTCCTGCCAGGCTGCCCTTTTTTGCGCGGGCGTTCGCAAAAGGTACGCGGGGTGATAGATGGCGGTGGCCTCCAGGGGCTGGGTCAGTCCCGCCGAGGAATAGGTGAACCACTTTCCGCGAAGTTTTCCGACGCTGGCCTTCTGCCCCAACAGGCTGTTGGCCGCCGGGCCGCCGACGGCGACAACAATCTTCGGATCGACCAGTTCGATCATACGTTCAACAAAAGGCATACACACGGCCATTTCGCCGGTGGTCGGATTGCGGTTGCCGGGTGGCCGCCAAAATACGGTGTTGGAAATGAAGACCTTGGTTCGGTCCAATCCGATGGAGGCCAGCATGCGGTCGAGCAGAATTCCGCTGGGTCCGACGAAGGGGACACCCTTGCGGTCCTCTTCAGCACCCGGAGCCTCGCCAATGAATATGATGTCGCTTTTCGCATTGCCGTCGCCGAACACCAGATTGGTCGCGGTTTTCTTGAGCCCGCAACCCTCGAAACTCTCCAGTGCCGCGCGTAACTCGTCGATGCTTTGTGCGGCGGCGGCGGCCTTGCGGGCATCGCCGGACGCGCCGTCGGCGCCAACGGCCGGAGCGGTCGGGGCGGCGGTGACTGCGGGTGCGGGCGGCGGTGTCTCTTTTTCGGGAACCGGCTCCGGAGCCTCGGCAGGCTCTGGAACCGCGAAACGGTCAACCGGAACGTCGCCGATGGCCTCATCGACCCCGGCCTCCAAATACCACTCAAGAACCTTTTTAGGCGGCAATTTGCGTTCCATGTCCCTAAGTTAACACTGCTGGGCGTTTGGAAACATTCCTTTGCGCTGTCTTGTGAGATAAAGTCGCTAAACCACTGTTGTTAAGGATGACGAATGACGCGCGAGTCGATGGAATTTGACGTTGTAATCGTGGGGGCCGGCCCGGCAGGGTTGAGCGCCGCCATCCGGCTGCGCCAACTGGCCGCCGAGCAGAACCGCGAACTTTCGGTCTGCGTCGTCGAGAAAGGCTCGGAAGTGGGCGCGCATATTCTTTCGGGCGCGGTTCTGGAGCCGCGCGCGCTCAACGAATTGATCCCCGACTGGAAAGACAAGGGCGCGCCGCTGACAACCCCGGTGGATGCCGACAGATTTCTGTTTTTATGCAAAAAGAAGGCCATTCCCCTGCCCACCCCGCCACAGATGAACAACCACGGAAACTTCGTGATCAGCCTGGGCGCGCTGTGCCGCTGGCTGGCCGAACAGGCCGAGGAACTGGGCGCGGAAATCTATCCGGGCTTCGCCGCTTCCGAGGTTCTTTACAACGAGGACGGCAGCGTCAAGGGCATCGCCACCGGCGATATGGGGCGCGGACCCGATGGCGAACCGACCGAGCGTTTCGAACCGGGAATGGAGCTTCACGCCAAATTCACGCTGTTTTCCGAAGGTTGCCGGGGATCGTTGTCCAAGCAATTGATCGAGCGATATTCGCTGGCCGCGGACGCCGATCCACAGATTTATGGCATCGGGATTAAAGAGCTGTGGGAAGTCGAGCCTGGCAAACACTCCCCCGGCTCCGTCACCCATACCATCGGCTGGCCCGCCGATCGCAAGACCTACGGCGGATCGTTCATCTATCATCTGGACAACAATCAGGTCGCAATCGGCTATATCATCGGACTTGACTACGAGAACCCGTATCTCAGCCCGTTTGACGAAATGCAGCGCTTCAAAACGCACCCGGCGATCCGCGCGACTTTCGAAGGCGGGCGGCGCGTTGCTTATGGGGCGCGGGCCATCAACGAGGGCGGCTTCCAGTCGATCCCCAAGCAATCTTTTCCCGGTGGCGCGCTGATCGGCGATTCCGCGGGCTTCATGAACGTTGCCAAGATCAAAGGCACGCACACGGCCATGAAATCGGGCATGGTCGCCGCCGAAACGGTATTCGATGCGCTAGCCAGCGGCGACGATTTGTCGGGCCTAACGGGAGCGCTGGAAAAATCATGGGTATGGGGCGAGTTGAAGAAAGTGCGCAACATCCGCCCGGCGTTTCGCTGGGGCCTGTGGGGAGGGCTGGCCTATTCGGCGCTGGATACCTTCGTGTTTTTCGGTCGCGCGCCTTGGACCCTGCATCACCACGAAGACCATAAGCAACTGAAGAAGGCAGCCGCCTGCGCCAAAATCGACTATCCCAAACCCGACGGCGCACTCACCTTCGACAAGCTGTCCAGCGTCTATCTGGCCAATGTCATCCACGAGGAAAACCAGCCCTGTCATCTGACGCTGAAGGATGCGGGCGTGCCGGTCGCCGTCAATCTGGCCGATTATGACGGACCGGAAGCGCGTTTCTGCCCGGCCCAGGTTTACGAATTCGTCGAGCAGGACGGTGAAACACAGTTGCAGATCAATTTTACAAACTGCGTGCATTGCAAAACATGCGACATCAAGGACCCGACCCAAAATATCGACTGGGTAGCGCCCGAGGGGGGCGGCGGACCAAACTATCCCAATATGTAACGCGGTACGTTATAGATTAAGCGGATGAATAAATTCGAGGCCTCAATGAAAGACGAAACCGGTTCCGTTCCCGTTCGCCGAAGCGCCCGCCTGGCAATCACCGTGGCGGTCGGTCTGGCCTTGTCGGCGGCCTGCACGTCATCAAAGATTTCCGGCCCGTCGGTTGCGGCAGACGTTGCGCCGCAGGCCTGGGAAGCGCCGCGTCTGGGCGAGGCGATAGAACCCGGCCGGTCCTTTATCGGGAATTTTCTTGCCGGCAGTTTCGCGCGCACCCAAAGCGACAGCGATCATGCGATTGAGTATTTTCGCGCGGCCCTGGCCAAGGATCCCGAAAACCCGGATTTGAATTTTCAGGCCGCTGTTTTACTGGTCTCGGAAGGACGGGTTGACGATGCCATTCCGCTGTTGGGCAAACTGGCGGGAACCGGCAAGGGAACCACCGTCGTCGATCTGGTGCTGGCGATTCACGATATTGCGCGCGGTGAATTCAAGGGCGCGGACGAACGGTTGGGCGCGCTGGAAAAAAACGGCATCAACCGGCTTGTCGGTCCGATTTTGCGCGGGTGGGCGCTGGCCGGCGCCGGTGACGTCGGCGGCGCGCTCGAAGCATTGAACAATCTGCGCGGCAAAAACGGCGAAGCAAGCGCTTTGCAAAATCTTCACGTGGCCCTGATCAACGATATGGGCGAAAGAGACGCGGCGGCATTGGAAGCCTATCGCGCGGCAACAGGAGGCAAGGGCGCGGCGGCGTTCCGGGCCATAGAGCTGTTCGGCGAATTTCTTGAACGCACCGGAAAGCCGGACGAAGCGCAAAAGGTCTATAACGCCTTTCTTACCGAGCATCCCGGCACCAACCTTCTTGACGCGTCGTTGGCGCGGCTGAAAAGCGGAACCAAACCATCGCGCAGTATCGCAGACGCAAAATTCGGCGCGGCCCAGGGGTTGTTCGATCTGGCGGGTGCGTTTCGTCAGCAAAACGCGCGCGAGATGGGGCTGCTATTCGGACGGCTGGCCTTGTACCTGAAAGCGGATTTCCCGGCGGTGCGGATTCTGCTGGGCGACATTCTTGAATCCAACCAACGCCTGGAAGCCGCCAACACGGTTTATGCGGCCATTGATGCGGCTTCTCCGCTGGCGTGGGCCGCACGCGTCCGTGTCGGCCTCAACCTTGATGATCTGGACCGGCCCGACGACGCCATTACGCATCTGCGCACAATGGCCGCCGAAAAACCGGATGTTGCCCAACCGCTGATCACCATCGGCAACATCCTGCGCGGGCGGGACCGGTTTGCCGAAGCGGTTGTCGTTTACGACGAAGCGTTTTTGCGCATCCCTTCACTGAAGCAACACCAGTGGTCGCTGCTTTATTTTCGCGGCATGGCCCTGGAACGCTCGGGGCAGTGGAAGCGTGCCGAAACCGATTTCCTTGCCGCCCTCGAGTTCGAACCCGAGCAGCCCTACGTGCTGAACTATCTGGGTTATTCATGGGTCGACAAGGGGCTGCATCTGGATCGCGCCATCGAGATGATCGGAAAAGCGGTCAAGCTGCGTCCCAACGACGGTTACATCGTCGATAGCCTCGGCTGGGCTCATTATCGGCTGGGCAAAATCAAGGAGGCGGTTCGCGATCTTGAACGGGCCATCGAATTGCGCCCCGAAGACCCCATCATCAATGATCATCTGGGCGACGCCTATTGGAAGGCGGACCGCCGCAGGGAAGCGAAGTTCCAGTGGCTTCGCTCGCTGACCCTGAAGCCCGAGGCCGATCTTATCGGCAAAATCGAAAAGAAGATCGAACGCGGCCTAACCGTCGAAGACGAACCCGGCCTACGCAAAGAAGACGAACCCGGCAACGATGGCTGAAATCGCGCTTGACGCTCCCGCCAAGATCAACCTTTACCTTCACGTCACGGGGCGGCGCGACGACGGCTATCATCTGCTCGATAGCCTGATCGTGTTCGCCCGTGTGGGTGACCGCATCGCCATTGAGCCTGCCGACGATTTTTCCCTTTATATGGACGGCCCGTTCGCCCAGGGGCTTTTTGCCGGGCCCGACAACCTGGTGCTGCGCGCGGCGCGCGGATTGGCGCAAGTGGCGGGCCGCAGCGACGGCGCACACATCCGCCTGACCAAGAACCTTCCGGTGGCATCGGGCATCGGCGGTGGATCGGCGGACGCGGCGGCCACAATTAACGCATTGATGCGCCTGTGGGAATTCGAGCCCGACGCCGAACCCCTGGCGGCCCTGGCGCTGGGATTGGGGGCCGACGTGCCGGTGTGCCTTGCCGGCCAGCCGTCCTTTGTGGGCGGGATCGGCGAGAACATCGAGCCCGCGCCTCCCCTGCCGACCATCTGGCTGGTGCTTGCCAATCCCGGCGTGGCGATCTCGACACCGGCTGTTTTTAAGGCGCGGCAGGGGGAATTTTCGGTGCCTGCGCGTTTCGACACGCCGCCCAAGGATGCCACCCGGCTGGCCGCCCTTCTGGCGGAGCGAAACAACGATCTCGCCGACGCCGCCTGCGCGCTGGCCCCGCCGGTAATCGAAGTGCTTGACGCCATCGCCGCCCGGCCCGGCTGCCTGCTGGCCCGCATGTCGGGAAGCGGCGCAACCTGCTTCGGAATTTTCGACGACCCCGCGAACGCCCAATCCGCCCGCTCCGCCATGCAAAACGCCCACCCCGACTGGTGGCTGACCCAGGCCCCCATGCTGACGTAACGAGCCGTCTTGCAGCGCATGACGAATGCGCGTAAAGTGCGCCGCCGCAAGCACTGGTGGGGCGTGGCCAAGTGGTTAAGGCACCGGTTTTTGGTATCGGCATTCGGAGGTTCGAATCCTCCCGCCCCAGCCATTAAAAGAGGGAGGACCGTCTGGTTCTCCCTTTTTTCATTTCTGCGGGTGAGGAGGATCGAACCTTGTTCGTTCGTGAAGGACCGCACAGGTCCGGAGCGGGCGAAGCGCGGGCTCTTGACCGCGCGCCGCCAATCCTCCCGCCCCAGCCATCGAAAAAGGGTTCCGTCAGGAGCCCTTTTTTTCGGCTTGCGTCAGCTTCGCTCGACAACGCGCTCGAGTTTCTTGCTCAAAAACCAGGAAAGGCCAAGGAACGCGACCAACATCCCGAAGCCCAGGTGCGAAGAGACATCGTCCATGAGCTTTTCCGAAACCTGGCCGAAGGCATAGCCGACCGAGAGGACGGCGCCGGACCACACGCCCGCCGACAAAAAATTGAGTAATAGAAAGGCGGACCACGGCAGTTCCGACATTCCATAGGCAAAGCCTGCAACGCCCCGGATACCATGCGGGTAGCGATGAAAAAGGATCATCCAGAAATAGTGGCTGTCGGCCAGCCGTGCCGCCACCTGGACGGCGCGTTTAACCCTGGGAAAAGACCCGAGCCAGCGCGTTCCGAAACGCCGGCCGATCCAGAAGCGGACCACGTCGCCCATGAAGCTGCCTATCCAGCAAACGACGAAAAGAGTTCCCAGGCTCAGCGCGCCCGAATGCGCGGCATAGCCTCCGAACAATGTGAACAAAAGGCTGTGCGAAGCCGCGTAGCCAAACGTGATGCTATAGGCCGCATCGCCGTGTTGGCTGATGAGATCCAGGAACGAGGGGAGGTCCGTTGGAAACAGCATTAAGCACTTGCTCCAAACATTTGTCCGGGAATTTCGGGGCTATCTATTGGCCAGCGCGTTGATGTCGTCGCTTTCGAGGATGGGCCGCTCATAGCCGTCCCGCGCGGCGGCGATAAGAGCCTTGCCGATGTTTTCGCTGGTCGTCGAATGTTTCGGAAGGATGACCCGGATCAGCGGATACAGATGCCTGGTCAGCGCCAGCACGGCGTTATACATGCCGACGCGCGATTTCACGCCCTTCATGGGATGGATGTAGGCCGGGCGGAACGTGTAGGCGCTCGCGAACGGCAGGGCGAAAAGCGCGTTTTCCGTTTCCCCCTTGATGCGCGCCCACATGGTTTTGGACGCGGCATCCGTCCCGCTTGCCGCAATATAGCAAAACGTCGCCTGCGGGCTAAGCTCGGCCAGAACATTGGCGAAATCCAGGGTCAGATCATGGGTATTTTTTCGATAGTCGGCCTCGCTCATCCCCATGGAAGACACGCCGACACAGTAAAAGCACGCTTCATACCCGGCCAGTTCCGCCGCGATCTCGTGCGTCTTCGAAAAGTCGGCCAGAACCACCTCTTTCAACTTCTGGTGCGAGAGGCCCACGGAACGGCGGCCCACCACCAGCACGGAAGCGACCGCATCGCTTTCCAGGCATTCCAGCAGCACGCCGTGGCCGACCATGCCCGTGGCCCCGGTGATGATCACCTTCATCGTCATGATCCCTTGGCAATACCGCCAATGTGCGCCACCGTCAATGCGTGACGGCGCGTTTAACCCCGCGACTTGGGCTGGGCCGGATGATCGGCGCGTTTCGCTTTGCTGGCGGCCTTGGGTTTGGCAACCTTGGTCTTGCCGGTCGTCTTGGTCTTGGCTGCGGCCTTGGGCTTAGCTGAGGCTTTCGGCTTGCCAGTGGTCGTGGAAGCCTTGGTTGATCGCGCGGCCACCGCTTTCGCCGCCGCCGTCGCCGGTTTTTTGCGCTTTGCGGGTTTGGGTTTCGGGGCCGCCGGCGGCTCCTCGGAAACGCTCGCAGCTTCGGGCTCGACGGGACTATCCGGCTCTAGCATTTTTTCCGACGGAACGGGACGCTCGCCGATTTCCATGTCGCCGTTGCCGTTGCCGTTGCCGTTCTCGTCGCCCTCGACTTCGATTTCGTCGATTTCGACATCAGCGGCGGCGGCGGCGCCGGTTTCTTGCATCAAATCATAAATCTTGCCGCGGAAAATGGAGCGTCCGGCATGAATCAGGCGCAGGCCGATGTTGTTGGCGTAACCGCTGTCGTGGATAAGCGAGGATGCCTGCCTCTGGCTGATCAACCCGGCATTCACCAACTCGTCCAGAGTTCCGTTTTCCAGAATGTCGTCGGCTTCCATCTTTTTGCGCAGTTTCTTCAGCTTGCCGCCCGTTACCGCGGGGTCGTGGCGCATCAGCTCGGTTTCGCGCAGGATTCTGGCGATCTTTTGGCGCATGGTGTTGTACTGGGTCCGCATTTCGGCCGTTTCGGAGCCCGTATATTCGCGCATGTTCTTGTTCAGGTGCTTGACGTCTTTCACAGCCTGCGAGATGTCCCGCGCCGCGGCGCGCACGCTGAGAACCAGGCGCGTTTGTTTCGGCGTCATCATCGGCTGCGCCCGGGTGGCAAACTCGAGAATGGCGCCTAGCAGGCTTTTGATCCGCCGCGCGTACAAATCGTCGATGTCGATATCTTCCGGCGGCCCGGCCTCGGCGATCACATCCTTGACCGCTTCCTCGCCGCGCAGGGCCGTGCTACTCAATCCCAGTCCCGTTGCGATGAAATCGAAGGCGTTGTCATACAGGTGACCGGCTTCGCGCACGATCGCCATCATGGCCGTGTCGGGCAACGCCAGCGCCGCTTCGTTCAGGAAATACGGCTCCGTAACCAGAAGCGCGCGCTCGGGAAAGGCCCGCTCAAGGAACGTCACCAGGCGCGGGATAAAGGGCGTCATAATGGCCACGCCGATGGTGTTAAAAAGCGTATGGAAGACGGCAAACTTGAGGGTGTAGTTTTCGGGCGCGATGCCGAGCCCGCTGCTGATCATCTCGACAGCCTGAACCATGAAATTGATGAACAGAATGGCAATCAGGCCGGTGATGACATTGAAAATCAGATGCGCCGCCGCCAATCGCTTGCCGGTCACGTTGGCGCTCATGGCGCCCAAAATAGCCGTAATCGTGGTGCCGACGTTGGCGCCGATGGCGATGGCCAGACTGTTCTCGTAGCTGATCTGCCCGGCGGCCAGCGCCGTGATGCCCAAAATCAGCGTCGCGTGGCTCGATTGCATGATGACCGTGGCCAGCACGCCGATACCGGTATAGGTCAGCAGGCCGGTAATGCCGGTCAGGGAATAGCGCGCCAGATCGAACCCGTCCTGGAAGCTCTGGAATCCCGTTTTCATGTAGTGAATGCCCAGGAACAGGAAGCCGACCCCGGCCAGAATGTAGCCGACGCCCTTCAGGGTCTTGGCCTGCTGGAACACCAGCACCACGCCGAACACGATCAGCGGCATGGCGTAAATGGAAATCTTCACCTTCAGGCCGATGCCGGCCACCAACCAGGCACCCGTGGTGGTGCCGATGTTGGCGCCGAAAATAATGCCGATGCCCGCCGGAAGCGCGATCAGCCCGGCCGACAGGAAAGAAATGGTGATGACCGAAACCAGCGAGCTCGACTGCATGATCGCGGTGGAGACAAACCCGAAAGCCTGGCTTTTCCATACCTTATCGGTGCAGGCGTTCAAAAGCCTCGCCAAAACGCCGCCGGAAAAGGTCTTGAAGCCCTGTTCCAGCGCCATCATGCCAAACAGAAAAATGGCCACCCCGGCTGCAATTTCCTTGAATTCCGGGCTCACCCAAAAGCCCCACGCCAGCACAGCCAACATGACCGGCAGAATAATTCGACGAAGCATGGTCTACTCGTATATTACGTTTTTATGACGCTTTTATGACACCTACGCCTTTGTACGTCAAGGCACGGGAAGACACAATTTTTATCTTATATTATTTATAATTTTCGTTAAACCGCGGCGAATGCCGCA
>Ga0233430_1005032_pt1 | contig 11763 bp, 14 predicted proteins | sample SI_118_April2016_2_FD_179883 | JGI IMG/M metagenome (GOLD analysis project Ga0233430, IMG submission 179883) | Seawater microbial communities from Saanich Inlet, British Columbia, Canada - SI_118_April2016_150_MG | ecosystem: Environmental > Aquatic > Marine > Inlet | place: Canada: British... | reverse complement strand
GAAGCTCTCGGCGCGAAGGCGATGGCGCAAAGCCAGCCACTCAACCAGTTGGGAGAATTTCGGCCGGCTGTCCCACCACACCTGATCGAACAATCCGCTGGCCTCGGCAAAGGCGGCGTAGGGCGGGCTCGTCAACAGGGTAATATGGGCGTCTTCATGATGGCGGCGAATGGCGGCAAAGGGGCCGAACGCCTGAACCAGATCGCCAAGCGCACCCAGCTTGATAACCAGAATGCGGGACGGTCCCGTTTCCATCACCTCCTGATGACCTCGTTATAGACATCCAGGGTTTTGGCGCACATGGCATCCTTGGAGAATTCGGCGCGCACATGGGCAATGGCCTTAGCAGACAGCAGGCGGCGGGCCTGACTGTCCAGCGAAAGCACGCGTTCAAGGGTTGTCGCCAGAACCTGGGCATCGCCCGGCGGCGTCAACCAGCCGGTTTCACCCTCAACCACGGTTTCGCGTGCGCCGCCGTGATCGCTGGCAATCACCGGCCGCCCCAGGGCCTGCGCCTCGGGAACGACGCGCCCGAAGGCTTCGGGGTCGGTCGAGGCCGAAACCACCACATCGGTCAGCATGTAAGCCGCCGGCATGTCCGAACAATGATCGACGATACGCACCACCCCACCCAGATCGTGACGCGCGATCAGGTCTTCCAATTCCTGGCGGTAGTCGGTCCGCCCCTGATCCGAGCCGACCAGTACGCAGCGCAAATCCTTGCGCCCCAGGCGTGAAATCGCTTCGAGAAAAACGGACTGTCCCTTCCACCGGGTCAACCTTCCCGGAAGCATGACCACAGGCAAGCCATCGTCCAGCCGCCATTGCCCGGCCAGGGTGGCGACCCGTTCGGCGGAGACCTTCGCCGGATCGAACACATTCAGATCGACGCCGCGATGAATGACCCTGATTTTCGATGACGGTACGCCATACATCTGGCGCATATGCCCGGCGATGAAATTGGAAATGGCGATGATCCGGTCCCCGCGCGTCATCACCGAATTGTATTTTCGCTTGATCGGATTTCCCGCGCCGTAAACACCGTGGAACGTCGTTACAAAAGCCCGGTCGGTTCGTTTGGCCGCGTAATACGCGCTCCAGGCAGGGGCGCGCGAGCGGGCGTGGACGATGTCGACCTTCTCGTCAATGATCAGACGTTGCAGACGTTCGATATTGGCGCGCATGACCAGCGGGTTCTTGCTGTCGACGGGCAGGGTGAAATGTTCGGCCTTGGCACGCGCGACCTCGTGAACCTGTGACCCGCCCGCCGAAACCACCAGCGAACGGCCGCCCGCATCGGAAATGGCGCGCGCGATCTCGATGGTCCCGCGCTCGACCCCGCCGCCCGCGCCTAGCGCCGGCAGCACTTGCAATACGGTTGCAAGCTGCCCGGGTTCCGTGGGCGCATTCTCGGTGTTATGCTGCGTTTCTTCGCTCATTTCCGTCAACAACGTTAAATTGGTTACGCCATGAACGACGCGATCATCGCGCCCCCCGCACCCTCAATACTAACACGTGCCGACGGCGCGGCAATTGCCTACCACAAGACAACCGGAAAGTCTCCCGGCGTTGTGTTCCTTTCGGGCTTCATGTCGGACATGACCGGCAGCAAAGCTTTGTTCGTCGAGGAACAGTGCAAGGCGCGCGGACAGGCCTTTCTGCGCTTCGACTATTTCGGCCACGGACAGTCATCCGGCGCCTTCACCGACGGCACGATTGGCCATTGGGCGGACGATGCGGTTCACGTTCTGGACGAATTGACCGAGGGGCCGCAAATCCTGGTCGGTTCCAGCATGGGTGGCTGGATCATGCTGCTGGCGGCACTGGCCCGGCCAGAGCGCGTGGCCGGGCTGCTGGGCATTGCTCCGGCCCCGGATTTCACCGAAGACATCCTGCCCAAGGAACTCAGCGACGAACAGATGGCGACGATTGAGCGCGACGGCGTTGTTTACATCTACAGCGAATACGGACCCGACCCGACGCCCTTCACCAAAGGCCTGATCGAGGATGGCCGGGAAAATCTGGTTCTGCGGCGCAAGATGCCGCTTTCCATGCGGTTACGCATCATCCACGGCATGGAAGATCCGGACGTTCCCTGGCAAACGTCTTTGCGCATCTGCCAGATGATCGAAAGCGACGACGTGGAAATTCAGTTCGTCAAATCCGGCGACCACCGATTGTCGGAACCCGAGGACCTGGACCGTCTGGGCCGCACCTTGGCATCTATGCTTTAATTTTGGGCTCTGAGGATGGCCTGCAGCCCTTCGCGGTAGGTGGGGTATTCCAGCGTTACGCAGAGATCGCGTTTCATTTTGGAATTATCGACGCGCCGGTTGTCGCGCCAGAATGATAAGGCCATGGGCGACATTTCGCGGGCCGCTTCATCGAATGAGACAACCGGCGGCGGCGCAACACCCAACAGGTCGCAAGCGTATGCGGTCACGTCGGCGGGTGCAGCGGACTCGTCATCACAAACATTGTAAATTTCACCGGGGGCAGGCCTCGCCATGGAGGCAGTCAGAACGCCCGCGATATCTTCCACATGGATGCGCCCGAAGGCGTGTCCGGGTTTTTCTATGCGCCGGGCGGTTCCGGCCCGAACCCGATCCAGTACGCTGCGCCCCGGCCCGTAAATACCTGCCAGCCTGAAAATATGGCCGTTCCGGGCCAGCCAGCCTTTTTCGGCGTCGACCCTGGCCTCGCTACGCGACGATGTGGGGGCAAGGGGCGAAGTCTCATCAACCATCGCGCCGCCGGTGTCGCCGTAGACACCCGTTGTCGAAAGATAGCCAATCCAGTTAACGCCTAAGTCGGCGGGCAAGGCATCAAGCACCACATCCCCCCCATCACTGGGCGGAACCGAGCTTAACAAATGGGTGACGTCTTCAAGCGGAAAGGGCCCGCGCTCAAAGAGATGCGCGTCAATCCCCGAGCCGCGCAGTTCGCTTGCCCGCGCCTCGCTTTGACAGGTTCCCGCCACGTCCCATCCGTCGGCCAGCAGCCTGCGGGCCAGAACAAGGGCGCTGTAACCCAATCCGAAACAAAACAGTTTTGGCAAAATCGTTATCCACCGGGCTTGCATTGCGAAGCGATTACCCGGAGTCTATCGGCAGACACCTGCATGGAACAAGACGTTGCGAAAAATCCTTCCCGTTTGCCTGATGATTTTGGCCTGCCTCCCGGCCATGGCCGAGGAGATCGACCACGCCCGCCAGTACGAAGCCTGCATGTCGCTGGCCGAACGTGAAGCGGGCGCCGCTTTCGATTCGGCGCTGGCGTGGCGTGAATTGGGCGGTGGCGACGCTGCCGACCACTGTATCGCCAAGGCGCTTCTGTACCTGAAACAATACGCCGAATCGGCGACGCGCTTCGAAGCCCTGGCTCAAAAAGTCGTCGCCGAACCTGCTTTCAAGGCCGACCTTTTGGGCCACGCGGCGCAAGGGTGGCTGCTGGCCGACGATCCCGAACACGCCGACGATGTTCTAAGTGCCGCCTTGGGCTTGAAGCCCGATGATACAGACCTGCTGGTGGATCGCGGCCTCGCGCGGGCCGCCATGCACCGCTACGCAGCCGCCGAAACCGATTTCAGCCGCGCCATCGAGATCAATCCCCGGCGGGCCGAAGCGTTTGTCTTTCGGGCCGCCGCGCGGCGCTATATGGACGATTTGGAAAACGCCGGGGCCGACGCCGAACAGGCCCTCCTGATCGACCCCGACAATCCGCTGGCACTCCTTGAACGCGGCCTCATCCGGCGATTGACGGGCAACGACGCGGGCGCCCGCGAAGACTGGCTGCTGGTCATCACCCTCGCCCCCGACACCCAGGCCGCCAGAACGGCGCAAACCAATCTGCAAACGATGGATGCCGGGTTGGAGAAGTAGGCGCTTTGTACGTACGATCCGGGCTGACACAATTGATGTATTAAATTATTCCCGAATTCCCTCGATTACGCTAACGCCAGCTTCCGTGGATATTATTCGCGAAAGTTTAAACCCTGACGATTCAAGCAGTATTTTGAACTCCTTTTCTGTGCGTTCGCGCCCACCTGTCGTAACAAGCATCTCAAGGTCCAGAAGCTTGGCGATTGAAGGCTGGTTCCCGGGGGGAACAATCATCTCAACAACCAACAGCGTTGATTCCGGTTTCATCGCTTTGCGGCAATTTCCCAGGATTATCTCGCACTGGTCGTCCGGCCAGTCATGAAGGATATGTGACATGAGATATCCATCACTCCCGGCCGGAATCTCTTTGAAAAAATCGCATTCAACTGTCTTGCAGCGATCTTCAAGTCCCCGGGACCGGATAAACTCTTCCGTTTTATTGATAACGGAGGGAACATCCGCAACAACTCCTTTCATCGAAGGATTCGCACTCAAAACCTCCGCCATCAATGCGCCGAGCCCTCCGCCAACATCCGTCAGTGTGTTGATGCCCGAGAAATCATGGACATCAACAATTGCCCGGTGAGAACGAGCAGCTTTTACCGCGTTGGCCTCGTTAAACACGTCCGCCGCCCGGGGATTTTTTTCAAGCCAGTCGGAAACCGGCATTCCATGCGCCATTTCAAAAGCTGTGCCGCCGGTTCTCACACTGTCGATAAAACGCTCCCATGCCCGGTCGCTCCAGTCAGAATTGAACATCAAGGCAAAGGATCGCATTGCGCCGCTTTTCAGGAGTTCGGCCATTGGCGTCAGTTCAAACCGTCTTTCTTCCGTCTCGGCAAAGATGCCGACACTCGCCAGGGCTCTCATCATCCTGTAAAGCGAGGGGGCATGGGACCGGCTGGCTAGCGCAAGCTCTTCAATACTTTTGGAACCTTCGGCCAACAGATCCGCTATGCCCAATTCGGCAGCCACGTATACCGGTTTGCTTATCCATTTTCCGACAATGAAATTCATAAGCAGTGCCTGAGGGGGTAACTCGTTTGGGTTCATTTCGGCCTCCTCTTTGCGATAACGCCAAAATGCTCGCCGTCGCCATTGCCACCGGCATTCGCGAAGTCCCTGACGATCTCCATCACGTCAAAGCCGTTCTGCTCTAGCTCGGAAATGATGTCTTCCTCGCTGAAGTGCTGCAGCCAGTTGAAGACCTGCCACGTGCGATGCGCTTCGACGATCGTATATTGGTCCAGCACCAGCTTTTCCGGGTCATACTTGAACGTGTTCTGAAACGCGAAGTAGTCGCCCTCTGCCCAGAAACCGCCCATGAACCGATGGCCGAAAGCAGAGCTTTCCTCGCGGGCGTCAAACGCCGTTGTAGACATGACGTCAAACAGAAATGCGCCACCCGGCTGCAGGGCATGACGAACTTTCTGGTAGATCACTTGGCGCTGCCCAGGTGAAAGAGGGCACAGATCACAATAGATCATGGTGATCAGGTCCTGGCCCGAAGGCAGGGTGTCCTTTAGATAATCCGCCACTTTGTATTCAACTTCGTGTCCGGCTTCACGGGCTGCCTTTTGCGCATACGAAATGGAGTTTGCAGAAAAGTCCAACCCCAACACTTGGGCCCCACGCTCGGCAAATCGCTGAGTGTACAGGCCCGGCCCACAACCCAGATCGCAGACGTTCTTGCCATTCAGATCAAACTTCCGATCGATCCAGTCGACAACGCCGTCAATGCTCGGCAATCGGCGCGAGGCCAGGTCGGTGTCCTGGTTCAGGTGATAGTGCAGCATCTGTTGCGACAAATGCGGTTCCGTCCACAGCACATCTGCGGTGTAAACGGAAAACGGTTGGGGACGCTGATGAATGTTATTCAGTTCGGCATACATAATTTTGAGCCTTTCCGGCATTGCGGACAAAGGACCGCAGCCGTATGGAATTTCAATTAATTTTTCGGGGATGGCCAGAGCGCACACCCATCCTCGCCCGTCGAACGCATAAAAGCGTGATCAGAGCGCCGATGGCATCATGGCCGTATGTAGACAATGTAGAATTCCGGGCCTCTTTATATGGCCGACGGATTGTTGTCAATTAGCGCCCTTTTGATACCGGAAGTCTAAAGGTCGTTAATCTCGCGGTTCAACCTAAACTCCCGAGACGTCACAAACGTTTCCACGTTGCGCAGGCGCTTTTCCATTTCGCGGAAGCGGTGGCGCAGGGTGGCGACGGTTCCGGTGGGTTCGACACGCACGCGGGTCCAGAAGGCTTCCTCGCCGGGAGTTTCGTAAAGGTCAGCGGGCCGCGGCGGCAGGACCTTGGCGAGCACCACGTAAACGATGATGGTGGGCGGCGTGAAGGCAAACAACGACACAATAGCGCCACCGCGTACGATAATCGGCTCAATTCCGAAATAATCGGCGATGCCTGCGCAAACCCCCTTCAGCATCGCCGTGTCGAGATTGCGGTATAGCCGGTTGGGGCTGGGCCGACCGCCTTCGGTAGGCTCGTCCCAGAAGGAACGGAAACGGCCTCTGGGCCCGTGACACCACATTTGGAAATTTCCTTCCCACCTCTGCTGTCTGCGCCGCCACTTTTTGTCCCGCTTTTTCATATGCCCCATCTCCAAGACGGGTTCCGCGCGATCAGGGCGGCGGCTACCAGATAGGCCGCGATGGTCAGGAACGGGGCCGAAAAGAAGCACACCAGAACGCCCGCGCGGACCCACCAAGGGCTGATGCCGAAGCGCGTTCCGATGGTGGCGCACACGCCCAGGAAGATGGCGTCGGCACGTGGCCGAAAGCGGCGAATGCGTGAACAGGTTTCGTGAAATTCGTAACGCATTGTCATAACTGTTCTCTCCAATCGGGAACTTCGGCGTCCAGAATCCGCTCCAGGTTCTTGATGCGGTTTTCCATCTTGGGGACGCTCTCCCACAATTCGGTCAGAATCTGTTCGTCATCCGTCGATAGCGTTTTGGCTGAACGCCAACGCATCGTGTAGTGGGCAATGATCCAGACCGGAGCCACGATTACCAAAAAGAGGATCAGTGGCGTTTCAACAAATCCAAAGAAAGACATATCGAATTATCGCTTCCACAAGGGCCAGAAAGATCGTCAGCAGCGTTTCCATCTCGGTACACTCGCAGAAGACCTACTTCTTGGTCTTCTTGTTGTTGCCTTTGGCCATGCGGGCCTTAAGGGCGGCGAGTTCCTGCTCGACGGCGCTTTCGGCTTCAAGCTCGGCGATCTCCTCCGTCAGTGATTTGGTGCGTCCAAGATCGAAAGCCTCAACCTCGCTTTCGGTTTCGTCAAGACGCTTTTCCATTTTATCGAAACGCGCGAAGGCATCCTCGACCCGTCCGTCGTACAGTTTACGACGAACCTTAAGCCGGGACGTAGCGGTTTCGTGACGGGCCTTGATCGACTTTTGCTTGGCCTTAGCCTCTTTCAGCTTGCCCTGCAATTTGACGATATCGGCTTCGCCGTGGGCCAGCGCATCGTCCAGACCATCCAGTTCGGCCTTCAACGCAGCCGCCGTTTCGCGCAGCTTGGCCTTTTCGACCAGTGCCGCCTTGGAAAGGTCCTCGCGGCCTTTGATCAAAGCCACTTCGGCCTTGCGATCCCACTCGGCCTGGGCGTCTTCATAGCGCGTGAGGCTGCGTTGGATGTCTTTGCGTTCGGCGATGGTCTGGGCGGCAGTGGCCCGAACCTCGACCAGCGTCTCCTCCATTTCCTGGATAATCAGCCGGATGATCTTTTCCGGATCTTCGGCGCTGTCCAGAATGGCGTTGACGTTGGAATTAACGATGTCGGAAAGACGCGAGAAAATACCCATGGTGCTGTGTTCCTGTGGTTTTCAATTTGCTTCAGTTGGTTTGGTACTTTGCAGATGCCGTGCCAACTGGTTAACCAGCTGAAAACAAAGGAAAGTGCGCTTTTCATGCCTGAAGCAGCCACGCCATAAATACCATTTATTAGTATTTCTCACTATTTTATGGTATATTTTTCAAATGCCCGGACCGACAACTGATCTTCCGCCGCTGATCGGCGAATCGAGCGCCTTTCTTGAAATGATGGAAGCGGTGTCGCTGGCCGCGCCCCTGAACCGGCCCGCCCTGGTCATCGGCGAGCGCGGCACCGGCAAGGAACTGATCGCCGCGCGGCTTCATTTTCTGTCGGCGCGGTGGGGCCGCCCGCTGATAAAGCTCAACTGCGCATCATTGCCCGAGACCCTTCTGGAGACCGAGCTTTTCGGCCACGAGGCCGGGGCCTTTACGGGTGCCGTACGCCGCCGCATGGGCCGCTTTGAGCGGGCCGACGGGGGCTCGCTTTTCCTGGATGAAATCGCCAACGCGTCGCAGGCCGTGCAGGAGAAAATCCTGCGCGTCGTCGAATACGGCGAGATGGAGCGTGTGGGCGGCAGCGAAGCCGTGCGGGTCGACGTGCGCGTCATCGCCGCCACCAACGTGGATTTACCGGGCGAGGCCGCCGCCGGTCGGTTCCGCCACGATCTGCTGGACCGCCTTGCCTTTGAGGTGCTGACCATTCCACCCCTTCGCCACCGGCCCGAGGACATTCCCTTGCTGGCCACGTTTTTTGCCCGCGCCATGGCCAGGGAACTGGATTGGAACGCCTTCCCCGGCTTCACACCCGCCGCAAGCGCCAGCCTGATGGCCTATTTCTGGCCCGGCAACGTACGCGAGATCAAGAACGTGGCCGAGCGCGCCGTCTATCGCTGGCCCGATGAAACGACCCCCATCGACGATATCCAGTTTGACCCGTTCGCGTCGCCCTATCGGCCCGGCCTGGCACAACCCAAAGACACGCCCGCTGAACCATCGCAAAGCCCCAACCTGCGCGAGGCCATGGGCCAATTTGAAGTCGATATGCTGGAAACGGCGCTCGAAGCCAACCGCTACAATCAGCGGGCCACGGCCCGGCATCTGGGCCTGACCTACGACCAGTTACGAAACCGTTTGCGGAAATACGGGATCAACGAAGCCGAAGCTCAGAAATCCAGATCGGCGTAATGTTTGGGCGGCGGCGCACCGGGAATGTGATCGGCCAGAAGAGCGCGGAAACTGGGCCGGGATTTGACCCGCGCGTACCAGTCCTTGGCCTCTTCGTGCTCTTCCCACGGAACGTCGCCCACATAATCCACACATGAAAGGTGGGCGGCGGCGGCGATGTCCGCCAACGAGAAGAAATCACCGGCCAGCCATTTGCGCTGCCCGATCAGATAGGCGATGTAGTCCAGGTGGGTGTGAATATTTGCGTGACCGGCCCGAATGGCGCCCGAATCGGGTTGCCCCAACCCCAGGAACCGCTTGGTGATTTTTTCGCCGACGAGGTTTTCAGTAACCTCGCGGTTGAACTTCATGTCGAACCACGAGACCAGCCGCCGGACCTCGGCCCGCTGGAACGGGTGCTGGCCCACCAGCGGCGGTTCGGGATTGATCTCGTCCAGGCATTCACAAATGGTCAGGCTTCCCGAAAGGGTCGTCCCATCGGGTTCGACCAGCACCGGAACCTCGCCCGCCGGGTTAAGCGCAAGAAAAGCCTCGCGCCGTTCCCACACTTGTTCGGCGCGCATCTCAAACTCGATCTTTTTCTCGTGAAGAACGATCCGCACCTTCCGGCAAAACGGCGAAAGCCAGAGGTGGTATAATACCCGCATATGAACGCCCCTACCCGATGCGCTTGTTCAACCATAGAAAAGCCACAGCCTTTTGGCAACGGCTCACGCCTTTGTTATTCGACGGAACCAGGGGCCCTTCCTACCTAGGGAGTGCATGGGGCTTTTCCGTGGGTCGGGCGGCCCAGAAGATTGTCCGCAAGAAATAGGTCCTTTCGGGGCCGGAGAGGTTTCGATGGTTGCGCAAGAAGTTAAACGTGAGAACCGCCGTTTCGCATTGGGTGCAGTGCTTCTCGTTGCCGCCGCAATTTTTGTGGCCGCCGTCGGCGGCGCCTGGCCCGCCAAGGCAGGCGAATTGGTTTATTCGTCCTGGGGCTCGGCCATCAAAGGCTACGACTCGGTTGCCTATTTCAAGGCTGGCAAGCCCATAAAGGGGTCGGGGGATCATTCGCTGGAATGGAAGGGTGCCACCTGGAAATTCGCCAGCGCCGAAAACCGAGAAGCCTTCGCCGCCATGCCCGAAAAGTATGCCCCGCAGTTCGGCGGTTATTGTGCCTGGGCCGTTTCGCAGGGATATACGGCGAAAATCGATCCCGACGCCTGGCACATTGAAAACGGCAAATTGTACCTCAACTATTCGAAGTCGGTGCAAACCACCTGGGCGGGCGATATTCTGGGCAATATCGCCAAAGGCGAAGCCAACTGGCCGAAGATCGAGGCCAAACTCGCGAAGTAGTTGCCACGCCATGTTTATTCGGGAGGGACAAAAATGTTGATCCGCATAGCCAAGCCGTCCGACGTCAAGCCGTCAGAAATCACGCCGAAATCGGTCTTCCTCAATCGCCGCAAATTCCTCAAAACAGCCGCCGTGGCCGGGGCGGGGCTGGCGGCGGGTCAATTGCTTACAGATCAAGCCTGGGCGGGGCGAAAGCTTGACGACATCGCCAAGGGCAATTTCGCCACTGACGAGGAGCAGACCTCGTTCATGTCGGTCACCAGCTACAATAATTTTTATGAGTTCGGCACGGACAAGAACGATCCGGTGAAAAATTCGAGCGCGTTCAAGGCCAAGCCGTGGACCGTGGAAATTGCCGGGGAGTGCGAAAAGCCGGGAACCTACGCCTTTGAGGACGTCATCAAACCGCACCAGCTGGAGGAACGCATCTACCGGCTGCGCTGCGTCGAGGCGTGGTCAATGGTGGTGCCGTGGGTAGGCGTCCCGCTGGGCGACGTTATCAAACGATTTGCGCCGACATCGAAAGCCAAATTCGTGGCGTTCGAAACCATCGTGCGCCCCGAAGAAATGCCCGGCCAAAAACGCCCGATTCTGCCCTGGCCTTATGTCGAGGGGCTTCGCATGGACGAAGCCATGAACCCCCTGACGCTGTTGACCGTCGGTCTTTACGGCGAGGAGCTTCTGAACCAGAACGGCGCGCCCATCCGCCTTGTCATCCCGTGGAAATATGGCTTTAAATCCATCAAGTCGATCGTCAAGATCACTTTCACCGAGAAAGAGCCGCCATGCACCTGGAACCAGCAGGCATCGCATGAATACGGCTTTTACGCCAACGTCAATCCGCAGGTGGACCACCCGCGCTGGAGCCAGGCCAAGGAACGTCGCATCGGCGAATTTTTCAAGCGCGAAACCTTGATGTTCAACGGTTACGCCGACGAAGTCGCATCGCTTTACTCGGGACTCGATTTGAAGCGATACTATTAGGATGAACCGCGAAAAGTTAATTCGGCGGGTGGCCAAGCCAGCCGTCTTTGCGCTTTGCCTCGGCCCCATCGCCTGGTACGCGTGGCTGGCGGTTTCGGGCGGGCTGGGGGCCAACCCCATTGAGGCGACCACTCGCTACTTCGGCGATTGGGGACTGCGCTTCATGTTGGTGGCGCTGGCCGTAACCCCGTTGCGCGAGGCATTCGGGTTGGGCGTTCTGGCGCGTTTTCGCCGCATGACGGGGCTGTTCGCCTTCTTTTACGTTTCCCTTCATCTGACCAGTTATGTGGCGCTCGACCAATTCTTCGACATGGCCGCCGTGTGGGCCGACATTATCAAACGAAATTTCATTACCATCGGCATGATCTCGTTTGCCATGCTGGTGCCGCTGGCGATCACCTCGACCTCGGGCTGGATGAAGCGGCTGGGGGGAAAATCGTGGCAACGCCTGCACCGGCTGGTTTATCCGGCGGGCATTCTGGCCGTCGTGCACTTCTACATGATGGTCAAAGCCGATGTGCGTGA
>Ga0233430_1005028_pt1 | contig 11767 bp, 5 predicted proteins | sample SI_118_April2016_2_FD_179883 | JGI IMG/M metagenome (GOLD analysis project Ga0233430, IMG submission 179883) | Seawater microbial communities from Saanich Inlet, British Columbia, Canada - SI_118_April2016_150_MG | ecosystem: Environmental > Aquatic > Marine > Inlet | place: Canada: British... | reverse complement strand
AAGCAATCAAAACAGGAGTCAGCGTTAATTTAAAACCGACTCCTGCCTCTTCTTTCTTTTATTGACCTGTACGAATCCGATTCCAGGAACGTACCTCTAAGCGGGTAAATTTTGCGGATTTTACAACACCAGCAAATAAGCGGCTCTTAACCTCATCGCTGGGATAGATCGCCGGATCAGCAAGAATGTCCGGATCAGTTGTTTTCTTGGAAGCCGGAACTGCGTTTGCGTACCAGACATAATTTGTGATTCCCGACATCACTTCCGGACGTAAAATATAATCGATGAAAGCGTGCGCGTTTTCCGGATGTGGAGCACCTGCGGGAATAGCGAGTACATCAAACCAAATCTGTGTTCCTTCCTTAGGAATAATATAATCTACTTTCACTCCTGCATCAGCTTCTGCAGCTCGATCCCGTGCCTGAAAAACGTCTCCGGACCAACCTAGTGCAACACATATTTCACCGTTTGCTAAATCGTTGATGTAATTCGATGAGTGAAAATAACGATAGTATTTACGGACCTTCATCATTTGAGTTTCAACTTTCTTCAGCATGGCCTTATCTTCACCGTTTGGATCACCGCCGAGATAGTTGGCTACAATATCCAGTACTTCATCAGCAGAATCCAAAACAGTAACACCGCAATCCTGTAGTTTTGCGACTGTTTCAGGATCAAAAAGCAAATCAAATGAATTCGGAATATGACCCAGACGCGCTTTTACCTTGTCCACATTGATGCCGATTCCGGTGGTTCCCCACTGGTAAATTGCTCCATACTGATTTCCGGGATCCGATGTTGTCACTTGTGCCATTAATTCCGGATCAAGATTTTTCAGATTCGGGATTTTACTTTTATCAAGTTTTTGTACTGCTCCTGCCTGAATCAAGCGTGCAAGATAAGGCGCTACTGTCGGCACGACAATATCATATCCGGAACTTCCGGCCAGTAGTTTTGCCTCTGCAATCTCATTTGAATCATATACATCGTAATTGACCTTGATTCCGGTTTCTTTGGTGAAGTTTGCTAATGTGTTTTCTCCTATATAATCTGACCAGTTAAAAACATTGATCACTTTTTCTTCTGCCTGTACCGAAAACGCCAAACCAAAAACAAGCGCTAATCCAAATAACCCTTTTAGTAAAATTCTCATCTTTCCTCTAAAGCTAGAAATTAATGAATTATGTTTTGACTAAAACATTAGTAAAAAAAAGTAATCTTAATTCAACTCTTTTGAAAAAACAAACTATATTATTTGAACCTTCATGAATAATGATAACCTGCCAATTAATTGATGAACCAGTGAAAACGCCCATAGTCGTGTAATTGCTTACAAAACAAGAAATCTATTCCATCTTACCATTCTAATATCATCAAGATTCCTACTACAATTGAAATGACAGATTTAGTTTTCAGAGCTTTTAGGAACGAATTGTTGAAAATCTGCTTACAAGACCAAAATATTTTGAACTAGTACCCAATTCCACCTTTGCTGAAATGCTAAAGTGTTGCCTGAATATTTAAAAAAATTACAAAAAAATACACTTTTTTGCTAAAAATCACTTTTTCTTTAAAATAATTAAATTTTTATTGCACTTCTTTTTACCAAAAAAGGCTCGTTTTTTACCACCACTGGTAAAAACTAAAAAAATATAAAATATAAAATTCTTAAATATCAATAGCATAACATTTTCTATTTTGGTCTGACCGGTTTACCAATTTATAAAAATAGCTGTATAAAGCTGAAATAATTAAGTAAATATGTAAAGCAAAGAAATGTTGATATTTTTGCCAATTAAATAGTTGCATTGCTCTAAAAAAGGAATAGCTTTATACAAACAGCAGAGTTTTGTTTGTTTACGATACCAACTGCATTTTTTCTTTTCTCTAGAGGATTACTCATGTACCGAATGTCAAACATCTCAACGCAACTTACTCGTCCGAGTTTTTCAAGCCGCAAGATTATCTTCCATTTTTCCGCATTATCTCAGTTTGCTCTAAAAACTAATCCCCTTTTTCTTTATTCACTCGTTGTGGTTCCTCCTTGAAGTACGGACTCGATGATTTGACAAAGGAGATGTAGTTGATCAGTTTCCAGTAAGCGGTAAAATGTCAGTTACTCTGAGATCGGCTACAGTTGAGGTAATTAATGATTTTGATCTATCCACAATTTAATCCAGAGGCAGTATGTACTATTTAAAAGAGTTCAAAATAATGAATAAAAAATCTAATTTCGTATTGATGTTTCTAATTTCCATATTATTTTTCTCTGCTTGCAAACCAGATAAACTGGAAATTGAGGTTTATACTTCTGACATACAATCAGTAAATGCAGGAGAAGTAATTGAAATTCCTTTAAAAGCTTCATTTAGTTTGATGGGAGAAGACAAAGATAATCAACTGCCGAAGGCAACTGAGTTAGCAAAAAAATACTTAGCCGAAGACTCAGAATTTGTAATAACAAAAGGTACATTTGGGAAGGTAATGTCTATAGTTACGTCTGTTCCAATGGGTACAAAAAAGTCACTGACTAAATATATTAAAAAAAACCCCAGACCTATAATGTTAGAAGTATCTGAGAATAAGATATTTCTTAAAACAACTGCGAATTTGCAAACACTTAACAGTGAATTAAAAGATATAAATTTTATGTTAAGTGTAGATTTGCCTGCAAAATCAACAATATTTAGGATTACAAGTGACAGTAAAAAGAAAGTGACAATTATTGCCACAGCAATATTTTCAGAAAAAAAACCATACTTAAATTTTGAGAAAAGTATAAAAAGGAGGAAGTCAGTTGTAGTTGAGTTTAAAGGAGGTGACGGAAGTGTGTATTCTGAAATTCCAATTCAATTCAAGATAAATACTAATTAATTATTTTTAACACAATATTCAAATATTTTCAAAATATATGAAATCTATTCAGCATTTGTTTTGTAGAATATTGTGGCTTTTCAGTCCAACTGCTGTTTTGTGCGGTGAACCTTGGTTCTCTCTATTTTATCATACATCTAGTTAAGGAGAATAAATGAAAAAACTTTTGATTCCATTTGCTATTGTGGTTGTAGCGGCTGTAGGTGTTTCATGGTATGCATTTGTTAAGATTCCCCAACAAGTAGAATCTAAATTTCTTGCATCTCTGCCACCTGGCATTGAAGTGTCTTATGAAAATTTTGGAGTTAATGTCTTCTCTCAAGAGGCCACACTCTCTAACTTTTCGGTGAATCACCGCGAGTTTCCCCTGAATTTTACTGCTAACACTGCAACGTTCAGTGAAAAAGAAAAAGGACAATTTACTGTAAAAATGAAGATGCTTTATTTGAACTCAACTGAGACAAATAATGAGATGTCAATAGGAAGGTTAAGTGTGGACTCAATTCAACGTGACAGAATAACCACAATATCTAAGGCATTTAGGCAAGGACAAAGTGAAGGTTGGAATGCTTTGATATTAGCTCCAAATGGATTACTTAAAGGTGTTCTTCTTAATGATCTTCAAGTACAAAACCAGAAAATGAAATATTCATTATCTTCTTTTAGTTTGGGTGAATTTGGAAATAGAAGGATCGATGATATAAAAATCACAAAGTTTGTTTTTGAAACAAAAAATGATATAGGTAGTCCAAATCATCTTAAAATTAGTGATCTTAAAATCGATAATCTTCCGCTACTTGATCTTTCTCAAAGTGAAAATATTTTGTTGAAACAATTCACAAGTGGTGATGTAAACATTGGGGAAATACAAATCACTGGAATAGACTATTTAGAAAACAACTACAAGGGAACTCGTGAAGTGATAGTGGACAACGTTGAGCTGAAAAGTACTGAAATTGCAAAAACCGCAAACGGAACAAATTATCCTAAATTCATTAAGCTAACGGTGCAAGGCGCCAAAGTACCTTTGGCGGAATTCCCCTCAAATTCTCAACCGAAAATAAAAGAACTCATCCAAGCTGATACGATTGGCATAAATTTCGGGATTCAATTTGATGCAGACCATACAAATAACTCCGCATCAGCAAACATTTCTCTTGGAGCGAAAAGGTTGGGAGATGTTAATTTGAGTGTCTCGCTAGTGAATGTGCCAAAGAATCTGTACGAGCTTGGAACATCGACTGTTAATAGCAGAAATATTGCCATTAAACAGCTTTTAAAACAAGGCAAACTATCTGATATTACAATAGGTTATGAAGAAAAGGGTGGGGTGGCAAGGATGCTTGAAATGCAGGCAAAAGAAGAAGGGACAAGCCCACATAAACTGACGGAGAAAATGATTATTATAGCTCAATCAGACGCGAAAAAGTCGGGTTCCAAACAAGAGCAGGAGATTGCCGAACAATTAGCTGTATTTCTGAGAAATCCAAAATCATTAAGCATTAACTCAAAACCAATACAACCAATAGCATTGCAAATTTTTCCGGAAATGTTCCTTTTTGACCGAGGAAAACTCACCGAGTTATTAGACATCAAAGTAGTGGTGAACAAGTAGACAGTTTTAAAATGTGATGTAACAACAAGATGTATAAATCTGGAATTACGTTATTGCTGGATGTTACTTCCCTCGTCCAACCAGAAGAAAAAATGGAATTAAGAAGGTAAAATGATTCGTTCCGATTGTTAAAGTACTACTTTCAGATTATTAATCATAATAAATATTCACAAATCAATAGTTAGTTACTAATTATTAATCTCAATTTAGGAGAACATTATGAAACGGATCATCAAACAAATTGGAATTGTCTTTCTTATGGCTACATTGGCTGCATCCTGCGCCACAAATGAAGAAGATCCGGTAGCTGACACGAGTGCTCCAACCAGTCCAACTATTACTACGCCATCTAGTACAGCCGGCCTTAATGTAACCCTGACACTTTCAGCAACGGATGATGTAGGTGTGGTAGCTTATTATTTATCTGCTTCCTCTACTACTCCAAGTTCATCATCAACAAGCTGGGTAGATGTTAGCTCTGCTGTAACTTACAGCGGGACAGTCTCTTACACTTTAACAACAACTTCCGGTAATTATGAATATGTCTATGCATGGTTCAAGGACGCAGCAGGAAACGTATCCTCCACTTATAAAAGTGATGGCAGTGTCGTTTATGCCTCAATATACTATGAGTCGACACCTCCTACGAGTCCCAGTATCACAGTCGATGGCGGTGCTGCCAGCACCGATAACTCCAGTGTGACTCTTTCACTATCTGCATTAGATGTCATAGACGCAGATGTTCCGACTGAAGTTGTTGGAGTTGTTGGATACTACATATCAGCCACCAGCAGTACCCCAACTGCAACTGCCTCTGGCTGGGTAGATGTTACCTCTACTGATAATTACACTGACAACGTCAGCTACACCCTAACCGGTGCTGCAGGCACATTGAACACAGTCAGTGCATGGTTTAAGGATGTAAGTGGAAACGTCTCCAGTGTAGACAATGATTCCATCATGTATTGCAGTTCAGGGACTACTACAATGGATGAAGTAGAACCCAATGACTCGGCAGCTACTGCCATGGACTTGTGCTCCACCAGCCTGATTACAGGGGGTGATAGTGGAGGTGATGATTCTTCCTATGATTATTTCAAAGTCACGGCATCAAGCAACACCATGACCGTTTCACTGTCACATGTCAGTGCCTTGGCAAGCACCAGTGATTTCTACGTGTCGATACGTAACTCAAGTGATACAGAGGTTGATTTTTTCGTAGCTCTTGATGGAGTCAGTAACGAAATCGAGCGGTGGGTAACATCTGGAGCGTCTTATTACATTAGAATTGATCACAGTTCTGCAGGTACAAATAAATACACACTGAACACCCAGTTCAGTGCAACCTCAGGCAGTTTGGAACTCGACACAGCGAACGATACGATAGCTACTGCGATGACTCTTACAGACAATACAACCATGAGAGGAGAGAAAAACGGAAGCTCGGATTCTTATGATTACTACAAGATCGCTGCTCCTTCAGGCAAGACTAGCATGAATGTAGCGTTTTCCCATGACAACGCGAGTGCCTCTGGTAGTGATAACACGATTTACGTCTACAAGTACATTGCTGAAGGCAACGCCCCCGAAGTACAGTATTTTACTTCGAACAATGGAGTAGATGACAACAAGACATTCGGGGTAGTCGCGGGAAGTACTTACCTTATTCTGGTCGATGTGAATTCATCGTTCGGATCAGCCTCCAGTGGTTATGCGCGCTACCGTTACGGGCTGCGGGCAAGTTTCGGTACGGAGGTCTATGAACTCGAGCAGAACGACACGGCTGCAACAGCACATAGTATTACCGCAGGTACAACATATATAGGTAATGATAACGAAGGTGAGGATAGTAGTTATGATTACTTCAAAGTCACGGCATCAAGCAACACCATGACCGTTTCACTGTCACATGTCAGTGCCTTGGCAAGCACCAGTGATTTCTACGTGTCGATACGTAACTCAAGTGATACAGAGGTTGATTTTTTCGTAGCTCTTGATGGAGTCAGTAACGAAATCGAGCGGTGGGTAACATCTGGAGCGTCTTATTACATTAGAATTGATCACAGTTCTGCAGGTACAAATAAATACACACTGAACACCCAGTTCAGTGCAACCTCAGGCAGTTTGGAACTCGACACAGCGAACGATACGATAGCTACTGCGATGACTCTTACAGACAATACAACCATGAGAGGAGAGAAAAACGGAAGCTCGGATTCTTATGATTACTACAAGATCGCTGCTCCTTCAGGCAAGACTAGCATGAATGTAGCGTTTTCCCATGACAACGCGAGTGCCTCTGGTAGTGATAACACGATTTACGTCTACAAGTACATTGCTGAAGGCAACGCCCCCGAAGTACAGTATTTTACTTCGAACAATGGAGTAGATGACAACAAGACATTCGGGGTAGTCGCGGGAAGTACTTACCTTATTCTGGTCGATGTGAATTCATCGTTCGGATCAGCCTCCAGTGGTTATGCGCGCTACCGTTACGGGCTGCGGGCAAGTTTCGGTACGGAGGTCTATGAACTCGAGCAGAACGACACGGCTGCAACAGCACATAGTATTACCGCAGGTACAACATATATAGGTAATGATAACGAAGGTGAGGATAGTAGTTATGATTACTTCAGTGTCACGGCATCAAGCAGCACCCTGACCGTTTCCCTCGACAACGTAACAGCCAGTGCAAGCGGCAGTGACTTCTACGTGTCGATACGTAACTCAAGTGATGCAGAGATTGATTCGTTCACAGCTCTTAATGGGGTGGATGCATCAAATAGCACATCGGTTACTTCAGGCCAGCTTTATTACATTAGAATTGATCACAGTTCTGCAGGTACATATAAATACAAGGTTACTGCATCATTTTAATTGAGCACCTTAATTATTATTGGTTCAAGGTAGGTATAATTGTAGAGTAGACTTCATGTTCATTAATTTGCTTACATGAAAGGTAGCTCTCTGTTGAACAACTTTCAGCCAAGAGTTTCAGGACAAATGAACCTGGAATGAAACATTTTTAGGGTTGCTTGAATTTATGATATAAAGCACATTTGTATTTCAAGTTTGTTTTGTCACACTATTCAAATCATACACATGGTTACAACAATGACGCTAACTTTTGAGTAAAAGGATATTGCAGAAAAACTTTCAACTATGGAATTGTTATGGGCTGACATTTGTCATTCTGCACCAAACTATTATTCACCAATATGGCATAGAGTTCTGAATGGCCACCAAGTCAAGAAGAGGATTTGTTTGATCAAGGAAAAGATGACTTTGAAGATTGGGAGATCGCTAAGAAAGTTATTCAACCTCGTTCAGTGGTTCTGCGTACCGAAAGAAGTGATTGCGTAGTGTGCTGGTTCTCACATTGGTTTTAGGGTCGAAAAATCTTGCTTCCCTAAGTTATTTTGCTTCCAATCACATTTCTCTTTCCCCGCCACGTAGTGCGGGGCTACCGTTCATTCCGATTCTCTTCTTATCTTTGTATAATCCGTTCAATCCCCTCGTTACGTAGGCCGGGTTAGGCCACAGCCGTAACCCGGCAATCATATCAAAAAGGCCATAATGTCGGGTTACGCTCCGCTAACCCGACCTACATTAACCGCCGTCCTTTTTTATTTCCCCGCCACGTAGTGCGGGGCTACCGTTCTCTCATAAACCTCACAAATAATCCAAGCATGACGTTCCCCGCTGCGGAGAACGGGGCTACCGTTCAATCCCATTCTCTTCTTATCTTTGTATGTTCCGCACAATTCCCCGCCTTTGTTTATCCCGATACCGTACAATTTAAAATGATGTTATAAAACCATGAACAAATCCAATTACGTAGGCCGGGTTAGGCCACAGCCGTAACCCGGCAATCATCTCAAAAAGGCCATAATGTCGAGTTACGCTCCGCTAACCCGACCTACATTAACCGCCGTCCTTTTTTATTTCCCAGGAACGGTCTTTTGACTCCGCTCAAGAACCGTGCGGGGCTTGCGTTAAATTGCTTTATTGAAAATGAACAGCTTACAGATTACTTCAAACCAACTTAAATATACTTCCGGATTTGCGACTTGTGGTCTGAGCAAGCGGATGTTATTTTTATAGTTTAGCTACGATGTTTTTCAAAATTCCAAAAAAATGTACAGTTTCGAGTGAATCGAAGAAATCTTGTTTAAGCGATTACCCTAATCTCAGCAAAATTTCTTCCTATCATCGAAATGACACAGCGCCTGAATAAGCTTTGGATAATTTACACAAACGGGTTACGGATTTAGATGTTTGGCAGTTTTTAGATTTTCTAATGAACCACAAAAAATGAAGAGAGACCCACGTTACGATATTCTTTTTGAACCTGTAAAGATCGGACCAGTCACCGCAAAAAACCGATTTTTTCAAGTTCCTCACTGCAATGGAATGGGTTATTTGCGTCCTAATAGTCTGGCTGAGATGCGTGGAATAAAAGCTGAAGGAGGTTGGAGTGTAGTCTGTACTGAAGAAGTTTACATCCATTCCAGTTCCGAATGCGATCCAATGGTTGAGGGACGCCTCTGGGATGATGGTGATATTCCGGCATTAGCAAAAATGACTGAAGCAGTGCATAAACATGGTTCTCTGGCAGGAATTGAACTACAGCATGGTGGTTTTTGCAGCACCAATCATTACAGCCGTATTCCACCAATATCTCCAAGTGCAATTTCCAATGACGACTACGTACCGCTTCAGGCACGTGCGATGAACAAGTCGGATATACGCGAATACCGGAAATGGCACCGTAAAGCAGCATTAAGAGCCAAGCAGGCTGGTTTCGATTTGATTTATGTTTATGCGGCTCACGCTGGAACACTCCTGACTCACTTTCTCTCGCGTCGTTTCAACAAACGTACTGATGAGTACGGAGGTAGTCTGGAAAACCGGGTGCGTCTTTTTCGTGAAGTAATAGAAGATACGAAGGATGCAGTTGGTGATACATGCGCGGTAGCAGTACGTTTCGCAGTTGATGAGTTTCTCGGTCCGCAGGGAATTACCGCAGAAAATGAAGGTAGGGAAATTGTGGAAATGCTGGCGGAACTTCCGGATCTCTGGGATGTAAATATCAGTGACTGGAGCAGAGACTCTGCAACTTCACGTTTTGAGAGTGAAGGTTATCAGGAATCCTACATCAGTTTCGTGAAATCAGTAACCTCTAAACCTGTGGTAGGAGTGGGACGTTACACCTCGCCTGATACGATGGTTTCGTTGATTGAGCGTGGAATTATGGACATGATAGGTGCGGCACGTCCCTCAATCGCAGATCCATTTCTACCTAAAAAAATTGAACAAGGACGTGCTGATGAAATCCGTGAGTGCATCGGTTGCAATATCTGCGTTACCGGTGATGAACTTTCTGTACCGATTCGCTGCACGCAAAATCCAACCATGGGTGAGGAATGGAGACGCGGCTGGCATCCTGAACGAATTGCAGCACGTAAAAGTGATGACGGCGTGTTGGTAGTCGGCGGTGGACCTTCCGGATTGGAATGCGCACTTGCGCTGGGACAACGCGGATATCGTGTTATCCTGGCCGAAACTTTAGCTGAACTCGGCGGAAGGGTGAGCCGTGAAAGCAGACTACCGGGACTTTCGGAATGGGGACGGGTCCGGGACTATCGAGTTCATATGCTGGAGAAACTGGAAGAGGTCTCTATTTACCGCGGGAATCCGCTTAATGCTGAGGAAATTTTTGAGTTTAGTGCAGCAGATCAGTTCGGTTATTCGCATGTGATACTGGCAACCGGTGCAAGCTGGAGGTGTGATGGAATTGCTAGAATGCATCGAGAACCGATTCCGGGGCTGGAAAAAATTCCGCTATTTACTCCGGATGACATCATGGACGGAGCTGTGCTCAAAGGCAAAGTTGTCATTTATGACGATGACCACTATTACATGGGTGGTGTACTTGCGGAAAAACTGCGGCAGGAAGGTCACGAAGTTTTGCTCGTCACGCCTGCACCTGACATTTCAACCTGGACTCACCATACTTTGGAACAGAAAAATATCCAGAAAAAGCTGCTTGAACTTGGAGTGGAACTTGCTCCACAGACGGATCTGGTGGCCGTGCATTCAGGAATGGTGGAACTTGCCTGTGTTTTTACAGACAAACGAACTGAAAGAACTTGTGACAGTCTGGTTCTTGTAACTGAACGGATACCGAATGATGAACTGTTTACAGCTCTGGAAGAAGACCCCACAAGGTTAACTGACGCGGGAATCAAGACCCTCAGTTGCATCGGTGACTGTCTTGCGCCGGGAACTATTGCCGCAGCCGTTTATTCAGGTCACCTTGCCGCAAGGGAGCTGGAGTCAGAACCGCAGGAGGAAGTACCTTTCCTGCGGGAACGGATTCAACTTTGAAGGATTTTGAAAAAATCCGCCTTCAACTCCACCTTCGACTCCGCTCAGGGAACGGTTATTTAGAAGTGACTCCACCTTCGACTCCGCTCAGGGAACGGTTATTTAGAAGTGACTCCACCTTCGACTCCTCCTTCGACTCCTCCTTCGACTCCTCCTTCGACTCCTCCTTCGACTCCTCCTTCGACTCCTCCTTCGACTCCTCCTTCGACTTCGCTCAGGGAACGGTTATTTAGCAAGTCACTTAATTTGTATGCTAACTTATGCCAAATTTATCTGCAGTTAGATCAAGACAAAGTTTAACTAAATCATGCATTTCGTCAATCTGTTCCACTGTCATAGTCAAGGGAGGAGAGACAACCATTGTGTCTTTCAGTGCACGCATCACCAGATTGTTTTCAAAACAAAAAGTTTTGCATACATCACCAACTTTTTTATCACTGGGAAAAAACTGTCTTTTTTCTTTATTTTCCACCAGCTCGATTGCCCCAAGCAGCCCAACGTTGCGAACTTCACCGACTAAAGGATGGCTTTCAAATTCCTGCCAACGTTTTTTCAAGTAAGGACCTGTTTCGTTGGCGACTTTTTCAACGAGTTTTTCATCCTCAATTATTTTAATATTTTCAAGCGCAACCGCACATGAGGCAGGGTGTCCTGAATAGGTGAAACCATGGGCAAAATCGCCGCCTTTTTCAATCAACACATCCATAACGCGGTCATGCATCATAACTCCGCCTATCGGTAAATAACCTGAAGACAAGCCTTTTGCAATCGGCATCATGTCTGGTTTTATACCAAAAGTTTCGCTGCCAAACCAATTTCCGGTACGTCCAAATCCGCAGATGACTTCATCTGCAATCAGCAGGATTCCATATTTGTTACAAATCCTTT
>Ga0233430_1005027_pt1 | contig 11768 bp, 8 predicted proteins | sample SI_118_April2016_2_FD_179883 | JGI IMG/M metagenome (GOLD analysis project Ga0233430, IMG submission 179883) | Seawater microbial communities from Saanich Inlet, British Columbia, Canada - SI_118_April2016_150_MG | ecosystem: Environmental > Aquatic > Marine > Inlet | place: Canada: British... | reverse complement strand
GTCCCTGTGGCAGTGACGGTTATTTGCTTCAAGGGTCCTGCCAAAGTGTCGACCGCGGTGGAGGTGTCTACGCCTACGGTCGAAAGCAAAACTTCCAGGCGTGCGCCAGGTTCGGCCCCGCTGATGCGGAATGCCGCCAGGTTGCCCCAACGCCATTCGTTGGACTCCAGAAGCAGTCCTTGATCGCTAGGGTCAAGCGGATCGTTTTCGTTTAAGTCCTTTTTACCGTCGAGGTTAAGGTCTTCAGACCCATCACTTTCGCCATCCAAATCGGTATCGATATGGACTGGATTTGTAGTGGTGGATGGATCGGCATCCATCAGGAAAACAGCCATGTTGGTGCCGGGTATCTTGCGTGAAGGCAGGCCAACTATGCCTGTGGTCAGACCACATTCTTGGCCGTCGCTGAGGCCGTCGCCGTCGGTATCCCAGGCTGTGGGGTCGGTTTTGACATTGTTGAGGGTCCCAAGATGCTCGTCGGCGTCGGAAATTCCGTCGTCATCACTGTCCCAATCATGAGGGTTGGTTTCGAGCACTGCTTCGAGGTCGTCTTTTAGGCCGTCGGCGTCAAAATCGCCCGGTGGGTGAGGCAATTCAATGATCCCGCGCAGCATCATTGGCTCTTTGCTGCCGCCGCCGTCATTCCATTCACCGAATGGATTTTCATTCATGTAGACAAAATTTTCATCGTTGCCGATGTTGTCTGGGCGGCCCCAGGACCAAAATCGGAAGGCAACATTTTGACCAGAAGACCAAGTGAACAAGCCCTCAGCGCTGTGCCGACGCAAGCCTATCCACAACTGTTGGTTGCCGAAGTGATCCTTCAGCCAATCCATTGTGCGGAAATTGGCAATGGTCACTAGGTGGCCACCCAGCTCATTTGCCCCTTTTTCGGCGTCCATCCAGTTAAGTGGACGTGCGGTCAGGCCGTACCAACGACCTTGGAATTCACATTCCGCCCACAACGGATCCAGACTTGCCAATACGGGTTCTTCCACTACCGGTGGAGGGATTGCCGCATCGATACCCGCTTCCATTGCTTCAGCGGCGGCCTCAGCCTCCGCCTCCTCTACAGATTGAGTATGGCCAGGTTGTTGCGGTGCGCCGGGCAGATCCCACTGGGATTGTGGGGTGGCGACAGGAGTAAGACTAAGGACGATTAACGACAGCATCCTTTTTCCTCATCGGCCATTCTGGTGAAAAAGTAAGGAGTTTGTGTTTGAAATAAGACGGAATCCTGCCCCCTTATTGCCGTCCGCGTTAACTTTCGGCTCCAGCGCGCCGATGGGAAGGGGATGCTGCTCGCTCTGTCCCTCTGCCATTTAACCGCTTTTTGCGCCCCGCAACAATCTGCGGATTCCAGCTTTGACCCCAAAGAGGTCACTCCGCGGGTGGTTTCCGAAGCTGAGCTGCGCGGCTTGGGTTTTGCAACCGAATGGGAGTTCCCACGCCATCGCGCCGACGGCACCCCCTACCCAGGCAAAGTGTTTGAAGACGGATGTTTTGCATTGGCGCGCAAACCTTTGGTGGCAGCAACCGCTAGCCAGCCAGAAATTTGGCTGGGGGATTTGCTCAAAGAGGTGCATCGGGCGGAATGGGGCAAGACTGCATCCAAGGCGGCCCTGGCGAAGGTGAAAAAGCATGTCTCCAAGGCGGATTATGAAAAATTGGAAGACCTGTTGACGGCTTATGACCTTTATGGCTCGAAGTGGAATCCACGCAAAGGTGGGCAAGAGCACGGCATGCACTTTGGCAAGCAGTGGGAATTCAAAAAGTCGGATTGGGCCCACGCCAAGTCCGACCGCGAGGTTGAACAAATTGCGCAGCTGATCGTCGCTGACCTAGCCGCGATCAAAGAAACCGAAGCCGATTATCAAGGCTATTGGAAACATGTGAAGCACGACTGGGAGCGCATCGAAGTTGCCTTGAATGAATTTCGCGTGGTTGTTGATGACAAGAAGCAGCCGCTGATGTCGTCTACAAAAATTGAATTCGAATTCGATTTACCTTTCCCATTTAGCACCGCCGAATTCGAAATGTTCACCCTGACCCGCATGCTCGACGACGGCAGTCCCATCTTGTACCTATTCGCCACCGGCGACGATTTGCATTGGCTCGCCGGCTATGACGTTTATGAACCGATCAAAGACCGCGACGGCAATTGGGTAGGGACCATGATGGTCCGAGTTTTTGGTTTGGACCTAGATGGTGTGCCTGATGGTCAAGGTGATCGTCACGACAACTTGCGCGGCCAATACGGCAACCTGCGCCGTGGTGCAGAGAAGTTTTTCGAATTGCAGAATCGCGGCAAAGCCAAGCCCGACGTCTTCCCTTATCAAGGCGCGCTACCGAATGTTCCTGTGCGCGATGGACGTCGCGACTAATTTGGACTCGTGTGAAAGTGGTGTCAATTTCCTGATTCGACCAGGTAGTCAATAAACTCTTGCGGTACTTCCGTGAGAACAGGCTCGCCGGATTGAATGGCTTGCTCGGTGATTTCAATTGGTGCCATGAATAGCCTCGAGGAGCGGTGGCCTCCTAGATTTAAGTAAATGGAAAATTTACCTACCCGAGCGATTTCACCGCTCCAGCTTTCAGGATTTGAATTACTATTTTTTAGTTTCCAATGCCCTCCGATATCGTCTCCGATAGAGACTTCAATTATGGACCCGGCAGGCATTGAGCTGTAATTGTTAAAGGTCAATGTGACCGGCTTCATAGCGTGCAATTGCACTTGATAGGATCCGGCCGCCCAGCCTTTGATTTTGAATTCAATGAACCCATTAATGTCAATTTCAGCGTGCAGTTTCTCACCGCGAGGCACTTCTATCCACAGGCGATTTTCAGAAAAATTCCAAGTGCAACCCTGTCCGGTTGTCCATTCCGAATTCCAGCGTCGAACGCAACCGCCCTTTGATTCCAATGCCGGTTGATCGAATGGGATTCCATCCGGATCCAATATTTCCAGTTCTACAAAGTCCATAAACGGCAATAAGTCGACGTTCTCTAAGCGTGGGTCAGTATTTTTGCCAACTTCGATGCTGACACCAGAAACTCTATGCAACTCTCCACCGGCTAGACTCGCCATGAATACCACATCGTAAATTCCTGGTTGAACGGCTCTAAACTCAAATGTGGATGGCTTTCGGTTGTTCTTGCCGTTGGAATTTCGTCGCACGCGTTGTCGCTTCAGGGCTCGGTCGTTCGTGTCGACGGCAGCGCCTGCTGAGACTACCGCTACTTGGATCTGGTTAAATTTGGGAGAATCCAATACGCTTCCGGTCAAGCTTGCTGCTGCGCTCAAGACTACATCAAGCTCAGTTTGGGTGATCGGAATCGTAACTTCCTTTGGCAGGTAATTGTTTTGCCTCACCGTAAGTTTAATTTCATTAAATGGAGGGAGTTCGCCGTCACTCGAAGATCGACGATTGCCGAAGGCCAAATGTTTCCAACTTCGGCCATAAACCCGAATGATGCCATTTGAGCCGCCAGGCCAGCTCCATTCATGCGCATGGATTTCATTCCAAATCTCAAAAGTTTTGGTGGCTCCTTTGTGGAGTCGTAAATATTCAGCATTTAATTGAGCCTGCGGCACTGGTTCACCGGCTTCATCTTTGACCGTTACGGTGAGTAATGGTGCATGGGCTTCAAGTTGAATATCCCCTAAATCGTATGTAGAAAAATAATCACTACCTGGTAATGCGATCTCCTTTCGGGTGGGCGCTTGAAACGGAATCGGATTGGGTCCCCACATAACATTTTCAGGTACGTGTTCTACGAAAAGCTGATCAAGCTCTTCCTTAAGGCCCAAGAGTTGGTCTTCATCCGGCGCGGGAATCACAAAAGTACCTTCGGCGGCGACGTCTGCTTCTAACTTCATGTTGGGAGTGATTTGTCCACCCTTACCGGCTTGGAAATAAAACTTTCCCATATACCGGCCGGTTTTTATCGGCTTTCCGTCAGCTTGCAAAATGCGACCAGTCAGCCAGGCACCTTTTAAGTATTCCATTTCGACGGAAACGGATTCTCCGGCGCGGATCGGCCCAGAGAATTGTTTGGTCGGCAACTCAGTGCGCGATTGTGAAGTTTGCGATTGGCTGCCTTTGCGTTGTATTGCAAAGCGAAAAATCTGAACCGAATACTCTTTGTTAAGGGCCACGCGTGGGAAGCTCCAAACACCGTTTTTCCCTTTAATCTCCTGAGGGCTTAAGGCAATCAAGCCGGGGAATAATCCCGGTTCGTTGTCCTCCATTAACACCAACTTAGGAAAAAAGTTGGCTGGGTATCCGCTTAGGCGAACCTCCACACTCCCGCACCGCGGTAACCTTAGGATGAGCAATTCAGTTTGATCTATTTGCACGTCCTGAATGAGCGGGGTAACTAAACCTTCCAGGATTGCGATTTGTAAATTGACTTGATCAATATTTTGATTGCGCACCTTAAGCGATGATGCTGGGTCCATTCGAATACTGGTAAAACCCGTAGCGTCGGTCGGTAGAGAATGGGCCAAACCATTTCGCCATTGCCAGCGTTGCGAATTGTTCGGCTCATCGTCTTTTTTTGTATAGAGTAAGTCAACCGTCATCCCCGGAGCGGGGGTGCCATCGGCATTGATGACTTGTATCGGCAAGGACGGGTAGGGGCTAAGTTGCAATACATATTGTTTGGGCTTGCCGACGCCGGGTTTGTCGACGAGTGCAAGGCCGCTCATTTTTCCAGTGTCGGCAAATACCAATCCAAATCCATCTTCAGCAAGATGGGCCAGCCCATCGCTATCGGATACTAAATAGGGACTGCCAAGGAAGCTCGTGGCGAAATCCATTGCTTGCATTTCCTCCAACTGCTCCTCCATTCGGGCAAAGTTTTTGTACTCACGCTGCCCTGAAGTGAGTTGGTAAGAAACCCTAACTCCGACCACAACATCGCCATTCGTGTCCACCACCTTCACAGATCTTTCGACGGCGTCTCGTGTTGGTGGAGCTATTGCCGCTGGCTGATCCGGGGTGGCGCTGGATAGATCGGCCGCTTGAGTATTTTCGGTTCCATCCGTTCCCAAAACCTTGAGCGACGGGGGACTTTCTTCTAATACCAACCATATACCCGTAACTAAAGCTGCAACGAATAAGAGGATGACAAGTGCTTTGGAGGGGTTCATAAACTTGCGCTTTGTCTTTGGCCTATGCCAGATTAGATTTTATTGATTGATGCTTTCAAGAAAATCAGCTGGCAGCTTTACCGCTATGGGCGTTCCCGCTGATAAAACTTCTTCCGTAATCGAAAGTGTTATTTCTGTGGCAAAGGATCTCTTCTTTAGCGGAAACGGCAGATAAACGCTCAGCGTAAATTCTCCTGCTGCCGCAATTTTCCCGCCCCATCTTTCTGGATTGCCCTCATCTTGTTGCAGGTTTACTTGACCCGTGTAGCGAGGGCCAGTTTGCAACTTCACACCCATACCCTTGCTTTGCGGTAGTGAATCAAAATTTGCGAATTCAATTACCACCGACTTGTAATTGGCAAGAGGCTTGCGGAACTCACCGCTCGAAACCCCATCCAATCGAATGGGCGCATAAGCATCAAATTTGATAAGCATATTAAGTGTTTGGCCTATTCCGACTTCAAACCAAATGCGATCTTGGTGCACTTCCCAAGCGCAACCCTTCCCGCTTTTCCAGGTACTGTCATACCTCATGCCGCAACCACGCAATTTTTTCAACTTGGCGTCATTCAAAGCAACCCCGTCTAATCCAACAATTTCCAGGGTGACGAATTCCAAATAAGGAAGTAAATCGATCTCCTGCAGTCTTGGATCACTGCTACCACCAATGCTGACTTCTACTCCCGGAATGCGGTGAAACTCCAAGCCACCTTGACTGGCGCAAAAAACCACATCGTAAATTCCGGGTGCTTTGCCATTAATGTTGAATTTTACTGGCTTGGGATTGGATGATTGGCCGAATGAATACGGGTTCTGAATTTTAACGCGAGAGTGATTATTGCCATCAAGGCTAGACTCACCGGTGGGCACGGCCAGTACCTCCAAATAACCAAACATTGGAGACGGAATAATGCTGCCCAAAATGCTGCCTGCTTTGGACAAGGTGATTTGCACTGCTTTGTCTGCAGGCGTAAATTCTTTGGTCTGTGGTAAATAATTATTATGACGTGCAGTTGCTTTTAATTCGCTGATAGGGATGACTGACACACTTTCTCCAAAATGTGTAGTGAAATAGTAAGTCCGGTCCCAATTGATGCCGTGAACTGCGACGTTTCCTTTCTCAGGGGTTTGAAAATTCTGATTTCTAAAATGGAAGTTGCTCCAAGAACCGTGGGTGCGTCCCCCAGAATTAATAGCTGTGTAAGCTTGGAAGCTCACCTGTGCCCCTTTGATCGGATTGCCAGCTTCGTCTACGACCGTAACTTCAATCAATGGTTTTTGAATTGCCAATTGAACGTCGCCTAAGTCGAACGTCGGGCCAGAAGTTTCTGCTGGAATTGGAATGGCCACCCATGCAAGAGGGGAAGGAGCTTCCCTATTCCGTCCGAACGAACGCCCCTCGAAGCTCCGTTGAATCATCAGAATATCTGGGTTTAACCGGATTTTTTGCAGCAATTCAGGGTCGGGGCGCTTGGCTATGAAGTTGCCATCGGTGTCAATCTCAGCAATCACAGAGATGGAATTGGGTAAGCCTTTTGAATCAAAAATTGAAATTGAGTGTTCATAATTTTTGTCCGATCCGTCGACTGGTTGGCCGTCGTCATCAAGTAACCTTCCTGTTAACTAAGCATCTTCCGCATAATCAAACTGAATTTCTACTATCTCGAATGGTGCGGTCGGACCGTCGAAAGCGGTTGTTGGGAGTTTAGTGGATCGATAGGAATGGGAAACTGACCCATTTTCCTTCTTTCGAAAACCACGAACAATGTTGAGATTCAACCGTTTGCCTAGAGGCACCTCCTCAAAAATCCATAAGCCCTCTTTCGCAGTGAAGTTGGTCGGGGAGACGGCCTTTCCTAGCCTATGGAATTCGGTGGCCTCATCAACAATCGATAGTCGGGGCAGTAAGGTGTTGGGGTATCCGTTCAGTTTGGCGTGCACCGTTCCTGCAGCATCCATGCGTAGCGTGACCTTTTTTCTAGCGTCAGGCTCGATGACGGCAAAAACTGGATCTCCCAACTCAGTTTCCATCTGAACTCGAAATTCAAACTCATCAATGGAATACTCAGCGGAGGCAAACTTTGGCGTAGTTTCCAAATCCATTTGGAATTCAGTTTCGCCATTTGCATCGGTAATTTGAGTCCTCCTTATGGGCTCCCAAGTACTCCATCCTCCAAAGGTACTTTTCTCAGGGAGAATCCGTTCCTTGCCAATGAGAGCGACGGATTTCCCCGCGGCTGGCTTGCCATCCGCACGCAATACCTGAACGGGCAAAACCGAAAACGGCTCGAGTCTTAACTCCAAGTTTTGTGATCCTCCATCGGCGAGGGGTTCAGCCAAGATCACTTTCCCCATTCGCTTGCCGAAGGCCGCAATCATCCCAAAGCCTTCTGCGGGGAGTTGTGCAGAGCCCTGATTGTCGGTAATCCGAGGATCGGCTTGCCTTTGCCAGCGCCTGGGGTCAGGTTGCCCCATCAATTCAGGCGACTTCTTCAACGCCAGGAATTCTTTCAGGTGTGAGAGGTCGCCATCAAAATGCCAGTAAACCTTCACTCCCGCCAACGGCCGGCCCGTTGGATCAAGCACGCGCACATTCCGGCCAGTGGCTTTACGTTCCGATTGCGTTGCGGCGTCAGGGATGGGATCGGCGTGACTAATCGAATCAATTTCTGGCATGGCCTCTACGCTGGAGCCATCGCCCACATTTTCGGCTTCAACCTCAGCCATTGCGTCAACATTAGGCAGCGGCGGCGGGCTCTTTTCAAAAATTAGCCAAATGCCTGCCGATAAGGCAGCTAGGATCAAAAGGGGAGCTACTAATTTTGTCGGATTCATAAAACTTGGTGGTGCACCCGGCACGATTCGAACGTGCGGCCTGCAGCTTCGGAGGCTGCCACTCTATCCAACTGAGCTACGGGTGCAATAAGCCAATTCTGGGCCTAAGCCGCAGAGGGCGCACAGGATACAGGAAGCGGTTTAGATTCGATAGTCAGAAGTGTGGAAATTTACTAGTGAATACAAGCCACTAGACTTTTGCGGAAAAGGCTCGAATGTGTAACCGAATCGTCCTATATCACTAGCAATATCTGACCAAACGCAAAAAAGACCAGCCCGAATCGTTGGTTTTCTGGTTAGACTAAACTCGAAGTCGTTCTGACTCCAAATCCCTCATCCCATGAATCCATCCCGCTTGTTGCCCATTTCCGCTTTCACCGCAGCGGCGATAGCGTTTTTCCCAGGGCTGCCTTCGGCGGATCAGGGGTTGGTTGCATCGGGTAGCTCGTTCGCCTTGGGTCTAGACACCGACGCTGATGGATTGCATGACGCCCTTGAAGCGCGTCTCAACACCAGCTGGGCTACGCAGGATTCGGACTCCGACGGATTGGATGATTTCGAAGAGATGGCAATTGGGACCAACCCATTGGAACCTGACCAAGTCGGTTCCCTAGTTCCCGAGGCCAATCTTTACGCCGACCTATATGTAGTAGACGACGAATTGGTTTTCCAATTCACCGCTTTCTGTACTACCTCTGTTTCGAATATCCGCTTTGTAGTTGCTGGCCCAACCGGATCCAATGTGATCTCGATTGACGCCATGGTGCCATTCCTCGCGCAAAACTACACCCGCAGTACCAGTTTTTCTGGCTGGGGTATTGATTCAGCCTATTTCCGCTTGCCCAAGGACTTGGTGATCAAGCAAACCAGCCAGGCCTTCGCTTTGATTGCGATGGTTGATGGCGTCGAAATGGGTGCGCAAATCAGGACCACGATCATGGATGGCATTCATGTTCAGGTTCGTAATGATCTCATTAGCTCCAGCACTAGCGGCGGCGGCGGGGTATTCCCGATCGAGCCGGGCGGCCAGGTGCCCTCTGCGGCGGTCGACCAAGTTTGCGTGCAAACCCTGGTTGAATCTGGAAATGACGGCAATGGAACGGTTTTCTACACTGTTTCTGAAGCTTCCTGCGAAGAGTTGGCCGCCGCGATCTGTATGCCAGGTTGCGCAGATAGCAAACTGACCACGCAGGTTGGCATCGACATTCTGTCCTGGATTAACTAATCCAGATTGGGAATCGTCGGGCTCTCGCATTGCGGCACCCCGTAGGAATTGCTAATTTCTGATACATTCCCGGGAACTTAGCCCCCCCTAAAGCCGTCCTAATTGCGAACTCCTGTGCCCGATCCCGATCTTGAGTTGGTAAAAACCTGCCAAGTGGCTGAAGGCCAGGACTTTGAGCGTGCTTTCGCTCAAATCTTCGCTCTTTACCAAGACCGGGTTTACACCGTTTGCTTTCGCGTGTGCGGAAACCAGGAAGACGCTTTGGACGCGGCTCAGGAAACGTTGGTCACTCTCGCTAAGCGAGTGCGTGACTTCCAGTACCGAAGTCGTTTCTCTAGCTGGGTTTATCGCATCGCAGTTAACGCCGCCATTGATGTCAGACGTCGTCGAATGGATTCCCCACGTGGTGGAATTCAAACACGGGTCGGGCACGACGCCGAAATTTTCGCTGAATCTCAAGCCGACGACGGCATGTCGGATCCCTCCGCACAAGCAGTGCGAGGGGAAGCTAGAGAACAAGTAAGAAAGGCTCTGGCCAACATCAATCCTCGTTTCAGCAGTTTGTTAACTCTGCGTTACATCGAGGGTTTGAGCTACGAAGAGATTTCTGAAACTCTTGAGTGCTCACTAGGAACGGTTAAATCCAGATTGAATCGCGCCCATAGTGCGCTTCGTGATTATTTGGAACGTCGCGAAGACTTGGGCCGTCCATAAAGCTCTCTCCCTCTCACCCATGACCCACCAACCCGAAAACGACCGCCTTTCTAAGGAACTGGAAGAAGCCTTCCGCTCCTTGGCAAATGTGTCTGCTCCGCCAGAACTGGCGGATCGGGTTCGCTTGTCCCATCTGGGCAGCGAAAAAGCTCCAGCTGAGCTGTGGGATCGCGTCGAAATGGCTGCATTTGGCAAAGTCGAAGCGCCTGAAGGGCTGTGGGAGAAAGTACTTCCGGAGGTTAAGCGGCAATCTTGGACCACTCGCGTGTTCCGCTTCCCCCGGAGACTGGCAGCTGCAGCCGCCATTATGTTGGCCGTCGGCATTGGCTATGGCCTGTCACCTTGGGCCCAGCCGCAGCAAGATATGCGTATGGCTGAATATGCAGCCCTGAAAGAGGAAGCTCTTTCCCAATATGTATTAATCGAGGTTGAACCCAACGAACTTTCTTCGTCGGCCGCCACTATGGCTGGCTCACTTGGCGGTTCGCTGAAACCAGGAGGCCTGAAATGAGGCCCGAAATAAGTCGCTTGTGGACCTCGACTTTGGTGCTCCTTGGCCTAACCGCCATAACTTCGTGCCGGCCGGATAGCCTGTCATATTCGTCCGACACGAGCACCGCGCCCGGTAGTGGCATGGTGGCGGTTGATGAAATGCCAATGGTGAACGGGATCAGCAGCCTGCCCATCAGGATGGAGTGGGAGTTCACCAGCACTGAGGCCGATGGTAGTGAAGAGCATCTGTTCGAAACCTTCCATGCCGACGGCACCGGCAACATTGCCTTAGACCTCACCTTGACCGGAGACGGAGTCAGTGCTCCTATCGCTCCAACGCCAGATATTGACCTGCTTCACCATAACCGGCAGATCTACCTGGCCCTATACCGCAACCTTTCGGTTACAGATCCACTCTTGGCCGAGGCAAACTACATTTGGTTTGAAACCCTTGGGACACAAACCATTGCTGGCCAACCTTGCACGGAGTTTTATCTTGATTCCCATTTTGGCGTCGGCGATGCCAAATTGTGGATCGATCAGAACACTGGCTTGATCTTGGCTTGGACTTTGTATGACCCTGCCGACGTCGAAATTCAGAACTTACAAGCTACGCTGGTGGACTACCAGCCGAATTTGAGCGGCGTCACTTGGGCCGTTCCGCAAGTTCCGAGTCAGCCATACGATCCGAAGACCTCCAATCGCACGTTGGGCTTTAAGCCTCACCGTCAGGTTTACGGTGGCCCTGGCTTCGACTCTGAAGTGCAAACCATGCTGATCACTCAATCGCAGTTCCCGGGCGTGAAAAACATGCACCTGAACATGCTGACTGACGGCTTGCGCACCGTATTCGTGGCCCAGCAACGTCCGCCGGAGTGGGCGCTGCAGCCTAAAGGCTTCCGCATGGGAACCGTGTCCTTCGCACGTGTCGGTGGAGTTTCGGTGCTGGAAGGTCTAGTCGCTGGAAACTGGGTGTTCTGCGTAGGCTCGATCCCAGCCGACGACCTGTTGGTGCTCGCCAACTCGTTACGTCGCAGATAGGCTTGGTATTGCGGCAAGTTATTGCGCCGCTGCTAGCCGAAAATTAGCCGCTAAATATTTGCGACTTTGAGCTAAGTTCCCTGCCAACGCGCAGCTTACGGGGTAATCTTCGGCAACTCGCAAGCTCCCACACATGCAGGATCAAAAACCGCCTTCTCCCCAAGGGCAATTACAAGACCCCGAATTTCGCGCAGCCATGCTTACCAAGCTAGAAGGGCTGCTAGCCGTGCTAGAAATTGCACGCAACAAAGCGGACGACGGCTTGACTACCCGCCCACAGGATTCCGTACGCTTGATACGCCTACA
>Ga0233430_1005022_pt1 | contig 11772 bp, 10 predicted proteins | sample SI_118_April2016_2_FD_179883 | JGI IMG/M metagenome (GOLD analysis project Ga0233430, IMG submission 179883) | Seawater microbial communities from Saanich Inlet, British Columbia, Canada - SI_118_April2016_150_MG | ecosystem: Environmental > Aquatic > Marine > Inlet | place: Canada: British... | reverse complement strand
TTTTTTCTTTAAATAATTAAAAATATTAGCTGTTTGAGTTGTTTTCCATTTTCCAATATCCTTAAACTCCGCTCTTTTAGCAGCATCCCCACCAGTCAAAATATCTTTAGTCTCCAAAACACAAGTTCCGGGCTGCTCTCCTTTAATAATCGTCTTTGTTTTCCCATCTGTTATTACATCTTTTTTTGTCTTCATTTTTTTCTCCTTAACACGTTCTTTTTAAAAAATTATAAACCTTTAAGGCCTAATCCTCAACTAAGAAACAACATAAATCAGATTACCTAAATTAAGTATACCCAAAAAAAGATTGGCGTTCAGCATCAAGGCAAAGCCTAAAAAAATTAGACTAACCCTCCAATTACAATGTAAAATAGATACATGAAAAAAAACAAATTACTACCTTTCATCATTATTGTTCTAGTCCTTATCCTACTAAACATGTATCTACCATCTTTTATCTCTTCCTTATTTTCACACCATCAATCTCTCAAAGTTTCCGGGTATGTAGAAACGGAAACTATCCGTGTGGCTAGTCAGTTTCAAGGAATTATTTCGAAAATTTATGTTCAAGAAGGACAATATGTCCACCAAAACACTTTGCTTTTAGAAAGCCTAGATACCCTAGATTTAGAAACCAAAATCAGCGAACTAAATACTCGCATTTCTTTACTAAACCTAAATTATCAAAAAATAGATGATCAACTAATCTCTCTACAATACGAACTAAATGCTTTAAATCTACAATATGCTCAAACTAAGGATGATTTTCAAAGAATCAAAACTCTCTATAAAACCAAAAACACTACAGAAAAAAAATATCTCGCCAGCCTTAGACAAAAAAAAATCACCGCTCAAAAAATCAAAAAATTTAAAAAAGATTTAGAAATCCTGCAAAAATACGAAAAAGAAAATATTCTAAAACAAATCACCATTCTACAAACTCAAAAATACAATTTGATTAACAAACTCGCCAAAAGAAAAATCTTTGCACCAAGTTCCGGAACCATTACGCAAAAATATATTGAAAAAGGGGAACTAGCCCTTTATAGCAAACCTTTATTTGAAATTACCAACAACCAAAACCAATGGATTTATGTGTACGTACCTGAAAAAAACCTTGGACAAATTAAACTCAATCAAAAAGTTCGTATTTTCAATGACACCTTTCCTCAAAAAATCATCATCGGTAAAATCATCTATATTGCCCCAGAGGCTGACTTTACTCCGCAAAACATCCAACTTCAAGAAGACCGCGTCAAAACCGTTTTCAAAGTTAAAATCAAGGTCCCAAAAAATAATATCTTAAAACGTGGCATGCCCGTAGATATCGTATTATGAGTATCATTGAAACCAGCAACCTCTCCAAAACTTTCGATCAAAAAACTATGGTCGTCAATAACCTTGATCTAAGTATCCAAAAAGGCGAAATTTTTGGTTTTCTAGGCCCCAACGGTGCTGGTAAAACCACCACCATCCGTATGCTTATCGGACTACTAGCCCCATCCAAAGGAACTGGTAGTGTCCTAGGCTTTAATATTTATCAAGAAACTGAAAAAATCAGACAAAACATAGGGTATGTAGCTCAATCCTTTGGCCTCTATCCTGACCTAACTGTAGAAGAAAACGCCCATTTTTATGCTACGCTTTACCGCCAAGCTAACAACAAAATTGAAATCAGCCAAAGAATAAAAAAGCTTTTCCAAACCTATGGCTTTACAGACAAGAAAAAAACTTTAGTCCAAAATCTTTCGGGTGGTTGGAAACAACGACTATCTCTCATTTGCGCCATTACGCACCAACCGCAACTTTTATTCCTGGACGAACCCACAGCCGGGGTTGATCCTGTAACCAGACGCGAACTTTGGGACCTGTTCTATGAACTCGCCGCTACCGGCATCACGCTATTCATCACCACCCACTATATGGAAGAAGCCGAACGCTGCCATAGCTTAGGCTTTATTATGGACGGGAAACTCATGGCGTGTGACAAACCAAACAATCTAAAAACCAAGCTCAAAGACCACCAAATCCTAGACCTTAAAAGCTCTAACAATATAAAACTGGAAAAATATCTCAAACAAGCTCATCCTGATTCGCATATCTTTCAATTTGGGAACCATATACGAATCATCACCAAAAAAAGCAAAACAGATTTCCTAAAATCCATCACCAAAAACAAAGACCTAACACCTTTAGAAGAAGCTATAACCTCAAAACCCACGATTGAAGATGTCTTTTTTGTCTTAACCAAAAAAAAGGAGGACTCAACCTCATCCCCTAACCCCTTCTCCTATTCTTAGGAGAAGGGGAATAACTTAAAATCTCTTTCTCCCCCTCTTTTTGAATAAAGAGAGGGGGAGATGTCGCCTCAGCGACAGAGGGGGTGAGTTTTATTATGAAAAACATTATTGCTTTATTTAAAAAAGAAATCATTCATATCAAACAGGATAACCGTACCTTAGGCATAGTCCTGATTATGCCTATTGTCCTGCTCATTCTCTTTGGTTGTGCATTACGCTTGGAGATCAAAAACATCTCTCTTTTGGTTAGCGATCTGGATAAAACCAATGTCTCAAGAGACCTAGTCAAAAAATTGCAAGTCTCCCAATATTTTAAGGTCACCTATACAGATAATCCAAGTATCCTACAAAAACAACTTGATACTGGCCGCTATAAATCATTCCTTATTATTCCTCATAATTTCAAACAAAACCTGGCTAAAAAACAAAACACCGACCTACAATACTTTATTGACGGCTCCATTCCCACTGTCACCAATTCAGCTCTAGGCGCCTTTAAAATGATCATCAATAATTATTCAGCTTCCTATTTTAACCTAAATACAAAACCTATCATCAACATTAAAAGCCGGATTCTCTATAACCCAGCCTTAAAAGACGAAATCTATTTTATACCAGCCTTAATCGGCCTTTTAATTACTCAAATAACCCTAATCCTAACTTCTATTGCCATTGTCCGGGAAAAAGAAACCAAAACCATCGAGCAATTAATCGTCACCCCCATCAAAAAATCCGAAATCCTCATTGGCAAAATCTTGCCTTATCTTTTGATTTCTTTTGTAGACGTGCTCCTGATCTGCTTTATTGGCGTAACAGTTTTCAACGTCCCCATCAAAGGCAGTATTATTTTGTTATTAATTTGCTCCTTGGTTTATATCTTTGCCTGCCTTAGCATTGGACTCTTTATATCCACCATAGCCAAAACCCAAATTCATGCCGTGTTTTCTTCTATTTTTGTCTTCTTGCCTTCTTTTATGCTTTCCGGCTTTATGTTTCCTATTGAAGGCATGCCTAGCTTCATCCAACCCATCTCCAAGATTATTCCCTTAACTTACTTTAATAATATTTTAAGAGGCATCTTTACTAAAGGCATCGGCCTAAAATATCTCTATCCTGACCTCATTTTCCTTTTACTCTTTGGCATTGCTATGCTCACCCTAGGCATCGCCCGCTTCAAAAAACAATTGAAATAAGGTATAATTTCAAAAAACATTAAATAAATAAAGTAGGGGAACGACAAAAATGTTTAAAATAATTGCGTACGTACAAAGGCAAACTTTACCAGAAGAGTTTCATTATATATTATCAAAAAACAGCCGACCGCGTCCTAACCTAACCACTACAAAACCCCGTACCCGTAAAGCAATCTTCGAACTTTACGAACTTTGCAAACTTTATCCAGAAATAGACAATCAAATGATGTTATTTCAGCTACAAGATATAGCCGCAACTTATAGTAATACAAAAGAAACACATTTTAATCAGCGATACCCTATAAAAAAATCTACCCAAAAATGTCTAGATAAATATATAACTAACTATCGTATATATTTTAGAAGAAATTCTTTTCGTTTACTTTCTCCTCTAAACCATAGGTTAAGGCAAGAATGCCTAAAAAATATCCATCAAGATCTAATATACTTTCTAAAACAAGCTATATACGAATTGAACAAAGCACTAGACTTTCGCTATTTACCGGAATCTTTAGCGAATTTTTACGATTTTACCACCACACACGCCTTTCTAAGATTCCGACTCTCATCAGAGGATCTTCATCCCCTGTCTATCCAGATTTTAAATGACCCCAGAGAATATATTAGAGTCTACCTTCCTAGAGGCCCATTGGATGGATTATTAATACCTGTTCCTCCTTACCCGAAGTATACAATAGTCGCTTATGATGAACAAAACTGTCGACACGTTCTAGACATAGGGCGTCAATGATAAAAAAAGACCTCATTGCCATTTCCCCCTCTCCACAAGTTAAGAGGGGTGACGTTCAGCACCGGGGAGAGGCCTCCCTCACTTCCAAAAACCATTAGCATAAACTATAATCGCAAAATGAAATCTTTTTCCAAAACTTTCGAGTATTATATATAAAGGCTATTTTCAAGCGAGGCGAGAGTCGCGCGAATTTTTAAATTTGCATGACCGAGCGAGCGCCGAAAAGACAGAGTTAATACTCTTTATTAGTTTACTTAAAAAAAGGGGGCCCTTTAAAATGAGTCAATTTAAAATTATCGCGCAAAAGCCTATAGAAATAGCTCTAGAAATATTTGCTAGCATTTTTAATCAAAATATAGAAGAACCCATTACTCGCGAAAACTTTGCTAGAAGAGTACTAATTCATTTACAAGTTCAAGAACAACAGCAAAAACATAGCCTTATTAAAACAGTTACCTTAACAAGAGAAATGCATCAGTTTCAAAACCAATTAAAAAATTCGCACGAACGTATATCTGTTGATATAACACAATTAACCAAAGCCGTTACTCTAGCTGACGACAGTCAAATTCTATATACTTTTGCTGCATTTTTAAAAGACGTAGCCACATTTAGCAATTACCAAAATCAGAAAACTATTATCGAAGAGAGTCAACAAGCAGAAAGCCCCAGACCAGACTCCCCATCAAGCCTACCTATACCAATCCCCCCTAGCTATACAGCTAGTCTTCTAGCTGCACAGAGCAGTAATACCTTTTAGAACTCTAGTTATAAGCACCAAAGATTGCCATTTAACCCAAACCTCTCTAAAATATAAAAAAACATATCGCTTTTCCAAGCACCTCAAAGTCCCCCTCTATAGAATAGAGAGGGGGATTTAGGGGGTGAGTGTTAAACCTTAACCTTAATATTAACCTTAACCTTTGCAGCGAAGCTGCGGGGGTGAGGGCAAGGAGTCTCAATGAAATACTTAATCACCAGTGCACTACCTTACATCAATGGCGTCAAACATCTCGGTAATTTGGTCGGTTCTATGTTACCTGCTGACGTTACCGCTCGTTTCTTACGCCAGGAAGGTGAAGAAGTCCTCTACATATGCGCTACAGATGAACATGGCACCCCTGCTGAAATAGGTGCTTTCCACGCTAAACAAAGTATAGAAAAATATTGTACAGACCATTATGAACTCCAAAAAAATATCTATGAACGCTTTGGCCTTTCTTTTGACTATTTTGGTCGCAGTTCCAGCGAAGAAAACAAAAAACTTACCCAACACTTTTATAAAGAACTTAAAGCTAATAATTTAATTACAAAAAAAACCATCAAATCTTTTTATTCTGTTGACGATCAAAGATATTTACCAGACCGTTACGTTACTGGTACTTGCCCTCATTGCGGTTATGAAAAGGCTAGGGGAGACCAATGTGAAAACTGTTCCAAACTACTTGACCCCACTGACCTAATTGAGGCTAAATCTACTATTTCCGGCGGCAGCAATATTGAAATCAGAGAAACCGAACATCTTTTCCTCAAACTTGATTTAATGACTGATAAGGTCAAAAAATGGTTACGTCAAGACAAAGAAAACTGGCCAAAAATTGTTTCCTCTATTGCTCAAAAATGGCTTACTGAAGGATTACGGGAAAGATGTATCACCAGAGACTTGTCCTGGGGCGTACCTATTCCGGAACCTGGTTTTGAAACCAAAGTATTTTATGTTTGGTTTGATGCTCCTTTTGAATACATTGGTGCTACCCAGGAATGGGCTAATAGCATTGGACAGCCTAACGAATGGGAAAAATGGTGGAAAGACCCGAAAAATGTAAAATATTACCAATATATGGCCAAAGACAATATTCCTTTTCATACCATCATGTGGCCAAGCGTACTTCTAGGTACTGATGAAAAAATCAAAATGGTAGATTTTATCAAAGGTATGAGCTGGCTTACTTATTATGGCGGTAAATTTTCCACTAGCGAAAAACGCGGTGTGTTCACTGATCAAGCGTTAGAAGTATTCCCAGCCGACTACTGGCGCTGGGCACTTATGGCTATGATCCCGGAAAGTGATGATTCATCCTTTACCTGGAACCTATTTCAGGATATCGTCAATGCCGACCTGGCCAATAACTTTGGTAATTTTGTTAACCGCACCCTTAAATTCACTGCTTCCAAAATAGGCGAAACAGTTCCAGAAGGCGGAGAGTGGACAGAACGAGAAGAAAAACTACAAACCGATGTCAACAAAATTTTAGCTGATATTAGTTCATATATCCACCAACAAGAATTTCGTAAAGCTATTTCCAGTATGCGTGAATTATGGAGTTTAGGCAATCATTACATAGATGAACAAGCTCCTTGGAAGTTACTTAAAACTGATCCTCAAAAATGCCATATGGTTATACGTACATGCATCAATTTAATCAGAGTAAATGCTATAGCCGCTTTTCCGTTTATTCCTTTTACCAGCGAACTTATTTTTGAACATCTAGGATTACCAAAAGCAAACCGTCAATTTTGTTTAGCTAACGGGCTTGACCTAAAAAGCATTCCTGCTGGCCAAGCATTTAAAATACCGCCTATCCTTTTCCAACGTCTAGATGATGAAAAAATAACAAATCTCAAAGATAAATTTCAAGGCAAAGAAGGCTGAATCACAGATCACAGATTAAAGAATAAAGTTTTGGATTACAAAAATTAAAATAAAACTAACTAACCGCGGCATTTGTTTGAGCGGAGCGTCAATCGAGAAGGAGCTAAAAGAGAAGCCGAGCATCCATATGAAAAAATCAAAAGAAGTAGCTAGATGCTCGGCTGAACCGAAGCGACTATCACGATTTACCGAAGCGAGTTATGCCGCATTAAAAAGCTCTTTTTTCTTTGATTACTTTCTTTTTTGAGCTTTGGCAAAAAAGAAAGTAATAAATCACCCTACAACATGCGTACCAACCCGTTCACCTAATAATACTTTTTTAATATTCCCTTTAGTATAAAGATTAAAAACACCTATTTCCATCTTGTTTTCTTTACAAAGAGAAATTGCCGTCGCGTCCATAACCTTTAAATTTTTATTTAAAACATCCATATAAGTAAGAGTTTCATATTTTACCGCTGCTTTATTTGTTACCGGATCATCACTATAAATCCCATCCACTTTAGTAGCCTTAAACAAAGCTTCCGCTTTTATTTCCACCGCTCTTAACGCCGCCGTGGTATCTGTCGTAAAATAAGGATGCCCAGTCCCCCCAGCAAAAAGCATAATTCTACCTTTTTCCAAATGTCTGATCGCCTTAGATAAAATAAAAGGTTCCGCAATTTCTTTCATCTGAATAGCGGTTTGTAAACGAGCATCAAGACCACAACTCTCCAAAGCTTTTTGTAAAGCCATTGCATTCATAATCGTAGCCAACATCCCCATATAATCGCCTGTTACACGATCCAATCCATTCGCCGCCGCAGCCATCCCTCTAAAAATATTACCTCCACCAACCACTATGCCCATTTGTAAACCCAGATCATATCCTTGTTTAATTTCCTTAGCCAAAAAATCTAAAAATTTAGGGTCTATCCCATACTCACGATCACCTTTAAATGCCTCTCCAGAAAGTTTGATCATCACTCTTTTATATTTTGATTTCATAGGCATATCCCCTTTATTTATATAATTTTTTTTAAAAAGAAAAACTTCACTAAAACTAATTATAGCTACAATTTAAAGTTTAGACAAAAAATCCGGTTAGGTTCATAACATAGGTAACACTTTTTGTTTTTCAAAATAATACCGTAAAAACTGGTTAGGAGCCAGGAATTTAAGACTGCCGTGGGGGCGAATATTGTTGTAAAGATTTTCCCATTCCTTGAGAGCGAGATTGAAGCCTGAAAGGCTTGGCTCGATATAGAAAACTTCATAGAACTCTTTTTGGTCAATGCTATGCGAACTTTCCACGAAGGCATTTTGGTCTGGAGAATTTGGACTAGTCCAATAATGAGGGATGCCTAGTTTTTTGCATTCCTCATCAAATTCAGCTTTAAATTCAGAGCCATTATCAGTTAAAATAGCTTGTATTTTAAAAGGGAATGCGTCTTGAACTTCGTGAAGAAAATCTTTGCCACAAAAAGCAGTTTTTCTAGTATAACCTTTAAGCTTGCGTTTCCTTGAATAACAATCAACAGCAGTAAATTGTATGGCCTTAGCTCCACCGGGCATATAAAACTCCTTGGTATCAACCTGAACAAGAGCTCCGGGCTTATCTATCCGAATATTGGCGTTGCGAATACGAATTATGTTTAAACTTTTTTTGTAAGATCGTTTCCGTTTTTTAGATAAGTTCTGATTAATCAGCCCTTTCTTTTTAAGAATATAGCCTACGCTTGAATCAGAAATATCTAGTCCTTGCTGACGCAAATATGCCCCAATTTTGTACTTAGACCAAGTCGGGTATTGTGTACGGACATGACGTACTTGTTTTCCAAACTCAATATGCATTTTAGAAGTTCTAAATTGCTTCGGCTTTTTAGATTTTGATTCTAAACAACAAGAATTTTTCTTTACGCGATACGGTTTTAACCATTTATAGAACGTCTTTCTGCTTATGCCAAAATATCTGCAGGTTAAAGCAGCATTTTTTCCGTGGCTATAGTAATAATCAAACCATCTTAATCTGTGTTCTGCTTCCTTTGATATTGATGGAACTAATGGATACAGATTACAAGGTAATGCTTTTTGTACCGAGTATCCTCCATTTATGAATCTAAATATAGCGCGTTTTTTTGCCATTGGTTTCTCCTTGATTTTTGGACTTTTTTGCGCCAAAAGGTAGTGGTGGGGATATCCCCACCACTACCTTTTTCTTTGCGTTTGTCCATTATCTCAAGTGTTACCTATGTGTTCAAACCTACTCGAAAATCTCTTTTTTTGCTATACTGTAATCCGGTTATTGGGGTGTCGTCTAATGGCAGGACAGCGGTTTCTGGTTCCGTAGGTGAGGGTTCGATTCCTTCCACCCCAGCCAAAAAATTTTGCTAGAAATTTTTTCCTTAACCCTTAACCTTACCCCTAACCTTAAAACCTTCCAGCAAAATTTTTTGGCTAAAGGTTAAGATTAATATTAAGGTTAAGGAATATTGATTATTTTCTAACGCTATTGCAGTTATAGGTTATGATGCCACTTTTTATGATGAAGACCGTTAAGATTAATATTAAGGTTAAGGAATATTGATTATTTTCTAACGCTATTGCAGTTATAGGTTATGATGCCACTTTTTATGATGAAGACCGTTAAAATTAATATTAAGGTTAAGGAATACACTTTTTACTTCTTTTATTAACGCAGCCCCTGTGTTAATATTATTTTTATGAATAATGACTTTAATTTTAGACAAACAAAAGTATATATTTTTGCAAAAAAATTCAGAAAAGAAATATTAGAAATAATCAAAATAAATAAACTTGATAGAATACTATCCGATCAAATAAATAGAGCTTCTTTATCTATTGTTCTAAATATCGCAGAAGGCTTTGGCCGTTTTCATAAAACTGACAAAAGAAATTTTTATGTTATTGCAAGAGGTTCAGCTTTTGAGTGTGTTGCTTGTCTAGATATTATTTATGACTCAAAAATCCCTAAAAAAAATTTAGATACGGCCCAAGAGTTGGGAAAAATGCTAAGCGGTTTAATTAAAACTTTTTCATAAACTTCCTCTATATCCTCCTCAAGCCTAGATTTGATTATTAAAGCAAAATTAGATATAGTTGTATGATTCAAAAAAAGGAGTTTTTTATGCGGGGTTGGATTTTATTTAATTACAATGACAAATATGTGAAAGAATTATATGAAATTGAAAGATTCATTCAAGTTGCTAAACAAAGAAATATCGATATCCGCATTGTTACACCAGAACAATTTGACCTTGTAGTAACCCATAACAATCAACAAAGCATCTTACTAGAAGGCAAACGCGCCGAACTACCTGACTTCTTTCTGCCACGTATTGGTGCTACAACTTCCTATTTTGCCTTAGCTCTTATTAGACATATGGAACGTTTAGGCGTCCCTACGTTTAATTCCTCCCAAAGCATCGACATCGTAAGAGACAAACTATATATGAATCAAATCCTGGCTGAACACAATCTCCCTGTCCCTAAAACAATGCTTGTTAAATACCTTATAGACGGTGACTTGGTAGAAAAAGAACTAGGATTTCCCGTCATCCTCAAAACCATTACCGGTACTTTAGGTATAGGGGTCTATCTTTGTAAAACAAAAAAACATTTTAATGAACTCGTCGAATTCATTACCGCATCCGCCCCTAATGCTAATATTATTATCCAGGAATTTATCAAAAAAAGCGTTGGCCGTGATCTTCGCGTATTTGTGGTAGATGGCAAAGCAGTAGGCTGCATGGAAAGAATTGCTAAAAAAGGAGACTTTAAAGCTAATTTTTCTAGAGGTGGCGAAGTCCGTCCTTATAAACTCACTCCGGAAATAGAAAAACTCGCTGTCACCACTGCTCAAATATTAGGGCTAGACATTACCGGTATTGATTTACTTTTTGATGGCGAAGATTTCAAAATCTGCGAAGCAAATTCCGCCCCTGGTTTTGAGGGTCTAGAAAAAGCCTGTAAAATCAGCATCCCTGACCAAATTTACGATTTCATAACCAAAAAACTAGCTTAATAATCCCTAATCCTTGTTTAAAAAACTTTTTTTAAGCTATAATAAGCTTGTCGCATAATACTATATCTAGGAGAAAAAATATTTTAAATAAAACTTTTTTAAATAAAAAATCCCCCCTCATTATTGGCCATCGCGGCAATTCTGCTCATTTCCCGGAAAACACCATAGCCTCATTTCAAAATGCCCTTGATAGTGGAGCTGACATGCTAGAGCTAGATGTATTTCTAACCCAAGATGCACAATTAATTGTTCTGCATGACGATACCCTAGACAGAACTACCAATGGCACAGGCTATGTTTGGGAACACACGCTGCCTCAACTCAAAAAATTAGATGCCGGCTCCTGGTTTTCCCCCAAATTTAAAAATCTCCAAATCCCTACCTTGCAAGAGGTATTTGATAAAGTAGGCAAAAAAACGCTTTTAAACGTAGAAATAAAATTTGAAAAAGGAGGCACATTACAAGCTTATCCCATTGAACAAAAAGTAATTAATCTCATTCTAAAAAACAATCTATTATCCTCAGTTATTGTCTCTAGTTTCGATTATCAGATCTTAAGAACCGTTCGGACCTTGCATCCAGACATTCAACTAGGCGTGTTAAGCGACAATCCAGAAAAAAATCTCGATCAAGTTGCCTTATGTAAAGCTATTCAAGCCGTTTCCTATCACCCTAATTGTAAACATCTTACAAAAACAAAAATCACCGAACTCCATCAAGCAGGTATCGCTGTTCTTCCCTGGGCTATGCCAGAGGACAACACACCCGTAATGACCCAAAAAATGCTTTCCCTAAACGCAGACGGTTTTTTTGCTAATGATCCCGCTTTAATGAAAAAAATAAGTCAAAAC
>Ga0233430_1005018_pt1 | contig 11781 bp, 5 predicted proteins | sample SI_118_April2016_2_FD_179883 | JGI IMG/M metagenome (GOLD analysis project Ga0233430, IMG submission 179883) | Seawater microbial communities from Saanich Inlet, British Columbia, Canada - SI_118_April2016_150_MG | ecosystem: Environmental > Aquatic > Marine > Inlet | place: Canada: British... | reverse complement strand
AAAGCAAGCTCGGCATATCCTTTAACCGGCTTCTATTTTCTCGCTTAGGGCTTTCTTCAGTCTTTCAATATTATTTATGAACCTTATTCGCATTGTTGCTGATAGTTAGGTAGCCCTGTCCAATCCTGCTTTCATCATATTTAAACAAAGTGTAAAAACTCTTTTTGCCAATAGCAACTTCAAAATATATATACCACGGTCGGTACAGGAGATCATCGACCAAAATTGATTTTGAACCTGATAGTTTGATGTCGATGTAAATTATTAATTCAATAATTGCAGGGTAATTGATGATCCTTTTGGGAGCCAATTCGTACAGGCCAACTTTTGCCCGTTCAATTGTATTTAATTCAATAACCATTTGTAGCAGGGCATCCAATGCATATCCCACTGATTTATTGCTGCCATATATTGCTGCCATTTTCAAATTTATAAATTTCCGATTGATTTTACTTTGCACTTTGAAACCTGTTGCCAATGATATAAGGAGGTCATAGGCAATTGGATATGTCAGGACAACTAAAGATAAAATTATTACTTTCCGATCTGTGCTCGGTAGCTTTATATATACTTCAGCAGTAATGCTTTTTTTAAGATGAAGAATACATTGAGATTGTTTTGTTAATACCTGAACTGTAAATTGCGCGGCTTTAAGCGCCCTGTTTTCTCCCTTCGTGAATTCTTTCATATGAGATATTACTAAATTTTTATCAATAGTCTGATCGCGTAACAGACGATATAATGCGGCATCAATTACATCAAACGGCACTCTTTGATTAATGCCGATATATTTGCCGGTAGTTTTCATAGAATCTCTCCAAACGGAATTAACACTTCCCATAAATGTGATCCACCATGAGTAACTATTTTGACATCATGATCTGTAAAAGCATCCTCTTGTTTCAAAAAGACTGAATTATTCCGCGTACCTATGGATAACTCAGAGTTTTGTTCTTTAAAGTTATTGAGCATGATTTCATTTCTGAAGTTAATATATCGGCAGCCCCTTGAAAGGGAGCCAACTTTCTCCTTTAATTTAAGATTCTTAATTCCGATAGCTTCAACATTTCCATGATCAGTTGTCACAAATATTTTAAACCCTTTAATGCGGAGCTCATTAATATAATCAACGATTTTGCTTGCATCTAACCATTGTAAAGTTGCAGTCATTAGTTGTTCATTTCCCAAAACAGCACCATGCATAATATCATCCAGGTCATTGCAGACAATTCCAAGAATATCAACATTGGCAGGGATAGCATCTGCATCTAATGGTTTGTTATGACTAAATTTCAGGAAACCAATTTGGTGCTTGCTATACCCAAACTTAGCCCAATATGCTTCAAATAGCTTTGCCTCGTTGCTGTTTGTTTTTTCAAGATTCGGATTACATCCACTAAAAAGGGATTGGCGTGACCAGGCAGTGATAGAAGGGATGTATGCCATGCTTGTTTTTGTTTGTATTGTAAGCCCGGATTTTCGCAATTTGCATTCAATAATACACCATTGCCAATAATTCATACCATCGAGCACAAATAATGCTTTTCGCTTATCAGGTTGAGCTTTAATGTATTCCAACATACGGCTGATTATAACTGGTGTCCTAACGCCGCTTAAAGAAAACAAACTGGAATATACGTTGTCAATAAATCTCTGGAAACGCTTATTTAAGTCGATTGTTACCTGTTTGCATCTTTCCTTCAAACCCACGTTTGCAGTACCAAATTCTTTAATTTTAGCTTTGGCCATTATTTTAACAATATCGAACCACTGTTTATATATATCTTCAATGCAACTTTGTTGTTGCTCCAAATAAGAAAGTAGTGCCGCAAGGTCAGCATCGTTGTTCTCCCTATCGTCAATATATGCACCGACTTTTAATGGCCTCGGAAGCGCTTGAAACCTTTCGGCAGTTACTTTAATCTTTTTGATATAGTCAAAAATAAAGAGAAATCCCAGGTTTTTATTGAGGATGGAATCTTCAAAGTCAACATCACAAGAACCATTGGCAATGTATTCGGACCACTGACTGTACAGATATTTGATAAGAATTTCTTTGTCAAAACTGGTAGTAAATAATGTAGGGAAATATGGTTTGGCAAGTCTTGTTAAGAATAATGACAATGGCTGATTGACGGCATTTTTTTCTAAAAAAACAGTGATTAACGCATGCAATATTCTTTCTTTGTGTTTAACGCTCGTCAATGTATCGAAATCGACGTTATAAAGATTTTCTAATAAGAATTTGAGTGTCTTCTCATGGCTCAGTTCTTCGTAAGGTTTAATATTGCTAAGAAGACAAAGGGCATTAAAGCTAAGACCATGGAGAGCCTTTGTGTCGAGAAAAGGAAATAAATCTTTGAGGCCAATAGCCTTAAAATGGACTGCAATACCGATATCAGGTGGTGGAAAATAAGAGCCACCTGTAACTATGATAAAAGGTTGTTTACTATCCTTTACTTCCAATTCAAATTGCACACGAACATCTAACTCAGTTGTAGCTCTAATAATTGTATAACCGTCATCCTGCAAGCATTGTTGCAGTTCAATATATTCGAATAAATTATCATGGTCGGCAACAATAACATGCTGTTTATGACTTGATACAATCAGTTTTTTGTAATTATCAATCCAGTTAGACATTTGTTATACGCACGACGACAAGCGGTTTCAAGTTTGGTACTGCCTGTGTAGAAACCTTAAAGTTAATATCCCAAAGCTCTTTTTCCTTAAATAGACGATTCAACCGCGATTGGCGAATGTTCTCAATCCCGATTTTCTGCATTTGCTTTTCCCGAAAATTAAAAGCCTTTTCTTTGTTCTCTCTTATTCTGCTGATGTTTGTACTTATTTTGGTTTCAATTTCAGAATACTTTGTTAATAGGAGACCTTCAACTTTACCGGAAATAGAAACGAGTTTATTTTTTGATTCCTTAATAGATAGTGCCCCTGTACACTCAAATAGTTCTTCTTCCTGCACTAACCTTGACCATATATCCTGTGCGAATACGGGAAAAGAATCCCCCTCATCCGATATAAATATCGGCTGTATTACATGATGCGCTTCAAATTGGCTTTTAACATCCAAATGCCAGATAGACCAAAAGCCATTGGCTGATTTGCAATTTTTCACTTTTACAATTGGAATTATTTGTGAATCAGTAAATGGAATTGCTTCCGATAGCATGTTTTGAACAATTTCATGCTGTAGAGATAATGGCTCCGGTATGGGATTATTGACGCTATCTTTAATGTTAAAAGTGTAAATGCTTTCCTTGTAACCAGGAAGTTTGAATTTCAATCCATACAACGTTGATTGGCAAGGGATATTCTTTGTTTGCAGATATGTTTTAGTAAGACTTTCCAGCCATTTCGGAACGGGACTGTGCTTGATCGCATCTACTTTGTCTACCTTAATATCAACAGATGCCATAGATGGCAAAACACCCTCTGTACTTTGATATTCCTTAAGTTTTTGTTTGATATCTTCCAGCCAGTTTAAACTTTCTTGCTCAAAATTTGCAGGATTTAGAAGAGATGTCAGATATAATTTACTGATGCCATCACGCTCAAGTGTACTGTCGAGAACATCTGCTGTTTTATCGATACCTAATTCAGTTAAAATCTGGCTTAACTTTATTTCAATTATCTCATACACCCGCTTGTCTATGGAGTTGTCCAGTAAAATGTTAAAGGCCTGTACTTCATGCACCTGCCCAATTCTGTCAACACGGCCAATGCGCTGTTCAACAACCATCGGATTCCACGGCATATCGTAGTTGATGACGATATATGCAAACTGCATATTAAGAGATTCACCAGCAGCGTCAGTTGCAATAAGTATCTGCGCATTTTCTTTGAAGTTCTTAAGGGCATCTATTCTTTGATCAAAATCCATCGATCCGTTAATGGTCTCACAGATATAGCCGCCTCGTTCTTGCAAAACTTTTTTTAGCATGAATTGTGTGCTTGTAAATTCAGTAAATATAAGCACCTTAACATCAGGATTTTTTTCTGTAGTTTTAATCGCTGTCAACTGATCTACTAGAAACTCAACTTTGGCATCTGTTTCTATGCCCAAACAATCCTTTGCGCTTTTTATCAGTCCTTGCAATATGCTCAATTCAACATCATAATTTGCCTGCGTCTCTGATACAAAAGAGAAAATCTTTTGTTCAAAATCCATTTCCATTTGGCCTTCGAAACCATATTCCTCGATGTTCTGGATAACATTTTCCTTTGTTACATCTTTGCGCTCAGAGGAAAGCCTCTCTGCCCGGCGCTGCATAGCATCTAAAATGGCCTGTGTAGAACTACTCATCATTCTCTGAAACAGCAACATTACAAAACCATAGGAGGTATTTTTAGTCTGCTGAGCCAGATTAAATCCATTTACAACATATTCAGTAACTGCTTCATAAAGTACTTTCTGCTTTGTATGTTTTACGTTGTCATAGGAAACTTCAATTTTTTTGGTTTTACGCTTAGTGAATAGCGGGTTCCCATTATAATCAATTGCCTGTCTTTTTTCAGTACGCACTACATACGGCTCAAGTTCTTGTATTTTAGGCATACCTTCACCGGAAAAAGCATCTGCATCCAATAACTGGAGTATACGACGAAAGTGGTCACTCTTGCCTCGGTGTGGCGTTGCAGAGAGCAGCAAGACATTGGGAATCGCATTACAAAGAATATCTGCCATTTGATAGCGCCCGACTAATTGGGTGCTGCCACCCACCCTGTGGCACTCATCAATAACCAACAGATCAAAATCAGCTTCCAGTACACTTTGAATTCGATATTTATTATACTCTTCAACCTTCTGCTTGCTCCAGCCTTGACGTCTTTCAAGAGGCTTCAGAGCGTCCATCGAAACAATTAGCTGATTATGCTGCGTCCAGATATTGATATCGTTATCTGCTTCCAGGCGAGAAAATGTTCTGGTGAGTGTGTTGATATAATCAGTATCGTAAATATGAAATGTCTCATTGAAATGCTTTTTCATCTCCTGTTTCCATTGCAGCATGGCTGTCTTGGAAACAATAACCAGAGTACGCTTTACAACTCCCCTGAGCTTCAGCTCTTTTAGCACAAGCCCTGTCTCAATAGTTTTCCCCATCCCCACTTCGTCAGCCATAAGAAAACGCATGAAATGCCCTGCCATGACTTTTTCTAATGCGAGTATCTGATGCGGCAAAGGGATGATGTTGCTCTCGATAGGCGCCAACATTTTTTGCATGAATACTTCGTTGCGTATCTTGGCGGCTATAGCTTTGAAGGTTATCTCATGGGGGGAAATAGTTTGAGAACCTTCTTCAAGATCCGCAAAAGGGACATCGGTAATTTGCTCGGTAGCTAAAATGCGCACCTCGGCCACGGTTTTGCCGAAGATTGTGCGTTTGGAAAGAATCTCGACTTCCTGGTTTTGGTATTTCAAACCACGCTCCAATATTTTACTGCCCATGTTGCAATTTCTTGCACTCGTGTATCAATGTCAGAAGGAACCCAGGCAGTTTTACCAGCGGATATTCTGGCGACAGACCAATCCTTCAAATGCTTCTGATAAAAATCATTTTTTGTTGAAAATTCATTATTCTTTACTTCATTGTTTGTTTTCGGATCAATAACAAATAGATTCCCGATATTATTTACAATTTTAGAATAAGCATCCTTATCAGTTGTCCCGGCTACTGTAAACCAATAGTCGGTTCCCGTTTGTGGCATCAAATGCTCTAACTGATATTCCGTAATGATTTTATTGCCTCTTTCCCCTTCTTCGTGATGCCGTAAAACTATTCTTGCGGGATTATTACCATAATCGGCAAGTTTAACCAGCTGCTCGAATATAGCATCATCCGGTGCATCCGCTTTCATGAACGACCGAATTTTTGCCAATGCAGCGGTTTTATCAATTGCCTGTTTCTCTACAGGTGTACGAGTATCACCATCAACAGCCGCAGAAATAAAATCGTAATCTTTAAATTCAGTTACAAATTTACGCTCACGTGATCTTTTTCTTGAAACGGCCATTCGTATTTGGAAAGAAGCAAATAGTTTCAGGAAATCAACCTCAAAAATACTTTTTTGGCCGAATGCTTCAGCATATTGAAATAGGATGGTGGTAAAATCCTTTCTCCCTAAATCTCTGAGTATGCGGAGTGCCTTCTTGGCTTCTAATGGGAAATTCAACCCATCTTGGAAATCTGCAGGAATCTCGTCGATATTTTTTAACCAAAATCTATGAAACAGATCGCTATATTCTGAAATGTCTACTATGCGCATTGTAACCGGAAATAGTTTTGTAATTTCTTTGAACAATGCGTTTTCAGTAACAAATTTTTTACCTCTAAACCGAGCGAGGAACAAAAGACAAGCGGTTGACGAATCTTTTAATGGAAGAACTTTATCCTCCCATATTGCACCAACAGTATCCCCTACATCAGAGTGTCCACAAACAAAAGCCTTAACAAGATCGGTTGGGTTGAGTGGTTCACCTTTGCCATTTATTCCAATAAATAAGTCCCACGCTCTATTATAATCATCAGCTACAATTACTATAAATTGTATGTACTCTCGCAAAAATTCTGCAAAACCATCTGGACTTACAACACTTGAAAATTTGCCTCTGAAATAATTTGCACAGGTTGCCATTTTAGATGTGCCAATGATTTCATCATTGGACTCTCGAATTTTTAGAAATGTAGCCACATCCTTAGCCGAAACTTTGAGCTTAGGTTCTCTCCCATAAAATGTAAGGATATTCATCAAACGAGCTTTTTCTGTTTCATCCGTAATTGTACGATACAAATACCAGAGCATAATATGGAAAGTTGTTGTACGCTGCTGCCCGTCAATAATATCGTATGATTTGTGTTGTGTGTTCTTAACAAAAACAACTGGCCCCAAAAAATAGAACTCCGGTTGTTCACCATGGCTCTTTGCGGCTTGATACTCTTGGTAGGCGTCATTTAAATCTTCCCATAATGTTTCGTAATGCTCAGTATCCCAAGTGTATGGTCGCTGGTATTGTGGAATAGTGTAAAAATCAACTTCTGAACTATTTAAAGTAGCAGCGAGGTTTAAAGCATTTGCTATCATATTTATATCCTATCCTTTGCAATATCATAAAACATCAACAACTGTTCATCCTCAAGTAATAAATTCTGAGGAATTTTATCGCTAATCAAAACTATGGATTGGAAATCATTTTTATCAAAACAAGAGCGAAAGCCTACGCGAAGAGCTTCTACTCTGACTTCTTTAAGCTTTTTCGCTTTTGGTTGATTGATTGCTGTAACATAACCGGCAAACTCTTTTAGCAATACTTTGTTACGCAACACCTCACGATCTTTTGCTTCGTTAGGATTTGGAGTACGGTATCGTCCATCGTTTTCTTGAATGAAACTTTCATTTAGGATATTCTGTAATTCCGGGAGTGAGTCTCCTTTGCGTAATGCCTGTGTTGCAATACGGAAATCTGGCATTATGTCCTGGTACTTTTGGGGTACTTTGCGTAATCTCTCTTTCAACCACTCAATTGCATCGGATTCGTTTGTTACAAAAAGAGAGTACTGAACAAACTGTGGTGCTTTAGCTTTTTTTTCATCGTATTCAGATGCCTGTACTTCGGAAAAAAACATTCCATCTATTTCAATGAATTTCTGCTTTAATACATCCTGGAAATCCCTCGCATCAATTGGGACTGGTAAACCACGCATCAAATAAAAGGTTATCAACCTATCAAATATTATTTTAGGATTTCTTTCAATTATTGCTACTGTACTATTTTCTCTTTTGATATGGACAGGAAGGTGTTCAAGATGTTCCGAAACAAAATCAAAAACGGCAATATTACCTTTGTGGGACTTAAATTTATTTTCAAAATTTACTGAGGTTTTATAACAGCTAATTGCTAAATCTTGCCTTACAGCAACGGCAGTAGTAATAGACCTTATCCCACCTTGTTTTTTATCAATACCAGCAACATTTGCAATTATAAAACCAGCTCGTTGGAGGGCTGTTTGAATACAATTCCAAACTGCTGCACTTGTATTACTAAATTCTACTGTCATCCATTTGCCAGGCTTTAATACTCGATAATACTCTTTAAAGCATTCAGTCATTGTCTCTTGATATTCTAATAATGACTTTTCCTGCGTTTTGTTTTTAATAGCTTCCTTTTTATTATTTGTTAATACTTTGAGCCAACTTTCAGGAAGAAAATTGAGTTCAGAATACATTATATTTGCACCAAAAGGTGGGTCAGTGAAAACATAATCGATTGAATTGTCTTTCATTAATGTTTCTGAAGCAGATCCAACAAACTGAAGATTAGTGTAGGTTTTATCTAAAAGCAAGATTGCTTTTTTAAAACTAGCAATTTTATTAGAAATTTGCTCAAGAATAGATGTTTCAATTGGTAATGAAGGTATATATAATGTGCCCTTTAAATGACCTGCATTCCAACCGCCACCACCAAAAAAAAAGTTGCTTACATGTACCCGGTTCATTTGAGTAGAACGATTAATCAGTCCTGTTAAAATAAATTTTTGCTTATTAGGTAGTAATGAGGCTTCAATCTGGTTATTTAATATTGATAATGCAAAAAGATTTCGTTTAGTATAAAACAAATGGATATTTGTAACACCATGAGACTTTTTAGGTTGTTCTGTATTGTAACCATAAGGCAATTCATAAGTGGGACACCATTTTGGTATTGGAGTTTCATTTATTATTTGTACTAATTTTAAATCATAAGAATCAGGCTTTTTTTGAAATCTTTTAGATTTATATGTATAGACTATCAAAACAGGTTCACTTTTTGCGATTGTAATAGTTTTATTTTGTTGGGTATCAAAATATGTAATCCATGTTTTTTCAGCCGAATCTCTACAATTTAAAGATTTACAATGATTACATTCAAATTTGTCTATGACTTTTTTTCGCTCCATATCCATTGCAGCATTCCAAAAAATTATTTCTTTACCGCAGTTGGAGCAATTAAAAACATCACTCCAAACTGTATAATTAATCGATCCAGTACCACCATCGGTATGCTTTGTTTCATATAGCCAGGAGCATTCTTTTATTACATTTTCAAGTAAGGTTTTGGACTCTTTTTCAAACAAGTCGAAATCTGTAGGAGTATTGTAATTGTGACTGATAAATGAAGCATAAGGAGATAGGTCTCCGCAAATAGCTTTACGTTTACCCCAAGTTGGCATTTTGCCAAACATCTGTTTCCACTCTAATTCAATTTTAAATTTTGTTTCATTGTCAGGGTTGTCACAAATTTGAGCAGCAACACCTGTCATTCCAGTGCCACCAAAAGCATCCAATACGGTATCACCAGGCTGCGTATAGTATAAAAGATATCGCATGATTGCAGGGTGAGGTACTTTTGTATGATAAGTATGAGCAGTATAAATCGGGTTATTTTTTCCCTCACTCACGTCACTCGCGTAAGGCCCATCAACCTTAAAATCTTTCTTCCTCCCCGCAATTCCTTCCTTCTCCTTCTCCCATACATCAATAAAATCATTCAACCAGGGATTCGGACAAGCTGTATAATAAGGCGGATCGCTCAAATCGAGAATATCTTCATCATCCCCAATAGGAAACCCTTCAATTTTTTTCAGTTCCGGTAGTTTCTTTCGCAGTTCTTTGCGGAAATAGTCCCGGCGTTCGTCTTTGCTAGCAAATGACTTTCCCAAGCATATTATTTCATCCTTTTTGGACATCTATTTCTCCTTATTTTATGACAATCCGAACTTTCGACCGTTCTTTACCGGCACAAAGATTGTTGATATATTCTGTCAGCGTATCTATCGCTTCTTGCGGGCTAAGTGGTTTGTTGAGCTGTTTGCGAAAATTCTCCAGGGTAATTTCTACTTTGTCAATACCTTGTGCCAATTGACTGATAAGATTTCGCAGTTTGGTTGCATTGTCAGACGTTATTTCTAATGTATCATTTCTGAAGTCCTCAACTATTTTTTTGTCGACAGGTTTGAGTAAGTCCAGGTTGTCCTGTACGCTCGGGTCTTTAAAAACAGAGCGCATGGCGTTAATCCATTTTTCTAAAATCTCCTGAAGCTGTTCTTCGATCTCTTGTATTTTGAAGTTTGGTTTGCCATAATACTCACGAGGGTTAAAATCGTGATATGGTTCTTCCTTTACCCTGGCTTTGGTAAGATTGACATCTGCTTCACGCAAAGAGGTTATACTGTTAATCCAGTTTTGGTATTCTGTTGCCGTAATAAATTCTGAATCTTTTACTATATCGCAAATCCTCTTGGCTTCGCTGCCCATCAGGCGGTCTTTTATTCTAGCATCGGAAGATGAGAGTCGGCATTTTGTATAGTTCGATAGGTAATAATCGACGTATCTGTCAACTAATGAATTGAGCAACGCATCATACTGCTTGAGTTCAGTGTCTTTGCCAGTAGACATTACAGTTCCAAGATTATTGATGGAGTTTACAATATCGTCATACAATGGTTTTTCACTCTCTACTACATAAGATTGTGCTGTGTAAAGATATCCCACCAACTTATCAAACTTTTCGGCACGATCACTTAGCATTTTAACAGTTTTACAATACGGCCAGGCATTAAAGGCATTTTTCATTTCATCCTCAGTATACTTAAACGCCTTAAGTTTTCCGTAGGTGTTGTAAGATTGAATACTGTCGAGCAGTGTGCTCAATGTATTAAGTTCTGTTTTTATCTTTTGTGCCTGTTCATCTGTAAGTAGTGCAATATTTCGGCACCGCAAACCTTGAAATACTATCGATTTTGTTCTAACAACAATTTCTACCCTGGTTTTCGCCTCGGTGATAATTTTGGTAATAGTCTCTGCTTTTTCGAGCTCTGAGGTGAGATCAGGTAAACCAAGACATGTGAATAGCGCTTTCAGGTTTTTTATAGGAATACCTTGCGGTTCTTTTATGTGCTGAAAGGTAAAGAAATCATCATCGCTGAGGTTTAGTAATGTTTCGATATTAATAGCAGATAAGGCCTTTGACCCAGACCAGCAGATTTCAATATCACCTTTATATGCAAGTGCACACAGAACTAGAAATTCTAATTGATGGTCAATGTTGAAATCTACCGAATACCAGAGGTTTTGTGGAATATAATGTACATAAATTATGTCCGTTCTGTTCAGTACAGAGCCCTGGCCTCGTTCTTTCATTGTTTTTCTGATGCTATCCGCATATTTACTGTTTTGCGTATCTATACTCTGACCACTCCATAAACCAAGACCGCTTAGAATTGCTTCGCCATCTCTGTTTGGCTGACTAGATGCAGTGATTTTTTTTAAGGCACTTTTTATCCGTCCATCGAAGTTCTCTTTTGACAAAGGTTGTAATAAATCTTTGAAAGCCGGGTAGTGGGGGAATTTATCATTAAAATATTTATTAAGAACACGACTTGCCACATCGGCAAATATCATGTCTTTTGTTGAGCCTTCTCCTAGGAGAGGAAAGGATTTTAATGCCTTTTCTTTGCCATTATAGATTGCCTTAGTTTTATCCGTATATTCATTATCAAAAATGGTTATTGCTTTGCGTAAATGTTCCTCGATTTGACTCCGAAAAAGTTGTTTTTGGTTCGATGGTGCCGACACCTCTTTAGCTTTTGCTGCGCCGTAAAGGCAGATCGTATTCTTGAAATCTTTACTTAAACCATTCATTTCAAAATAGACTTCATCATCCCCGTCATTTCTATTAATACTGTTGAAAATGGGGCAAAAGAAAATGTAGTACTGCTGTATTGGTTC
>Ga0233430_1005013_pt1 | contig 11787 bp, 9 predicted proteins | sample SI_118_April2016_2_FD_179883 | JGI IMG/M metagenome (GOLD analysis project Ga0233430, IMG submission 179883) | Seawater microbial communities from Saanich Inlet, British Columbia, Canada - SI_118_April2016_150_MG | ecosystem: Environmental > Aquatic > Marine > Inlet | place: Canada: British... | reverse complement strand
CCGGGATCAGGCGCAACCCCGAGAAGCATCGGTGTTTGGGGAATTTTCTGGGGCGCGGGGTATCTTCACCATGCAATCGGGGGTAGGCCGCATCGTTGCAAGTGTTCGTTAGTTTGGGAGAAGTGGCGACAGCCGAAGAAACCCCGATATGCAGAAAGGGGAGAGGGATGGGGTGCTTCCAGGATCAGATGCCGCTGTAGATCGATGAGGGGCACCTTCGCTCGAGCACTGGCCCCCCAGAGGAGGAAGACCAGATTTTTGCGCTGCCGACTCAACTGTTCGATGAGCTGATCGGTCAGCTTTTCCCAGCCCAGATTCCGGTGCGAGCCGGCGCACCCCGCCTCAACGGTGAGGGCGGAGTTGAGGAGCAGGACGCCCTGGCGAGCCCATGAGGTGAGATCAGGTGAGAAGGGGTGGGAGTCCTCCCCGTACAGGTCCTGCTGAATTTCGCGAAAGATGTTTCTCAGGGATGGGGGAGGAGGCATTTCCACCGGAACCGAAAACGCCAGGCCGTGGGCCTGTCCTTCGCCGTGGTAGGGGTCTTGGCCCAGGATGACGACGCGGACAGCGGAAAAGGAGGTGGATTCCAGAGCGCGAAGAACCTGGTCCTGTGCAGGATAGATGGTCCGCGTGGATCGCAGCTGCGCCACCTGTCGAAGCAGCTGAAGGTGATAACCCTGCTGGAGTAGAGGTATCGCTGTCGTCCAGGTTTCCACGCTTATCACACCTGTTCGAACCGGGGGATACGGAGATCGGATTCGGGCCCGTCCTCCAGAGGGGTCAAGGACGCACCGAGAGGCGCATCCTTTCGGTGTAATGCCGCACTTTGGGAGCAACTGCCCCGGCAAGAGTGGTGAATTCTTCGACGCTCAACAGCGGGTTGTCGCAGAAACCCTCGGGTAGGAAGGACGCGACGCTGTCGATTTTTCCCTCTTCGAGAGCGCGACCGATGGGGAATCGGGCACCCCGGGGAAAGGGATAGAGCGCCTGCCCGATAATGTCCGCAATGCCTATGAGAAAGGCAAAGGTCTCGTCGATTTCGGGGAAATGGTGGTGGAGAATCACGTCGCATACCTCGTCATCCAAGCCCCAACTGCGCGCCAGTATTTCGCCGACGATCGGGTGGGTCATGCCCCCGGCAAGCTCCTGTTCGACGAAGGACATGGGCACGCCCCAATCCCTGGCCTTCAATTCTTCCAGTAACAGGGGGAAAAGGCCGGGATAGGAATGCACCATCACCCCCTTGCCCAGGTCGTGCATGATCCCTCCCACAAACGGGTTTTCGCGGGTGTAGTCGAGGTGGAGACGACCGGGCAGATCGATCTGTCTGAGCTGATCGACCACTTCGTCCTCCAGGTCGAGGGCGGCAAAGCTGCGCTCCTGAGCGGGATATTCCGTATCGCCGGAGAGAGGGAAGGAGAGGATGTAGGCGGCAAAACCAACGGCCAGGCTGTGAAGCCAGAAATCCTCCAGATCGAACCCCTGTTCCTGAACGGCGGTAAAGGCCTGGCGCATCCCCTCGCTGGCGACCAGGGCGGCAACCGCATTTTTGCCGAGAAGGACGACGGCTCGATCGATCTCGGCGATGCGCCCCTTGAAGCCGTAAGCCAGGGTGTTGGTGTGGCGCAGAATGACGGCGCAGGTCATGGGGTCCATGCGGATGATCTGGATCCACTCCTTCAGATCGCTTTCGGAATCCCGTGAGAGTTCCAGAATTCGCTGGTAAACCAGGGGCAGAGGGGGAAGGGTAGTCATACTATCGAGGTCTTCGATGAGACGTTCGCGCAATTCTTCGGGAGTCGGAAAGGTCGGTGCGGGGATTTTGGTGCGGGGGCGGATCTTGCGGACGACGTGTCGGTCAAAAAGGCGCTTCAGCCGGTCCTTGTCCAGATTGGCCCTCTTCAGCAGTTTTACGCCCATTTTCTTTAGACCTTGCCGCTCTTCATCGGAGAATTCATCGCGGTGATCGTAGATGAGAAAGATCGGCATGTCTGAACCCCTGTTGATGGTGAACAGGCGCACCAGGAGGAGGGGTTTTCCGGGGCAGCGGGTGGAGAGCAGGATCAGTTTGATCCACTTCTTGGCCGCATGGCGCACCAGGGGGAGGATGATATCGACGGTATTGTCCTCGATGACGTACCCCATGTCGAGGCGCTCGTTGGCCTGGTTCAACATGTCGATTGCCTCGCGGGCATTGTTGAGATAGGTAACCAGGCGTCTGTTTTCCGGCTTCCAGAGGTCTTCGATTCTGCTCAGGGGTTCGCCAAAGACGATCTGTGGAGTGAAGATATCGTTGAAGGAGGTTTGGCGCCGATCCCATATGGCCCGAACCTGCTGTTCCCTGAGGAGCTGTCTGCGCTCCTGGAAGACCGAGCGGATGCGCCGACTGAGTTCGTCCGGATTGAAGGGTTTGGCGACGAAGCCCAGGATGCCGAGTTCGTTGGCGGCGATAATATCCTGGCGGTCGGCCCGGCCCGAAATCATCAGCACCGGCAGGTCCTGGTAACGGGCGTTCTGGCGCAGCTTTCGAACCAGCTCGATGCCGGTCATATCGGGCATCACAAGGTCTGTGACGAGGAGATCGATCTCCTCGTTGGTGAGGATTTCCAGGGCCTCGCCAGCGCTGAGGGCGAGAACTACCTCCATATTGCTCCGTTGCAGGCTGGAGCGGATTACTTCGCCCACCGTGGGTTCGTCGTCTACGACCAGGATTTGCATAGCCAAAAAAGAGATAAGTTAAGTATCGAAACATAGATAGAACATTTATAGAATGTCGATAAGTCGATCGATCTTGGCAATCGCAGGGGAGATGTCGGGTAAATAGGGGGATAGAAAAAACCGCCCGGGAAAGTGGAAGGGTTGGGAGAAGGGTCGGTTTTGAGCTTGGGAATTGGAGGGGATTTAGATATTTTTAAGTAAAAGGTATCCCGGGGACATCTCATTAAGGGAGTAGAGCATCATGAATTCGGCGCAGTATCAGATGATGCGGGTGGTGCAGAAAATTGCGGTTTTCAAAGGGCTGGATGTAAAAGAGGTAGTGCTGCTGCTCAAAGTCAGCCATTCCACCATCTTCAAGCCCGGGCAGACCATCTACAAGACGGGAGAACCGGGTGACGAAATGCTGGTTCTGCTCAAGGGGGAGCTGAACGTCACGGGCCCTGCGGGGGAGGTGTTTGCCACCATTGGCTCGGGGAACGCCATCGGGGAGATGGGTTTGTTCACCGGCCAACCGCGCTCGGCCAACATCGTGGCGGTGGAGAATTCCGCCTGTCTGGTCATTCGCAAGCAAGAACTGATCGTGTTGTTGAGCAACAATCGGGAGATGTACGTCAAACTCCTCAACAACGTGATAAATTTGCTGAGCGAACGGCTGGCGGAGGCAAACCAGCTCAATCAGGAACTGATGAAAGACAAAGAACGGTTGAGTGGCTTCGACGATGACGATGGTGAGGAGGATGAGGAGGAATATGAAGAATACGAGGAGGAGGAGGAAGAATACCCGGGGGACGATGAGGAGGAAGACACCGATGATCTGGAATACGATAAGTAGTGCGGATAGTTTCGCCGAGATGAGAGGGGGGAGTGGACTGCGAGAAGGGGACTGAGCCCCCCATTGTCCTGCGAACCATACTCATGCGGCAGGATCTCCTGCCTCTTTTGCCGAGCCGGTCCTCAGGGATCGGCTTTCTCGTGTCTGTCTTTTTTTTATATGTGAGTAACAGTTCCTTCATTTCGCGGTGTTAAAAAAGCAGAACGACGGGATAATCCATGGATGTAGAAGCCCTGTATCAGCGCTACGGGCCGATGGTGATGCGGCGCTGCCGCCAGCTACTGAGGGACGAAGACCAGGCGATGGATGCCAGTCAGGATGTCTTCGTGCAGCTTCTCAAGAACCGCAAACGCCTGAAGGCGGACTATCCCTCCAGCCTCCTGTACCGCATAGCCACCAACCTGTGCCTGAATCGCCTCCGCGATCAGCGGCGGCGGGGAGAGACCAGAGATGAGGAGATTCTGCACCAAATTGCGGATTGGGACGATACGGAGGGGCGCCTGGAGGCGCGTTCGATGCTGGAGCGCCTCTTCGGTCAGCAGCGGGAATCGACCCGGACCATGGCGGTATTGCACTACGTCGATGGAATGACATTGGAAGAAGTGGCAGGAGAGGTGGGGTTATCGGTCTCCGGAGTGCGCAAACGGCTCCGCGGCCTGCGGGAAAGTCTGAGGGAACTGGAGAAATCATGAACGGAAAGAGATCCTCTGTCTCCGATTACAAGCTCGAGCGGTATCTCCTGGGCGAACTGCCGCAGGAGGAAATGGAGTCCATCCGGAAGGGGATGGAGGCAGATGGGGAATTGCGCGATCGACTGAGAACGCTCGAGCTTTCGAATCGGGAACTGCAGGAGAAATACCCGTCCGAATGGATGGGGCGTCAGATTCGCATGCGGGCGGAGGGAGTGACCATGGCCGCTCCGGGAAGGGCTTTCTCCTGGCGGTTATGGGCGATGCCCGCGGTGGTGGCGACCCTTTTGGTGGCCGTTCTTCCCGCTCTCTTCGAGCCGGAAACCCGCATTAAAGGGTTGGAGCCCCACCTGAAGCTCTTCCTCAAAACGGTGGATGGCATCGAGAATCTGGCCGACAGCAGCATGGTGCGGGAAGGAGACCTTGTCCAGATCGTCTACCTTGCGGCCGAACAGTCCCACGGGACCATCTTTTCGGTAGATGGACGGGGAGAGGTGACGCAGCACCTTCCCGCGCGGGGGAAACTGGCAGCGCGGCTGAAGACGGCCGGGGGCGACACGCTAAATTTCTCCTACGAACTGGATGATGCCCCTCGCTGGGAACAATTCTATTTCATCACGGCGGACACCAGTTTCGATCTGATGCCGGTGGAGCGGGAAATTGTGCGGTTGGCCTCGGAAGAGGGGGGAAAACTACGGCTTCCTGTAAAGTTCAAGCAGCATCTTTTTATCCTCTTCAAGGCGGCGGGCAATGAATAGGAAGATCATCCTGATTCTGGCCCTTGGTCTGTTGGGAGTGCGATCCTTTTGCGCGGCCGAAACCATCCGCCGTTTCGTTCTGGCTGCGGGGGTCAACAATGGCGGTGTCGAAAGGGAGTTGCTGCGCTACGCAGTTGGGGATGCCGAGAATTTCACCAGAGTACTCACGGACATGGGGGGAGTGGATCCGGCCGACTGTATCCTGCTGCGCAACCCCGATCTGGAAGCATTCGAGCAGGGCCTGGAAGATCTGCGCCGCCGGGTTTCCGCCGCCGCTCGCTGGGGGGGAGGCAGATTGGAAGTATTGGTTTACTATTCCGGCCATGCCGATGAGAAGGGTTTGTTGATCGGCGGAGAAAGGGAGACCTATTGGGATCTGCGCCGCGAACTGGAGGGGATTTCCGCCGATGTGCACATCGCCGTGCTGGACGCCTGCGCTTCGGGCACCATAACCCGGATCAAGGGGGGACGAAAGACCAGGCCATTTTTGGTGGACGAGTCTTCCAATATGCGGGGTTACGCCTTTCTCACCTCCAGTTCCGAAGATGAAGCTGCACAGGAATCGGATCGCATCCGGGCGTCGTTTTTTACGCATTATCTGGTCTCGGGGATGCGCGGTGCTGCCGACGCCACCGGCGACGGCAGGGTCACTCTGGATGAAGCGTATCAATTTGCCCACGATGAAACGCTGGCGCGCACCACCGGCACGCGGGGAGGCACTCAACATCCGCATCGGGATATAAAGATGAACGGGGCGGGGGACGTGGTTATGACCGACCTACGCCAAATTTCGGCCGGTCTGGTGCTGAGTGGGGAGTTGAGCGGGCGGTTTTTCGTGCGCAACGCAGAACAGCAGCTGGTCGCCGAGTTGTACAAACCGGAGGGGAAAGGGGTGGAACTGGGACTGGAGCCGGGGGATTACTCCATCCATCTGGAGGCAGACCCGCAGCTGCTGTTGTCGGTCTGCGAGTTGCAGGAGGGACAGCGCCTCGAACTGGGGCGGCAGGACTTCCATTCGGTCGACAAGGAGCAGACGGTACTGCGGGGGGGAGCGAGAAAGAAAAAAGTGCGGGTGGGGCTCAGCGAGAACTTCAATCTGGACATCGAAACTCGACAGGGGTATACGTTTTCGCTGGGATTGTTCTTCAACTACCAGGATAAACCATTCAGGGGGGCACAGGGGGCCTGGCTGGTCAATCAGGCGCGGGAGATGGCCGGTTCCCAGGTGAGTTTTTTTGGCAACCTGGCTCAGAAGGATCAGAGGGGTTGGCAGGCTTCGGGTATGGTAAACTGGACGGTCGGGGCGCTGCAGGGAGGTCAGGTCGGGGGCGCCATCAACATCGGGCGCCAGGTGCGTGGCTGGCAAATTTCGGGTTCGACTAATATCGCCAAGCGGATCAGGGGGTGGCAGATCGCCGGGGGAGCCAATATCGCCAAGGAGGTCAAGGGGGTGCAGATTTCGCCGTTCAACGCGGCCGCCTATGTCGACGGCTGGCAGATCGGGGCGGTCAACATCTCCGAGGATATAGACGGGGTGCCTCTGGGGATCTTCAACTACTCCCACACCGGTCTGTTCAATATCGGTTTCTGGCGGGACGAGATCGGGTTCAACTATCTGACCCTGGCTTCGGGCAGTCGCACCTTCTACACCTCCTTTTCAATCGGCCATGAGTTCCCCGTGGATGAGGGTGTGCTCGCTTTGGGGTTCGGCGTTGGGGGACATCGGAACGGAAGGGGGATGTTCTTTGAAAACGATCTGAATGTCTATGGGTTTATCAGTGATGTGGAGGAGCTGGAACGGGGGAATTGGCTCTTCCGCCAGCGGTTGCTGGTCGGCAGAAAATTGGATGCAGGCATGGATCTGTTCGCCGGGCTGTCGTTGAACCTGCTCTATCTCGACGGCGAGCCGGCGCTCGTTCAGCCGTGGGGAGGTGGGGTTCACGAGTTCGATGACGACTGGCGCGGCTGGCCAGGTCTATTCGCCGGATTGCGCTTCGGTCGATGACCGGAGTGGAGATCGGCCTTTTTGAGGTGAATGCTGGATTGGAAGGGGATTCGAGGCAAAGGGAATGAGGCGAATTGGTTTTATCGGTTTTCTGCTATTGCTCTGCTGCGGGGAGGGGATGGCGGAAGAGAGGGGCTCGGTCAGCGGTTTTGTGACCGATGCCGCCGATGGAGAGGGGTTGATCGGGGCCAGCGTCTATCTGGAAGAAATTTTGGTGGGTGGGACCACCAACAATAGCGGCTACTACGTCATACCCGATATTCCCGCAGGAGAATACACGCTGATCTGCGGATATATCGGCTACCAGAACTTCAGCGAGAGGATCGAAATCCATCCGGGAGAAGATATCAAGGTAGATATCGATCTGGCGGTGGAGGTGCTCGAAGGGGAGGAGACCGTGGTGCGGGCGGATTCGATGCGCACGGTGGAAAAGCTCTTCCGCAAGACGATCTCCAAGGTGGAATTGTCGGCCCTGGAGATAAGGCAGATTCCACAGGTGGCCGAGGCGGACCTGCTGCGCTCGCTGCAGACCTTGCCGGGCATTCTTCCGCTCTCCGATTTTTCGTCCGCCCTGTATGTGCGGGGAGGGACGCCGGATCAGAATCTCTACATGATAGACGGCACAGACGTGTACAATCCCGAGCACGCCTTCGGTATTTTTTCCACCTTCAACACCGATGCCGTCAAGCAGGTGGAACTGTCGAAAGGAGGGTTTGGGGCGGAATACGGAGGGCGTCTCTCATCGGTCCTCAACGTCACTAACCTGGACGGCAACCGGGAGGAATTCGAAGGTTCGACGTCGATCAGTCTGCTGTCGGCGAAGACGACTTTGCAGGCTCCGTTGGGCGACAGAGGATCCCTTTCCGGTTCGATACGCCGTACCTATTTCGATCAGACGGTGGGGCGTCGATTGGACAACATTCCGGATTACTATTTCTACGACGGGAACTTCAAGGCCTTCCTCGATCTGGGAGACAACGACAAGCTGACCATCAGCGGGTACGGGGGGAGGGATTTTCTGAAGATCATCTTCAATGAGGACGCCTCTTCCGAAACCGGTTTCGGGGCGGACTGGGGGAACAAGACCGGCAGTCTGCGCTGGACGCGGATCTTCACCCCCCGGCTGTTCGGCAATTTCTGGCTGACCGGCAGCCGTTTTACTTCGGATTTTCATTTCGAAGAAGCGGAGGTGGAGGAGCGGAACCTGGTGACAGACGTAACTTTGAAGGGGAATTTGGAGTATCATCACTCGCGGGAATGGACCGCAAAGTTCGGCTTCGAGCAGAAGAATCTGCACGTGCTCTTCGCCCAGCCTTTTGCCGAAGGGGAGGTGGATATCGAGAGCCGGCCGGAACATTACGTGACCTATCTACAGGGAAACTGGCGACCGACCCGCCTGCTGGATGTGGAGGCCGGGCTGCGCTACAACCTGTTCCGTTCGGATGCGGATTTCCAGAACCTCGATCCTCGCTTCTCGGTGAAGTACCGCCTTTCGGACAAGGTGAATTTGAAGGCGGCGACTGGAATTTACCACCAATATTTGCATCGGGTGCCCCGCTTTATCGCCACCGACATCTGGACGACTTCCAACCAGTTCCAGGAGGCATCGCGCTCAGTTCACTACATCCTGGGATACCAGCAGGAATTGGCCCGCAATTACCAGCTGGAGGTGGAGACGTTCTACAAAACCTACAACAATATCTATTCCTTTAATCAGACCTTTCTCACCGAACTGCAGCCCAGCCGCTACGACGAGGAGAACAAGCCTGTCTTCACCGAGACGAAGGGGATTTTCAAGCGGGGAGACGGCCATTCTATGGGGTTAGAGCTGCTGCTGCGCAAAGATGTGGGGGCGTTGAGCGGCTGGATCGGCTACTCCTATTCGAGAACCCGACATACATTCGACGGAATCAACGGGGATGAGCATTTCTTCCCCCGTCACGACCGCAGTTCGACCTTCAATCTGGTGAGCAAGATCGACGTCCGCAATGCCCTTCGGAAGCTCAGGGGGGAGCGGAAGGTCAGGCAGCAGAAGGGGCGGTGGACTCTGGGGGGGAATCTGGTCTACTCCACCGGACAGCCGTTTACCGAGCCGGGGTCGGGATATATCACCGCATCGGATCCGGGGGCTCCCGACCGGTATGTGGTATACGCTCCGACGAAGATCAACAACGTCCGCTTCCCACCCTACGCGCGGCTGGATGTGAGTCTGACTTACGATCGGGATTTCGGGGACTGGTCGATGTCGCCGTTCATACAGTTTTTCAACATCGGCAACCGCAAGAACGTCTGGTTTGTGGAATACGAATACGCCTGGGGAGTGCCCAGCGTCGACGAGAACTTCATGTTTCCGGTTCTGCCCACCGTGGGCATCACTTTCAAGTTTTGATGGAGATGGAGAAGTTGGGAAAAGGTCTGTCTGCACTGGGTTGCTTGCTGGTCGCCTGTCTGCTGGGCTGCGGTCGGGGAGATGTCGAGGTCACGAATACCAGCTACGAGCCGAAGATCGCCATAGAAGGCTGGCTGATGCCGCACCACAAAGTGGAGAATATCAAGATCTCCAGGAACTTCCGCCTGAACGCCCATCTGCGGACCTACGATCTGATTCCGGACGATCTGCGGGCGAAGATCATCGAGGAGAGCACGGGGCGGGAGTTTCCGCTGACCTTCCAGCCGGCGCCCCTGTTCGACGACAATCACTTTGCGTACGAAGGGGACGATCTGACGATCGAATACGGCCAGACCTACACCCTGGATGTGACGGGAACGGTGGATTACCGCAAGCTGCACGCCTGGGCGAGCACGACCGTGCCGGAGCGGGGATTCGGAATCACCGGGAGCAACTTCGAAGAACTGCCGTACCGGCCGCTGGATGAGAATGGAGACCCCATCAATTTCAAAATTTCCATAGATCGCTCTCCCGGCACCACCTTTTATCTGGCGACGGTGAAGCCGCTGGAGGCGAGCAGCGCCAATTTCGTATACGACAACCCGTTCACCGATCTGACGCCGAAAGAGGTGGACGAGGATATCGGGGATTTCGACTACCACTACAACTGGATCCAGAACACCCCAGTGGGTCCGGGAAGATCGACTGTACAGACCTTCTGGTTCGTACTCTGGTTCTACACCCGCTACGAAATTGTGATATTCGCCGCCGACGCCAACTATCGCTCTTTCCTGCAGACCTACGATGAGGTGCAGGAGGAGGACGGAAACTTCCACGAACCGGAGTTTGCGGTGGAGGGGGATGGGATCGGGGTCTTCGGTTCGGTGGTGCCGGATACGATCTACGTGGAGGTCGTCAGGGAGTGAGGGAAAACGTCGGTCTTGCGGCCCGGCGCCGATTTGCGGATTCTTTATTCTGAACCAGAGATTCAGCGCAGTTGGGAACAAGAGAAAGGGAGAAAAAAATGGCTCAGAATTCTGTGAAGGTCGGCGTCATCGGCTGTGGCAACATCAGCGGGGCATACCTCGGCATCAGCAAGATTTTTCCGATGCTGGAGATAGCGGCGGTCTCGGATATCGATATGGACCGGGCTCGGGCAAAGGCGGAGGAGTTCGACATTCCTACGGCCTGCACGGTCGAGGAACTGTTGGCCGACCCGGAGATAAAGATCGTCCTCAACCTGACCATCCCGGTGGCGCACGCCGAGGTCGGGCTGGCAGCTCTGGAGGCGGGGAAGTGCGTGTACACCGAAAAACCGCTGGCTGTTTCGCGGGAAGACGGGAAGAAGATGATCGATCTGGCGGCGGCGAAGGGGCTGCTGATCGGCGGTGCGCCCGATACCTTTTTGGGGGGCGGCCACCAGACTTGCCGCAAGCTGATCGACGACGGCTGGATCGGCGAGCCGGTTGCGGCCACCGCTTTCATGCTGTGTCACGGACACGAGAGCTGGCATCCCGATCCGGAGTTCTATTACAAGGCAGGGGGCGGGCCGATGTTCGACATGGGGCCCTACTATCTGACTGCCATGGTGAACATGATAGGTCCGGTGAAGAGGGTGAGCGGTTCGACGCGCGTCACCTTTCCCGAGCGGACGATCACCAGCGAAAAGAAGTACGGCCAGAAGGTCGTGGTCGACGTGCCGACGCATATCGCCGGGGTGATGGATTTTGCCAACGGGGCCATCGGCACTATCGTCACCAGCTTCGACGTGTGGGGCGCGCAGGTGCCGCGCATTGAGGTATACGGCACCGAGGGATCTCTGAGTGTGCCCGACCCGAACGGCTTCGGGGGCACGGTGATGGTCAAGCGGGGGAGCGGGGAGTGGAAGGAGGCTCCTCTGAGTCACGGCTACCTGGAGAACAGTCGCAGCATCGGCCTGGCCGACATGGCCTGCGCCCTGCAGTCGGGGCGCAAGTTCCGGGCGAACGGGGACCTGACCTACCACGTTCTGGATTTGATGCACGCTTTCCACGACGCTGCGGACGCGGGGCGGCACATTGAACTGGGGAGCAGCTGTGAGCAACCGGAGGGGCTGCCCCTGGGCTTGCTGCCGGGGCAGTTGGACGTCTAATCACTTCTTCGAGGATTTGTCCTTTGATTTGTCCTTTGATTTATCCTTTGATTTGGGCGGAGGTAGGGGTTTAATCCTCCTCCTGGTACGGGGATGGGGAGAAGTTCGTCCCCGTCTCCGTCCTCGCCCTTTTTTTTTGTCTCCAGCAAAAGCAGTCTCTTCCAGCAGGTAGGTGGAAATGATCGGAGCTACGTACGGGAGCTTCTTGATGAAATCCCGCCGGGTGAGGTCCTCCGCGTCCGTTTTTTCCTGGGAAGGGGCAGGG
>Ga0233430_1004993_pt1 | contig 11839 bp, 12 predicted proteins | sample SI_118_April2016_2_FD_179883 | JGI IMG/M metagenome (GOLD analysis project Ga0233430, IMG submission 179883) | Seawater microbial communities from Saanich Inlet, British Columbia, Canada - SI_118_April2016_150_MG | ecosystem: Environmental > Aquatic > Marine > Inlet | place: Canada: British... | reverse complement strand
TTACAGCATGGTCACTTTCCAGTCACACCCCTCTTGTAAGTCTAATAGAAACAACTAGTGGCCACGGACTCATAATCCGTCGGTTCGGGGTTCAAGTCCCTGTGGGCCCACACTACAAAACCCTTATCCAGTAAGGGTTTTGTGCTTTCTGGGGGAGATATTAACATTTACTTGTTCCCCTCTAAATCATCATATTTCATCACTTATTATGCAAGTAATGGTGAACATACGGGGAACGTTTTTCAACCAGGGAATTGAATTGCTGCATGTGTAGACCTAGGAAGCGTCACATCAGGATAGTCTGGTTAGGTCCCGCCTCCACCATTCAGATCTCTCTGGGTAGTACTCCTGAGCGAAATTTAGCCATTGTGGAACAAGCCGCAGGTTATGCTGGGTGCCAAAACTAGTTTCAAATTTTTGGAAGATTGAATTTTCTATATTAAGGGAATGCACAATACTCTATTTTGTATGCAACGAATAAGCTGGGTGTACCCATAGCCGAACCAGAGGATTACATGTCAAAATATGAATTCAAAGTGAAAGAATTAGCGCCTGTCACTCATGTCTATTTAATTAAAGATAATGGTGTCATGTTCTGGTATGATGGCGAAACTCCTGAAGAGGATCCCTCCCAGATGAAAATTGAAGATGGAGTAGTAGAGGAATTCCCCCGCCCCCTGTTAAGGGATAGCAAAACGATACGAATGTATATGGATGGTGGTCGAGAAAATTGTATCCGTCATATCAATACACGAATCGCCACCTATTTACTGGATGAATATGAAAGGAGTATGGAATCTGCCCCAGACACAGTATTGGAACTTTATATCAAAAAGATCGATCTATTTTATCACTGGTTCTGGATGCAAAGAAGGAAGTCCTACGAAAAAATATATGAACGGTTTCTGCGCCATGTGAAGAGTCGCCGCAAGTGGTCTGAAAAACTAGCGACTTGGTATACTCTCAAAGAAGCTGCTGAATATGCCAGAACCGGAGTTACCAAGTTGAGAGAACTCATTGATGAGGGGAAGTTGAAATCCTATCGGCTTGATGATGCCAAGTCAAAATCGACAATTTTGATTAATCGTAAAGATCTTGATGCCATGATCCTGTTTGATCGGTCTAGCGGCCTGACAAAGCGTCAGCAGGCAAGACTTTCATCTTATGTTGACTAAAGTGTTACAGCTTTTATATGGAAGTATTAGCGGTTGATCCTCCCAAATTGTAATCGGCCCTATTTTCGTATTGAGTTCATGAATACCCCTTCAAATCTTAACTCAAAAGAGCCTAGCATCTGGAGGGGTATTCTTCAAGGGTGAACTGGTTTGATAGCGCATTGATAGACACAGATAACCAGTTTTATTTCACTATTATTTTGTCTCATAATTATGTTGGCTCACTAATTTATTTGTGAGCTTTCGATAAAATTATCCTTTCATTCAACTTTAAACCTAACCTGTCCACCTGGCTTTGCGATTGGAGGCTCCCAAATATCATCAAGCTGATTTCCCCCTCATACCAAAAAGCTGCATGGCCTGGTTTAATCAGTTGGACTTGACCAGCTGGTTTTAGCTCACTCAAAAAAAACTTAATGCGAGGAGGTTTGAAGTAGTTCTCTTTTGAGATCATTAAATTTTCCTGATTAATCAACATCCGAGTATGTGATTTATGATTTTGCGCGTTTTTTTTCAGGATTGTCCTCTGTTAAGCTGAGATAGGCAGATCCCACAATTCTATAATCAAGGTTATTATGATTTAGTTTCCTGTTATAATCTTTTAACTGGTCGATTCTGTCAGTGTTTGTTTTTCCATGGAAATATTTGTTTTTAGAGTTCTCTCTAAAAATTTGGAGTGAATTAAAAATTAGTATTAGTGATTTAATTACAGGTTTTACCAGGCTTTCATCTGCTGTATAAGCATACTTTAGCCACATAAAGTCCTCTCGATAAATTGAGAATGCAGTTACAGAGGGGGTGGCCTCCAGATCCATTTTTAGTACCATGTCGAGGGTCGTCCAAAACATTCTGGAGTTCCAGGGTTCATCGGAAACTAATCCAAGACGAAATAACTTATTTATTGTGGATCGTTTTTCTGTAATGAGATCACGTTTATCTTTATTGTGTGAATGAATCTGACAGTGAAATTTCGTTGTAGTGTAGATTGAAGCAAACAGAAATAGGATCCTAGAGTACCCATCTTTCTCTTTAATGGAGTCACATGTGGCTACTATTTTTTTGAACACCCCGGCTGCTGCTTTTGTGGGGGTCAGAGTACAGCGTTGAAGTTTGCCATATTGAGTAATCATTTTTTTCTTGTTGGCTATTATGGCTTTTTCAAATGATTCAAGATCATTCACCTGATCTAAGTCATTGAATGAAGGCTGAATTGTCCCATCAACTGTGATGGTGGCTTCCAATTCATGTCCTTCGGTTGATTCGGGGTTTTTAGCATTAGCCGAAAGGAATCTCTGCATTTCTGCTTCTGGATCAAATTTTATTTCTTCTGATGACCGACAAGTATCTAGCGCTTTTTCGAACACTAGTTGTTCAGCCGTGCTTAATTTTGGTATTACCCCTCTTTGCATAGTGTCATGGATTGAAAACTGGGTTGTTAGTTTAGGACCAGTTTTTCCGTCGGACATTTTAAGTATATATGGGTCTAGATTTTTTTGCCGCGACATTTCGTTATCCTTTTGATTTATTGTTTTGCTCTGTTTCTTTGAATAACCAGATACAGCATAATTGTACTCTAACCTTTGGCGCTTGAGAAGGTTCTCTTTGAGAAGATAATTCCGTCACAAAATAACTTCCATATCCCTTGACCATCAGCCTGCTTGAAAGTGAAAGTCATGAACAAATATTCCTATGTCATTCGCATAATAGATTTTTCCTGATCTCCTTTCACTGGTTAATCAACATTCTAGTATGTGATTAATAATTTTGCTTGTTTTTTTATCAGGCTTGGCATTTGTTCTCCTGAGATGGCCAAATCCTACCATTTCAAAGTCAAGGTTAAAATTTAGTCCCCTGGTATACTGTTTTAACATGCCTATTCTGTCTGTGCTATTCCTTCCACCGAAATATTTGTTCCAAGAGCCCTCACTAAATATTGGGAGTGATTTAAAAATTAGTATTATTGATTTAATTACTGGTTTTACCAAGCTGATATCTGCTGTATAAGCATACTTAAGCAACATAAAGTCCTCTCGATAAATTGAGAATGTAGCTCCTGATGGGGTAGTCATCAGATCCTTTTCTAATACCTTGTTGAGTGTCGTCCAAAACATTCTAGAATTCCAGGGTTCATTGGAAACTAATCCAAGACGAAATAATTTTTCTATTGTGGACCGTTTTGCTGACATTAGATCACGTTTATCTTTAATGTGTGCATGAATCTGACAGTGAAATTTCGTTGTAGCGTAGATTGAAGCAAACAGGAATAGGATTCTAGAGTACCCCTCTTTCTCCTTAATGGAGTCACAGGTGGCTACTATTCTTTTGAACACCCTAACTTCTGCTTTTGTGGGGGTAAGTGTACAGCTTTTAAGTTTGTCATAATGAGTAATCAAATTTTTCTTGTTGGCTATTATGGCTTTTTGAAATGATTCAAGATCAGTCACCTCATCTAAGTCATTGAATGAGGGCTGAATCGCCCTATCAATTGTGATGGTAGCTTGCGGCCCCTGACCTTCGGTTGATCCTGGATATTTAACATTTCCCGAAAGGAACTTTTGCATTTCAGCTTCTGGATCAAATTCATTTTCTTTCGATGACCGACAGGTAGTTAGCGCTTTTCCAAACACTTGTTCTTCTTCTTTACTGTTAAAATTGGGAATTACCTCAATTTGTATAGTGTCATAGATCGAAACCTGAGCAGTCAGTTCTGAGGAGGTTTTTTTGTCTGAAATTTTAAGTTTACTTGAGTCTAGGTTTTTTTGTCGTGACATTTCATTGTCCTTTTAATTTTAACTATTTTACTGTCCCTTCACATTGGAAGATACAGCCTAATTGTCTATTGGTCTTTGGTGCTTTCAGAGGATTTCTTTGAGAAAACTATACCATCACGAGATAATTTCCATTTGCCGGGACCCTCAGCATGTTTGCAGGTGAAATCTAATGACCAATATTCATTAGTCATACGCAACGTAGATTTTCCATTCTTATCTTTCACTGGCTTCGGCTCATTGTATACAAGATGCATGAGAGTGTCATAAGCCCCTTCCAGAATGCTATGACCCCGCAAGGGCTTCCCCTGCTTTGTGTCATGATGAAGTATAATAATCGAAATATTTAGTGATTCTATCATTAGCCGTAACTTCTTGACCAGCTCCCCCATATGTCTGGGAACGTTCTCGTCATAGCCATGAAAACAAACAAGTGGATCAATGATGAGAACATCAATATCCAGATTAGCTAGTCTCGCGATGAATTGAGCAAATGATTCATCGTCCACAAGATCAAGGTTTGTCTCATAGCTCAGTCTGAAATAATCGCTAAAACCCACTGCTTCAATAGCATGGCCGAGGACTTTAATTCTATCAATTATTTTTGATTGCCCTCCTTCTCCTGTCAAGAATAAAACCTTACTTCTTTGAAGTACGTTTAGTTCAAACCATTTTTCATTAAAAGCTAGTGAAAGTCCTAGGTCAAGAACTAGACTGGTTTTGCCAGTCTTAGGATGTCCACTGATAAATACTAAATTCTCTTTCGATATCACTCCCTTAATGATATCGGTATCCTCATTCGCCTCCCACGAAAGGATCTCTGAGAAGCTCAGTACCGAGTTCAGGATGCCCTTCCCTAGAAGTTCCTGATGCTGATCGTCAATGTTGCTTATGTCCACTGTTACCTTCTTTCTATTTCGTTAATTAAATTAATAATTGAGCCACCAGAGCTATGCTGGCTGGAGAAACAATACCAGCTGTTTGAATTAGGATATACCGTAAAGCAATCTCTGTGGTCACAGACAGGACAGGGGTTAACCCTATTATTTATGATAGCTAACCCTAGAGTCCCATCTATGTAGTCGACAATTGATCCTTCGGAATGCCCATAGCCTGAAAATTTATTTTTCCTAATGATTGGGTGATGATTTATCGATCCCTTACGCCCTCCAGATAGAATTATGTTGATTATTGGGGGCACATGGAGTGTGTAGAGTTTGCTTTCAGAGAGAGGAGATATTACACAATATTTTTGTCTCGCCCCAGTTCCTTCCCTAATCCCTTCGGGCTGTCGTGTGTATCTGGAGCGAGAAAACATGCTGATGTCAGGGACATTATGTACTTGTTCTTTTGGAACATCTTTCATTTCCGAGGATATTGAAAAATATAAATATTCAGGCTGGTCTCGGGCTAAATTCCAGAAAAGCCCCATTGCTTTTAACCTGTATTCCGTGTGGGTGTCTGCAAAATGCAAAAACCAGCAGATCATGTGAATAGATTTATTCCCACTAAAAACTATCTGAACAGGGCACTGCAGGTGAGCAGCGACTGCATGAGCTCGTTCTATTTGGTGCTCAATTGTATCGTTGTCAAATTCAAACACTATAGGCTGGATAACCCCCGAATAATCCTGTTCGGTTGCCCTGAGGGATTTAGCATCGTCTCGGTAGGGTATAATTTTGACTAACGGGTTATGGTTGACATGCCTTAAGAATCCATCTATTAAAGAATCTTGATTATTTTTCACGGCGATCAATTTGCATGATCGAATAGTTGCATCATTTCGTCTTGCCTTTGCTATTCTCATGGTTACATTTTCCCTCACATCAAATGAATTTATATAGCTTCAGCTATCATTTCCGTCTCAGTTTAGATGAAAAATATGCGCATCCCTATTGGCCGAAATGGATAGTCATTTCGGCCTAAAGTAGTGTCTAATATTATGAGAGCGATCTATTGTCCAGAAGGAGATAAATTAGGCTGTTAATATATTATATTTTATAAGATTATAGCGTTGGCTGACTTGCCTTCTGGAAGGAATTTCTTAATGGTCGGAAATAAAAAAATAAATTAAGGCTTATGGCTTGGTGGGTAGAACATAACATGATTAAGGAAGCTCTAGAACTGATTGATGATGCCTTTGTGGCAGAAGGACTTATAGATGTTCGAAGAATTCAACTACCAGTGGTCGTCGATGATAGTAGATCAGCGATGAAGGCCAAAACAGTAAAGCAAATGATGCTTGATTTGGGATTGATTCAGACCTTTGCGAATCCTAGAACACGGAATGAAAATCCCTATCCTGGATCTTCGTTCTCAACAGTTAAATCAGCCCTACTGTATCCGAGTTAGTTCCCATGTACAAAACGGAATACTAATATTCAGGGATAGACCCCAACGACAAACATGAGAGATGGGCATTAGATAATTTGAAGGGACGAAGTGCAAAGACGAAAAGACAGAGACTAGGTCGCAGATCCTATTGGATAAACCAGTCTCAATTAAGTGAAAATCAGGACAGTGAGCATATGAATCCTAAACTAAGTTATAATTCATAATATCATCTATATACGGCCATATGGCCGTATATAGATGAATATATATTAAATAGCAAGTGTTTTATGCAAATAAACCAAAGTATATAGCTACAACAACCGACAAATACTTGACCGGCGGTCAACTATTTGTCATATGTAATTGGGATCAACTCAAATCTTAAGGGAAAAAAATTCTCACTTTTGGCGATATGAAGTATGGAGGAACCCCTCCACTGCTATCCAACATTTCATATCAAAAAGGAGAAAATTATGAGTCCCCACAGCAAGTCAGTGGAAGCCGCTGCAATTGTATCAACGGTCAGCGATGCTGAGATTCTGACCGAATATGTTCGTAGATTTAATATCGCCGGAGGTGAATCAATAGGATCTGGGAAGGAAGCGGCTTTCCATATCCGTGCGTTTTTTTCGGACGCCAGCAAGAAGGAGAAGTTCGTGGTCATCTTCTTAAACGGACAACACCAGGTGCTAACTACGGAGGTTCTGTTCGCAGGCTCCTTGACGAGTTCAGCCGTCTACCCCAGGGAAGTGATTACGCGTGTTATTGATCTGGGAGCTGCAGCTGTGATTTTTGGGCACAACCATCCTAGCGGTTGCCTCACGCCATCCTCTAGTGACAGAGCAGTCACCAAGAAGCTGCAAACGGCACTAGAGGCGATAGATGTAGCCGTGCTTGATCATATCATAATCGGCGGCAGTGAGCATTACAGCTTCGCAGATAATCGTTTACTCTAAAACCCCAACCGCTTCACCTCAATAAGGCAGTTCACCGGAACGTCTGTTCCGAAGATCCTGTCATTTGAAACACAAGCTCTAACAAGAAAAAAAACAGACAATTTAGCGATATGTAGTATGGGAGAGACAATCTGCTCCCAGAACCGCATATTCAAAAAAACAGGAGAATTATTATGACTTTGATGCTGCATCAAGGAGGAGAAGAATGTTCGTTGGAAGATCTGAAGAACATTCCGCTGCCAGTCGAAACCAGGAGCTACAAGCCGGTTTCACATTACGATCTCTCAGTCAACATCGCCAGGGTAGCCAGTGAGCTACTGCGGGAGTTTACGCTTCACAAAAGCCAATACGGTATCGCCCGGAATGGTGATCAGCTGTTTGGTGTTCATACCTTCCAGAACTCAGGGACGGAACTAGGCTTGTCTATCGCCTTCAGGAACTCGCTGGATAAGTCACTTTCAGTCGGTATGGCATTCGGGGCTCAGGTGTTCGTTTGCGATAATTTGGCACTAACGGGCTCAATCGTCAAGATCCGCAAGCATACCACCAATGTCTGGACGGACTTGGAGGAGATGATCCTTACGGGTGTGTACCGAGCAAGAACATCCTTCATTCACGCTGTTGATGACGCTCACAGGATGCAGCAGATCGATATCAGTACGGATGGAGCATATCGAGCCCTGGGTCATCTCTTTGGACACCAGGTCTTGTCACCAAGACAGATGCCTGTGGCCTTGAAGGAATGGCAAAAACCCTCACACGAGGCGTTTGAGCCCAGAACGCTCTGGTCTTTTTACAATGCCGTAACAGAGGCTCTCAAGTCATCTCCTCCTCAAAGCATCATGGAAAAGCACATTGGTCTGCATCAGCACTTGCTACCTAACCAAGAGAGATGGCAGGCATGAACGGGAAATTGATCAAAGCGCTCATCGTCATGGGTCTTCAGCTATTGGCCGTTTTCGCTGAAAATGCATTTAGTAAACCACCGGAAAATGAAAGAGAGGAAACTCCCGATGACTAAGCAAGAGATATTGGATACCATCGAGCTGAGACAGTCAACCTTGAAGACATGGCTCAGTTGTCCGTTAATGTATAAATACCGCCATATCGAGAAGCTTGAACCAGCTTTCAGGTATCCCGGAACTGTACATGGCAGTGCCCTGCACCTGGTACTCTCCTGGCTGCACGCGGGAGAATGGAAGGGTGATCTGAGAGCACTTTATACAAAAGCGCTCAACTATTACCTCTATGCCTCAGAGGAGGATCAAATTCCTGTCCGCTGGAAACGTGACATGGCCAAGGAAATCGAGGCCTTGAAAGTGAATGCGGTTGAGATCTTGGAGAACTACCGGAGCAAAGGATATAACAAGGATGCTATTGTCCTTTTCTCGGAGGTGGCATTTAGAACCAAAATTCTGGGCTATCTGTTTACTGGTACCATCGACCAGGTGAGAAAAAACCCTGATGGAACTATTGAACTGCTGGATTTCAAATCAAGCAAGATGCGGCCCAACCAATATGCCATCCCCAATGACATACAGCTCACGCTGTATTCTTATGCATGTAAGTTTGGAGAGCTGCTAGTTGACGGTCTCTGGATTAGACCCAATCTGCAATTTTCATCTGTGGGGATCTATTTCCTACGGGCCCATGAGGTTTACAAAAGGAAAGTTCCAGGTAAAGAGGTCGGCAATGAAAAAAGCGACCCGTTTATCCGTACTCGGAAGAGCATCAATGATCTCCGTGCCTTCAGGCATGAAGTACGATCCGTGCTGTCTGCAATGCTGAGACCAATAACCTATCAAGGGAATAGCGTTTACCACCCGAACACAGCCTCATGTGCGTTCTGCTCTTATGCAACTCATTGCATAAGCCGGAATGACAACGTGCCTGTGAAAGACGCTGACATGGCTCATGAGCTGTTGGCTGAATTAAACATGGCTGGATAGCCAGAAAGGAAAATATGGAAAATCAAATGATAGTCCCAGATGATGTTCGCTCAGCTCTATCGGTTGCTGGGTGGGACATGGACAAGGAAATGGAGGATCAATCGATAGAATCCTCTAGCTTCGAACTTCCGCGTGTTCGTATTGAACACAGAGACAATGGCAAACATCGAGTGTATATCGATACTGGAGAAAGTTACCTAGAAGGTGACAGTCAAGAGATCAGTATACTTGGTAACAAACTGTCAGGCGTTGTCTTTGCAGAGCAGTCTATTCGAGCACTGTGGCAGGAGGGTGCTGAAGTGCCCTTGTGCTCTGGGATAGAAGGTCAACCTGTGAGTCAAGAGCCACTTGCCCATGATTGCAAGCATTGTGAGCATGGTGTTATTGGTGGGACTTGTAAACCGAAGGCTCGGTTGTTCTTGTTAGCTGAGATTGATGGCGAGGTGAAGCCACTAGTCTTTGCATTGTCGCCAACCTCAATCAAACACTGGAACGCTCACAAGAAGAAGTTACAGCGTTCTAATCTGCCCGTTGTTGCTGCTAACACAACTTTCAGTCTGGAAGATGTGAAGAAAGGCACCTACCGTTGGGCTGAGGTCAAGATTGGTATTGATGGCATCGCTTCTAAAGAGATGCTCATGCTCGCAAAACAGGCTCGTGATCAGTTTGAAGAAGTCACCCGACAGATCACTGAACGTGATTACTCTGATCCTGGTGACACCTCCGTAGAGCCGTTTTAAATAACGGGAAAGAAGTGCGTTTTACGTGCTTCTTTTTACACCAAGACATATGATAACTAGAAATCAATTTCGGGAATTTGGAGGGGGCCATTTTTCTGATTGTAAAAAAAAGTAGTGGAACTTAGATTAACACTAATTCAATCACTTAGTCGCAACAAGACAGGGGATTTATTTATGCGAATGCGTAGCAAATCAGAGTTTGTACATAGGTTAATATGTTTCTTATCTTTTTTCGGAGTAATTTTCGCCTTTGTATGGGCAACTGCTGAAGGAGCAGATATTGATGAATTACCCTTAGTCTTTTTCCTTGCTTTGTTTTTTGGCGCACTCCCAATTCTTACCAGCTGGCTCATCTTTTGGCTCCGCGATTCTAAGGTAAGGCTCCGCAGCGAATCAAAAAGAATCAACCGTCTTGTTGATGTGCTAACTGTGCTGGTCATGCTTCTCTTTGGCCTATTTGGAGGCCTATCATTTTCAGAGTGGCTTGGCGCAAATGTCGTTATCGCTGGGGGTACAAATATTTTCATGGTGGTATTGTACTTTTTGGTTGACGGGTATCGTCTTGATAACGTGAAATAAGAATCAACTTCAGAATTATTCTCATCTTCAAAAAAGTGCGGGATTGCCACCAAACATAATAAATGTTCTTATCTACATGCGGTCATTATTTTTGATATAGTGGCTCACAAAAAAAAATAAAAATTAATTTCACCAAAAGCATATATGGTCCAAAATCAAAGCGGACCTCTCGATCGAATAACCTGGTACTTCATATTTGACGGGTAGGGTCCCGAAATTGGAAAAGGTTGGGGCCGATTTAATATTGGAATATCTTGACTGATCATGACTAAGAAAATTAAAGCAACAATTACCCGATATCGACGAATTCTGAATATTGAGTGGAAGGAACACCACTTCATTAGTGATGGAGCTGGTATACGCTATTTGATTGGACCACTATATCTCCGTATCGATGACACAAAAGGAGCTATGGCGCATTATCAATGGTTCGAAAAGATGTTTGATGATGATTCAGGTGAGCCTTTTCACAGAATGGGATGGACACTTACTCTCCACCGGTCTGGTTTTGATCACGGTGCTGAAAGAATGCTGCTTATTGCCATGCTAAAGAATCTGTATCTATTCCCGACTCTGTTCGGTGAAGAGCCTGTTCCAATAGATAGCTGGCATGGATCAAATTGGGAAGATCTTGAATATGTTACCGAAGCACCTAAATGGATGCTTAATCTCTGGAGTGAAGGAGAGTTAGAATGGGCAAAGGGCATCTACTATGGTGAACAAGCTGTGAAGATCCGTGAGCGGTATATCACCATCAATGTGTTCCTTGAGCTTGAGCGTCCTGGTGAAAAACGGTCAGAGCTAGTTGAAGAATCTATCAAGCTTGAGCGTGGTGATTATAGTAGCCTATAGTGAACTACCGCATTTTTAACAGAAACACCAACCGTATTTCGCCTTAGTCGGCATAAAAGTGTTACTCAGTAATGCTTAACGCCGATTAATGATCATGTTGTTCTTCTAACAACCCCACACTTTAGAAAATGGAAGGGGCCGTAAAACGACCCCTATATTACTATACCTGATCTTCAAAATTCAAGTACTCTCGTACTCCAGGTTCAAGAGAACCTTTGAAGCACCCGTAGTGGCAGAAAAACATTTGTTCTAGCTGCTCGGACGTTTCCTTATCAAGATTTGAAAAAATTGACAATCCACAGGGATCAAATTGTGATCCCTTATCTATGCTTTCGCCGCATATGGCGCAATGGTATCTTACTAATGCCATGATCCATGCCCACTTGTTAACTGCGCTTGCTGCAGTTTGTATCCCTCTGAGACCTCTGGACACCACTTAGGGTGGTCCTTGGGCAGGAAATGGCGTACAGCCTTGTTTAAGGCTTT
>Ga0233430_1004988_pt1 | contig 11848 bp, 10 predicted proteins | sample SI_118_April2016_2_FD_179883 | JGI IMG/M metagenome (GOLD analysis project Ga0233430, IMG submission 179883) | Seawater microbial communities from Saanich Inlet, British Columbia, Canada - SI_118_April2016_150_MG | ecosystem: Environmental > Aquatic > Marine > Inlet | place: Canada: British... | reverse complement strand
ATAGTTTTTGGCCGATTTTACTGGTTACCATTCTTTTCAGCTCGTGCTGGGGAGCAACGCAGCCCTTGGGCGAAAGCCTGACGGTCCTGACGGCCAAGCAGGGCAAGGCTAATGGGGGCGGCTTTGAATATGGCCGGGTGCGGCTCTGGGGCTCGCTTACTTTTATCGTGACGGCAGTTGGCGGCGGTAAGGTGCTGGCCGACTACTCCCCGGATGCCATTATGATTTTAATTTACGCCATGGTCGTGCTCATGGTTGGAGTGGCGCTTTTCCTGCCAAATACGCGGGCCGGCAAAGCAAGCGGCAAAGGCTTTCCAATCGCGCCTTTGCTGCGCAACAAAGCCTTCCTCCAGGTGCTGATCGCCGCCGCACTCATCCAAGCCAGCCATGCGGTTTATTATGGTTTTGGCACGATCCATTGGCAGCGGGCCGGCATCTCCGACACCGTAATCGGCGTGCTGTGGGCAGAAGGGGTGGTTGCCGAGATTATCCTCTTTATTTTTGGCGCCGCCGTGCTCAGGCGCTCGGGGCCGATGCGGCTAATCATAATTGGCGGGCTCGCCGGTATCCTGCGCTGGATCGGCACCGGGCTTGATGACAGTTTGCCGGTCTTGTTTGTGCTACAAGCCCTGCACGGCCTGACCTTTGGTGCGACGCATCTGGGCGTTATTCAATTCATCAGCGACAAAGTACCGGACGAGTTGTCAGCGACCGCGCTCAGTCTCAATTCAGCCATTGTGATGGGGGCGGCGATGGGGCTCATGGTGATGGCATCCGGCCACCTCTACGGCAGCTTTGGCGGAAAAGCCTATTTCTTTGTTGCCGGGATGGCAGGCTTGGGTGCGCTACTGGCTTACCGCCTGCGCCGCTCCAATATAGAAATTACGCATTAAATCTAAAAGGTTCGAGGAACCTATTAGTGGGTTTTGCGTTTGGTTTTGTTGCGGGCTGATTCTTCGTCGAACAACTCGGTCAGGTTCTGCATCATGGTGCCACCCAACTCCTCAGCATCGTTAATCGTCACAGCGCGGCGGTAGTAGCGGGTGACGTCATGGCCAATACCGATGGCGGTGAGCTCAATTGGGGTAAATTTCTCAATATAGTCGATCACGTCACGCAGATGGCGCTCGAGATAATTGCCGGGATTAACCGATAGGGTCGCATCGTCAACCGGCGCACCATCCGAGATCACCATCAGAATACGGCGCTGTTCGGGCCGGCCAATCAGGCGGTTATAGGCCCACAGTAAAGCCTCGCCATCGATGTTTTCCTTGAGCAGGCCTTCGCGCAGCATCAGACCGAGGTTTTTGCGCGCGCGGCGCCACGGTGCATCAGCACCTTTATATATAATGTGACGAAGATCGTTAAGGCGCCCGGGATTAGCAGGTTTACCGGCAGTGACCCATTCTTCACGGGCCTGGCCACCTTTCCAGGCGCGGGTCGTAAAGCCCAGCACTTCGACTTTGACGGCGCAGCGCTCAAGCGTTCTTGAGATAATGTCCGCACTCATCGCGGCCACCGAGATTGGCCGGCCCCGCATTGAGCCTGAATTATCGATCAGTAGAGTTACTACGGTATCTCTGAAATTACTTTCGTTCTCGACTTTGTAAGACAGTGGATGATGCGGGTCGGTCACAACCCTCGACAAGCGCCCGGCGTCCAAAATGCCTTCTTCAAGATCGAACTCCCACCAGCGTTGCTGTTGCGCCATGAGTTTGCGCTGCAAGCGGTTGGCGAGCCTGGAGACCACACCTTGCATGTGGGAAAGCTGTTGGTCCAACTGCGCCCGCAAGCGAGTTAGCTCTTCGGGCTCGCACAGTTCTTCGGCAATAATGGTTTCATCATGCGCCATGGTGAAGGCGCGATAGGTTTCAACTTTACCATCCGGAAAATCCGGATGCTGAGGCTGGCCGCGCATCGTTGAAGAGGGGTCTTCCTCGGTGTCATCGGCATCGTCTGCCATGTCCTCCATGTCTTCGAGGGCATCAGGGTCGAGGCCATCAAAGTCCATGTCTTCGCTGTCGCTCTCATCTTGCTCGCCGTCTTGTTCGGCTTCGGCGCTATCTTGTTGATCTTCGTTTTCAGAACTATCTTGATTGTCTTCTTCGCCTTGCTCACCTTCACCTTCGCCTTCGGATTCTGCCGGTAGATCAAGGTCTTCCAGGATATGGCGGATGGTTTCGCCAAACTCTTCCTGGTCGTGCAGGCAGTTTTTGAGTTCGTTAATTCTCTTGCCGGCTTTATCTTCAAGCCAGGACCGCCAGGTATCCATCAAAGGCTGAGCGGAGTCGGGCGATGGCGTGCCGGTCAGTTTTTCCCGCAGCAACATGCCAACAGCATCTGCGATTTGCGATTCTTCGCGCTCAGTGACGAGATGATAGCCTTTGTCTTTGCAACGAGCTTCGTGATAGTCGCCAAGATTTTGTGCAACACCGGCCAGCACGCGGGAGCCCAAGGCTTCGACGCGGGCTTGTTCGGCAATATCAAACAGCTCAGCGCTATTACCGCCCATCGGACGCTGACGGTTATAGGTTTTAGCATCGTTGTAACGCAGCCTGAGCGCTGCCGCATCGGCTTCACCCCTCAGCACATGCAGATCACCCTCACCGAATTGTCGGGCAGGGGTCGGCAAGCGAGCCTGACTGCCGTCTTCTGTCTGGGTAATGCCATGCGCGCCGGGCGCAAAAGAAACCGAGACGTCATCACGCGCGGCAACCGCCTTCACGGCTGCCTCGGTGACACGTTTGACCAGGTCTTGGCTATCCTGATCTGCTGACATGGGCGCTCCTTAAATCTCTTTTAAACTAAGAGAGGGTGACATTGGCCGCCGATTCGGGCAGCTCAACACCAAAGCAACGCTGGTAGTATTCAGCGATAACCGGACGCTCGACCTCATCACATTTGTTGAGGAAGGTCAGGCGGAAGGCAAAGCCGAGATCACCAAATATCTGGGCATTTTCACCCCAGATAATCACGGTCCGGGGAGACATCACGGTTGATACGTCACCATTGATGAAGCCGGAACGGGTGAGGTCGGCAAGCTCGACCATTTTCTTGATGGTGTCTTGGCCTTCAGCAGAATTATAGGCCGGCACTTTCGCCAAAATAATTGCTTCCTCAGCATCATGTTCGAGATAGTTCAGCGTGGTCACAATGTTCCAGCGATCCATCTGACCTTGGTTGATCTGCTGGGTGCCGTGATAAAGACCGGTCGTGTCGCCGAGGCCGACTGTGTTAGAGGTCGCAAACAGGCGGAAATAGTTGTGCGGCTTGATCACTTTACTTTGGTCCAGCAAAGTCAATTTACCTTCAACTTCAAGCACGCGTTGAATAACGAACATCACGTCCGGACGTCCGGCATCATATTCGTCAAAAACGAGAGCGGCCGGGTTTTGCAGGCACCAGGGTAGGATACCTTCTTTAAATTCCGTAACCTGATGGCCGTCCTTCATGACAATGGCATCTTTACCGATCAAATCGATCCGGCTGATATGACTATCGAGATTGACGCGAATGCAGGGCCAGTTGAGGCGCGCAGCGACTTGCTCGATATGGGTTGACTTGCCGGTGCCGTGATAGCCTTGGATCATCACGCGGCGGTTATGGGCAAAGCCGGCAATGATTGCCAAAGTCGTGTCATGATCGAATTGGTAGCTGTCGTCTACGACTGGTACATATTCGTTGCCCTTACTAAAGGCTGGCACATCCAGGTCCGAATCAATGCCAAATACTTGGCGGGCAGATACGGTTATATCTGGTGCATCAAGCGGGAATACGCCCGCTTCATTTGAAGTGGTATCACTCATCTTATTTTTTCCGATTGCTAACTGTGATCTAGAGCCTAAAACCCGCCGGAACTATTCGGCGGTCAAATTGGTCATAATTGTTTCATAGGCTTCGTTGATCTGTTTGAACCTTTCTTCTGATTTCTTGTCGCCGCCGGTCACATCCGGATGGTATTGTTTCACCAGCAACTTATAACGTGCCTTGAGTTCTGTGACCGTCACAGAAATATCAAGATCTAACAGTGAGAGAGCTTTTCTCTCTGCCGCAGAGAGGGTGGTTTTAGATGCCCGTTCCGCAGATTTTCGATAGGCGGTCTCTTCGGTAAAAAAACCAAAGGGATCACTTAAATTCTCATAACCTGGCCCAAATTTATCTGGTCCGAAAGGTGCGTTCTGATCATCTTCAGAAGCACTCCTTCGATGATCGCCTAACGGCCAAGTTGGCCTGTTCCAGGTCGTATCTGAGCGTACAAGCTTATCCACTTGCTCGTCAGACATGCCTTCATAATAGTTCCAAGACCTATTGTAAATGCGTACGTGCTCTAAACAAAACCAGCGATATTCACGAATATGTTTGCGTGACTTTGGTGCCCGGTGCTCAGCTGCCAAAACACAGCCGGGCCAATCGCATGTTACAGCGCTAGATTCGGCCTCTGGCGTGCCTAAAGGAGCAAATATATCGTCGGGTTTATAGCTCATAGCTTGCAATATGGGGGCTCAGACGGGGGCTGGCAAGTGTTCTTAAACCCCAGTTTTTTTATTCAATTTATGCCACTTTTGCCAACAATCTTCTCAAAATCCTAGAAAAAGTGGCAAAATGACAAATTGTCCTGGAAAAATTATATTTGAACTAAATTTTTGATTGTATTCGGGAGACGAGAGCACCAAATTGGATGTATAATAAATAGCGATAAATATATTTGTACGAAAAATTTAAAATTTAAATCTCATATAATACGGGTTGTTTGGCATTTAGGGCGCGGTTGAAAATAATTTTTTAATGGGGAAAAAATGACACACGAATATGTACGCAAAAATGTAACCATCCAAGGGCATCGGACGAGTATGAGCCTGGAGAAGGCAATCTGGTCTGGTTTGGAAGAAATTTGTGAACGTGAAGAAGTGACGTTCAATCAGATTTGCTCACTTATTGACCGCTCACGAAAAACCACAAGCCGGACATCTGCGGTTCGAACCTTTATTGTCAATTACTTTCGCTTTATTGCCGGAAAATATTCCAATAATTCCGATTACAAAGCGGGTGTTGAGCTGGAAGCCATTGCTGCCAGAAGTGACTAAAGAATAATCGAGGTTATTAATCTATCTATTCACCTTCGTAATATTCTGGCCACAGACGCTGGACGTTTGCGCCGTCCGCTTTGAACGCATGACAGGTGTCGATGACGACTGGCCGGGTGTTGGGTTTGTTTGGTGGACCCTGATCGACTTCATTTTTCCGGTGATGCTTGCGGGGCACGATGGATTGATACGCCGTTGTTGCCAGCGGGCCGGTGATCAACTGGTTGATATGGGTGCAGCCCTTAATACCGCCGATGGCTTTTTGAACATTTTGGGTCCAGCCGCTGGCAATTTTCAGGCCTTTGAGCGCTTTGACGCCATCTGAAATGGCCGGGCAAACATCAAAGGGTGATGATTCGGTGGAGGCTTCAGCTTCCTGGACAACCAGATCGTCATCGACGGTCAAACGAATGAGCATGTCATGCACCGGCGTGCCGGCAGCGACAACACCGCGATCCAAATTCTCAAAACTATAAGTTTTGGTATCCGTTATCTGGCCCTCAATATCCCAAAGTCCATCCTCGCGTTCATAGCCATAGCAACGGACTTCGCGGGTGTGAATATGATTACGTTTTACCGGCGGTGACAACGGCATATTTCTCTCCTTAGGTAATAAAGGTGACTGGTACCTTTGTTACGCTGTTAATAAATCTAGACTTGTTTCTGGGGCGTTGTTTAGCAAGAAAACGGCTAACTTGCACCTTTTTCTGTAGATTGAGGCGGGGTGAGGCGGATGGCGGTTATTTGGTGGCGTTGGCGCCGCATGATGTCGAAGCGCAGACCGTAGAACATAAAGGCTTGGCCAACTTCGGGAATGCGCCTGGACTCATGGAGTATGAGCCCCGCGATGGTGGAGGCTTCTTCATCTGGCAAATTCCACTCAAATTGGCGATTGAGGTCACGGATGGTGAAACTGCCATCGACGATATAGGAGCCATCCGGTTGCGGGCGAAGTCCGGGCACGCTGATGTCTGTTTCGTCGGCAATGTCACCGACGATCTCTTCGAGGATATCTTCAAGCGTCACAACACCTTCAAGGCTGCCATATTCGTCGACCACCAAGGCAAAGTGTTCGTGGCGGTCGCGGAAGGCTTGTAACTGATCGAGCAATCGCGTGGTCTCGGGTATAAACCAGGCCTCCGCGGCTAAGCCTTCGATATCAATATCAAAGCTTCCTTGGTTTTCATGAATGGCGCGGAGAACTTCCTTGGCATGCAGAACACCGATGACATTGTCTGGCTGATCCCGCCAGAGCGGCAGGCGCGTGTATTGGCTTGCCAAAACTTGATTGACAATTTCTTCAGCTGGCTCATCGGCATTGATCATGGTGACGGTTTTCCGGTGAACCATAATTTCACCAACATCGACTTCGGAGAGATCGAGCACGCTCCTGAGCATGGCGCGTTCGTGCTGCACGGTCTCGTTATCATCTTCCTCGCTTTGATGTAACTCGATCGCACCTCGCAATTCATCGGTCTTGGAGACAAAATCTTCACCGCTATGGAGATGAATGCCGAATATGCGCAAGGTAATGCGAACCACCCACTGAGTGGCGAAGGTGATCGGTGATAAGACAAAAACCAAAGGTCGGATGATGGGAGCGATGCGAAGGGCAGCGCGGTCCGAATTTTGCAGCGCGTAGGTTTTGGGTAGGATCTCAGCAAACATAACGACAAGGGCTGTCATAATCACTGTTGCATAGGCAATGCCGGCCTCGCCGAACATGCCAATGAGGATACTGGTTGCCAAAGCAGAGGCCAAAATATTGACCAGATTGTTGCCGATCAGGATGGCACCGATCAGCCGACCTTTGCGTTCCTGCAGCTTGTTGACGGTCTCGGCCCGCTTGTTACCTTTGGTTTCTAGCAGATGCATGAGCGGGCGGGACGCGCCGGTCAGGGCTGTCTCAGAACCAGAGAAAAAAGCTGATAAAACCAGTAAAACAGCGATGGCAGCGAGCATGGTCAGCATGACTTAAGTCCCCTGAACTGCATTTTCGACGATCAATCTGGCATCTGCCATATCGACATCGCGGGCAACGAAGCTCTCTCCGATGGCTTTTGCTAAAATGAAAGTTACCTTGCCATTTTCAACTTTCTTATCAGATAGCATATGATCGAGCAGGGCATTGGCATCCCAAGGGGTGTTTTTGATGTCGCTTGGCCGAGTTGGCAGGCCAACCGCAGCATAGTGATCGCGAACGCGCGCTGCGTCTTCGTTCGAGCACAATCCTAAATGAGCGGAAAGATCAAAGGCCATGCAGATACCGAGACCAACCGATTCGCCGTGCAAAAGCGTGTCGCTAAAACCGGTCTCAGCTTCCAGGGTATGGCCAAAGGTATGGCCGAGATTGAGCAAAGCTCTGACATTCTGCTCGGTCTCATCGGCAGCAACGATGTCGGCTTTTGCTTTGCAGCTGACAAGAACGGCGTGCCGTCGCAGATCTTTATCTCCGGCACATAAAGCCGCCCCATCCTTTTCCAGCCAGGCGAAAAACTCAGGATCATTGATCAGGCCATATTTGGCAACTTCAGCATAACCTGCCAGTACTTCTCTACTTGGCAGGCTGTCCAGGGTGTCGATATCAGCGAGCACCAGACGTGGCTGATAAAATGCACCGATGAGGTTTTTGCCGTGCCGCGTGTTGATGCCGGTTTTGCCGCCGACCGAACTGTCGACTTGAGACAATAATGTCGTTGGAATTTGAACAAAATCCACGCCGCGCATTACCGAAGCCGCCGCGTAGCCGGTTAGATCGCCGATAACGCCGCCGCCAAGGGCGATCAAGGCGACTTTTCGGTCGATTTTTTTGGCCAGTATTTGATCAATGAGGTCCTCGAAATGGCTAATGCTTTTGGTTTGTTCGCCGGCCGGTAAAACAAGGCTTTCGAAGGTGAGCCCCGCGGCGCTCAAGGATTGCTCCAAGGGGGCCAGATAAAGTGGTGCCACGTTCTCATCGGTGACAACTATAACCCGCTCGCTTCGAATAACCGGCTTGATCAACGCACCGGCTTGTTCAAGCAATCCGCTGCCAACGTGGATATCGTAGCTCCGCTCACCAAGCTCAACGGTTAGGGTTTCATAATTACTCATGATGCATTTTCTTCAATTGGCTGATGTTCAATTAGATTGGTCATTATTCTTTGGGCGGTTTGCGGGGCGGGTTCATCGCTGACATCGACAACAAAATCCGCCTTGGCATATACAGGATAGCGTTTATCCATCAAATCCGCCAAAATTTCGCGGCCATTTCCTTTGTTTAACAGGGGGCGACCGCTACGCCGTTCCGTTCGCCGGACAAGTAGATCCAGATCGGCCCGGAGCCACACTGCAACGCCGTGCGCGGATATTTCCTGCTGGGTTTCTTCATTCATATAGGCACCGCCACCGGTTGCCAGAACCGCCGGTTGTTCGCTCAAAATCCGCTGAATGACGCGGCGCTCGCCGTCTCTGAAGTAGTCTTCACCAAAACGGTCAAAAATTTCTTGGACCGAACAGCCCGCCGCCGCCTCAATTTCTGCGTCAGCATCTATAAAGGGCAGCTCGAACGAGGACGCAATAATGCGCCCTAATTTGGTCTTTCCAGCCCCCATCAGGCCGACCAAAACGATAAATTTACCTTGCAACCAATCGGGCAAGTCGACTATTTCTTGTTTCATTAGAGTTCTTTATCACGTTATTTCCGTTTTTTGCCGAAAAATTGCCATAGTTGGCAAATATCGTACATTTTAATCGGGGCTTTAGGGTGGTAACAACTGCCCTAAATATTTAAAAGTACCTATAATTATTAGTCGTTAGTTTACGGAGCAATTTCGCCAATGAAAAGTTTGTCACGGTTTATGGTTTTGGCTGTCTTGGCGTTGATTGCCGGAACTGCAATATTTTTGGCGACGTGGGATATTCCAGCGCCGGTTGCTCAAGTGGAAAAAGTTATACCGAATGACCGATTCGAGAAGTGATAAAATGAAGCTTAGATATATTTCCTGCCTTGGATTAGCAGGCTTGATCGCTGCTGTTGGTCTGTCATTTAATGTCCAGGCTCAAGTTCAAACTCCTCAACCTAAATCTTTGGCGCCGGCCAAGGTTTTGGCACCAACTGCCGTACCGCGCCAGCCTGCTGTAGCTCTGCCAGTTAATGCACCCCAGGCGCTTTCGCCTCCGCCCTCGGCGCGGGCCTTGGTGCCGCTTCAAATTAATGTCGAAGAATTGCAGAAAATTGACAGTGATTCAGTGGGCACACTCAATCAAGAGCAAGGTGGCTTCGGTATCAATATGTGGGAAGGAACATCCCGCTCGCTGGTAGAGAAGCTGCTGCCAAAATTGCCGGTCAGTTCATCGTCGCGCGCTATGCGAGCTTTGATGCGACGCTTATTGCTAAGCGCCGCAAAAGCGCCCGGTAAAATAAGTCCGCTCGATAATCAACTGGCATCAACTCAGCCCGTTGTCATTCCTGTCGCCCCGCAGTCGGCGGTAAAACCTGAAGCGGTTGGCAAGTTGCTGGCATTGCGGATCGAGTTGTTATCTGCAATGGGTGATGTCGCTGCCGTTGATAGTTTGCTAAAGGTATCCCCCAACCGAGATAGTGATCCGGCTTTGTTGAGAAATGAGACGGATGTTCTGTTTATTTCCAATGATAATGCCCGGGCCTGCCCTTTGGTGGCCGGTCAAATCCGCAATATCGATACCCCTTATTGGCAAAAAGCGTTTATCTATTGTCAGGCGCTGGCTGGCGAGCATGACAAAGCCAATCTTGGTGCGGATATGTTGCGTGAGACGGGCGAAAAGGATGAAGTTTTCTTTGGCCTAATTAATGCTTTGACGGGTGTCGAGAAATTTGAAATCACAAGTCTTGCCAAACCGACGCCGCTGCATTTCTCGATGATCCGGGCTGCCAAAGTGCAATTACCAAAAGATGTTACCTCGTCGAATAATCCAGCCGTACTCAAAACCATTGCCACCAGTCCAAATGCTGATCCGGCTTTGCGCATCAATACCGCAGAACGTGCCGAGGCGATGGGGGCCTTAAATACAGATGTCCTCCGCCAGCTTTATGCTGGGGTTACCTTCACCAAAGAGACGCTTGATAATGCGCTGTCGCAAGCGAGTGCTGAACGCACTGCCTTGAGCCGGGCTTTGCTCTATCGCAAAGCACTGGTCGAAAGCATTCCAACAGCGAAGGCTGAAATTCTGGCGCAGGTGTTTAAATTGGCCAGAGAAGGGGGGCTGTTTCAATCGACCGCCCGCGTCTACCACCGTATCTTAAAAGACTTGCCCGCAACCCAGGATTTGGTTTGGTTTGCACCAGAAGCGGCGCGTGCCCTTTTGGCCGCAGGCGATGGCGCCTCCGCTGAGATTTGGTTCAATGTTTTGCGCACGACCGGCATTGTTGATGAAAAAGCGGCAGCGCTGCGGGATCAATTGGCACCGCTGGCCCGTCTAACAGGTCATATGTCAGACGATGACTGGTCCACCACCAAGCTCGATAGTTGGTGGAAAGCGGAAACCATGACCAGTGAAGAAAAGCCGGTCGATATTGAGGCGGCTCACAAGCGGGCGACCTTGCTTTATAATCTTATGGAAGCTTTAGGTGATCCGGTTCCAGCGCGTCGCTGGGAGGCGTTGCTCGACGGTCCGCCACAATCTGCGACCGTCATGCCGCAATCGGCCTTATGGCGGACCCTTAACAAAGCGGTTGAAGATGTGAAGCGGGCTGAAACCGTCTTGGTTGCGATGTTGGCATTGGGCCAAGCCGGGCCAACGCAAGTCAATGCGACCGTATTGCGCAAAGTCGTCACCAGTCTCCGTATGGTCGGGCTGGCAGATGAAGCCCGTGCTATCGCCTTAGAGGCCGCAGTCGCTGCTGGACTTTAATGACCGATCCCGTTGCTAAGATATTAAATCAGCAATTATTCGGCGGCGATCCTTTTCGATCTGAGCCGCAGCACTCTCCCCAATTTATCGACGAGGGCTGGGCTTCTTATCCTGAAGTGCTCGATACAGTCATTGATACCCTCAAGCCCAGGATGATTATTGAAGTTGGCGTATGGCTGGGCCAATCGACATTTAACATGTTGGAGCGCGCACTTATTCATGACCCAGCGACCTCCATTATCTGCATCGATACCTGGCTTGGCTCGCCTGAGCATTGGCTCAATAATGAATGGAAGTTGCAACTCCGTCTCAAAGAGGGACGGCCTGATATCTATTCATTGTTTGTCGATAATGTGAGGGCGAAAGGATACGGCGATCATATTTTGCCGATGAGCATGACGTCCCTGCAAGCAGCCAAGCTTTTAACCGAACTAGAAATATCCGCCGATCTCATATATTTGGATGGAGCGCATGACAAGGAAGAAGTGCTATCTGACATTGAAAAATATTGGCCGTTTTTGCCGGTTGGCGGCTGTATGATTGGCGATGATTACTGCGATCCGTGGCCGGGTGTGGTTGAGGCCGTACATGAATTTAAGAAAGACCGCGAAGATCTCGAATTTGTCCATTCGCGTGATAAATTCGTTTTCTACAAGAAATAGTGGGAAACGTCCCCGAAAGGTAATTCAATTTGACATTCATCAGAGACAGATAAGGGTGGTCTCAATTATATAAACTTGCATACAATAGTGTTTGTTAGACTTGCTTAGAGGCTCGATAACGGACAAAACTATTTCGAGTGAAAGACACTTTGCGTAATGTTTTTAAGTAGTAGAAATCGGTGGATTCTATTTTTTTCGTTCCTGGTTGGTGGATCTATTACGGGCAGCATG
>Ga0233430_1004970_pt1 | contig 11886 bp, 5 predicted proteins | sample SI_118_April2016_2_FD_179883 | JGI IMG/M metagenome (GOLD analysis project Ga0233430, IMG submission 179883) | Seawater microbial communities from Saanich Inlet, British Columbia, Canada - SI_118_April2016_150_MG | ecosystem: Environmental > Aquatic > Marine > Inlet | place: Canada: British... | reverse complement strand
AAAGCTATATGGACCGTTTATGGACAGGTCCTTGATTAAATCTTCAAGCGGATTGTTTCGAGTTTGCCTAATCTATTTTCATCACGCAACGAATAAACCCAAGGGGATACTACAATGTTTGATGGACTTATCGCTAAATATCGCAAATTCGAGACGCTAAATGATAACCCACAGATTGAAACAGGATCATTTGCTGAAAATGCAGGTTTTCTCGATTGCGAAGACACTTACCAAGATCAACGCAACCAAGTCCTGGAAAGTATATTTAAATCGGCTCCACATTTGCGCGGAATGATTAAAACTAGTTAATGTCCGCTTTGGTTCAAAAGCAGACTCTTTGAGACATTGCAGATAATGTCAGCTTTTGGTTAAACAGCGGCCATGGTCTAACACGACCGCCACAACCTAGTATAAAAAAACAATAAATTGTTTGCCCCCGAAAAATTAATTCCAGGGGCAATTCAACTGATTTCGCGTTTAGATCAATCCTATAAGACGAACTCACTGTCTAGAATATAAACCTTCACAGTCTCTTTTTTAACACCATCCGATCCCATAGATTCTTCCGTTACCGGAGATTCCAGTATCTCAAGAAACTTTTCCAGATCGTCAATTTCAAAGTGGACAGCTACTTCGTTGTTATCAGTCACATTGAAGTATACGGCCGTGGCAGTCTGTTCCTTAAACAATTCACCATGGGTCCGGAAGCTTTTTTCCCATTCGGCTGCGTCTTCAACTTCTGCTGTAATGGTTAACCTATGCATTTTTTTCTCCATTCATGTACTAAATTGGGGGATCGATTGCTTGCCAACATCACAACGATTGCATGATTATGGTCATCAATAACGACCTGTAGTAATAGCCGGGGCTAGCTTCCAATTAACCTAAATATCGGTACGAGTGAATTGTCCGAGAATCTTTGGCGGGCGTTGGAAGATTTCTGAATCGGCGAAGGCTGCTTGCGCCGACGGTTCGGTCCACATTTCCTCTAGCGTAGAACGACTAGGTGCCGACATTGCGACCACGACGCGATTTCGATTGTCGATGTCGTGCAAGACACGGACGATTTTGACGCCGTGCTTATCATACATCTCCTGCCGCTGTGCTGCATTTGCAGTCCAGTTTTCGTTCCATTTGTCAAAATCGGCCAATCCTTGATCGACCAAAAAGGCGGAATTATTTCCTTCGGGCTCACTCTCATCACCGATAGGTTCATAGCCAGCTAGCACGGATGGGGGTTCAGCAAACAAGGATGTGTCCGCAAAACGTTCCTGAACTTTTGGATCGTCAGTCATTTGGTCAATTGCGGAACGTGATTCAGCTTCCATAACCACGACGGCATGATTGCCGTCATCGGCGTCGCGCAACACACGCAACGATTTAACACCAAACTCCGCTTCGCGGTCTTTCCTTGGGTTGCCCTCTTTGAATACGGCAAACCATTTGTCGAAGTCGGCGAGTTTGTGATTTACATGAAATATCGGCATTTTTTATTACCTCCCTATAAGTAAATTTATATTTTTATGAAACTTCTTAAATGGGTAACACCGGATAGAATAGAATAAATCTAATTATTAATCTACCTAGAGTTTTAAATTGGTGAAGAATCTTAATTTTTAGGAAAATTCTATGTGAGAACCTTATGTCTGCTTTGGGTCAAAAGCGGACTCTTTTACGATATGCCAATAATGTCCGCTTTCGGGGTAAGAGCGGACATCAATTAATGTACATCACCGCCTACCGGAGACGTTGATTTTGAAATCGAAGAGGTGGAGGTCTAACCTTCTTTAGTAAACAGAGTTAGGGGGGGTGCTTTTACCCCCTCATACTCAATCAGCTCTATCACGTTCTTTAAATTACTAACGTCATAGTCATGCATGTAGGTTCGTTTGCCTTCTGATTTGTTACTGCCGTCTTCATGTCCGAGTAGGGTCATCTTTAATATTTGCTTTAGCGGCATCCAATAGAACCACTGCATCTTCATCATTAAATGGTAAGCGCTTCTTAGACGTTTTTTTTGATTTCTTAGTGAACTTAAAGCCGAGAAGGGGAGTATTATCTTCTGAAACTTCGCCCCATTCTTGAAGCTCCCTCCAATATGAGCGGATTTGTGATAGACGTCGCTGTATGGTTTTTTCGGTGACTTTCACCTCATCATTAAGACCGTTGAGACAGTTGTGAATCCACTGTTTTACGCTCTGTTTCGTAACGCTCTCGATATAGGGAAACTCTTCAGCAAAGCTCTCTATCGTGCTGATCATGCTATTTAGATTCCGGTCAGGTGCAGTGCCGGTATTTCGTTCCAATTTGAATTGCTCAATTTTTATTAGGAACGGTGTTCGCAATCCCTTTATTTCTTCGATGTGATCCAGAACCTTCTCAGCGCTGTCGAAGTGTGACAGTGCCTCAAGCAAAGTTATCTCGGGAGATGTTTTGCCCAATTCAAATCTTTTATCGCTCACTGCTTTCCAGCCACCATCAATAAATTTGTTACAGGCTTCTTCAAACGAAGCTTCTAAAACTTCTTCTCTCAGTTCTGAGATGCCATCAAATTGATTATCTGTTATAAATTTTTCTTTTGATGCATCTGTGAGAGCTTTATACTCTGTTCGGTAGGCGGACTTCTGTTCATCTGCTGTCAGCGTTTTTCCGGTACGTATTTCATGTACTATTGTTTTAAGTTCAGCTACCAAACTACTGGCTATAAGAACTGCTTCGTGTTGGTCAGATGTTTTGGTGCTTAACCACAGCGCTTTTCTTTGTTTTCCATTCTTCAGAAATCTAAGATCATGTCTAACGTCTTTGGGGATTTGGAATGTGACGTACCATTTGCTACCCTTCTTATTTAGGTAACGTGGATTTTTAGTTCTATTGATCTTTGGCACAGCTACATCCCATTTTTAATAGAATGTTTTAATAGAAGAATTGGGCAGGTAAGACAATAATAATATACGCTAAACCTATATAACTTATTGATTTTAATCTATTTTTTATTATAAATACCATTGAAAAATTATCTGTAGCGAAGAATCCCTGTCTCTCCGCCATTTTTCCGAAAGAACAAAAGCTGAATTAGCCGTTTTTGCTAACGGATTGCTAACCAACGGTCTTTTGAACGCCTTTTTTACCGCAAATCCATGTCTGCTTTACCCCCGAAAGCGGACATAAACGGGATAGGCCGAAAATGTCTGCTTTTGACCCATAGCGGACATTCGTTTCTATTTGATTTTAATTCAGAGAATGTCATCTCATTGGCATGAAAAGGTTGGTTGCGGGGGCTGACAACCAGCGTTATTTGCACCTGAATTTTGCCAGTCTTGAATAATTAGCAAATATCCGCTTTCGAGCGGTAAGCGTACGTATTTTGTCCAGGGTCAGATCAGCAACAGCCCTTATAAGGCGGGCGTCTACATAGTTGCTTTCAGCTATGCTTCTGGTGAAACAACTGGCACTGGAATGTTAGGGCTCACAACTGTTCCCGGCTTGCCTCATGAACAGATAGATAATTCAGGTTTTAGGTAAGCTACAATTCAAAAAAAGGCTGAAAATCAAAGTGCCGATTCATCGCTTTTATCAAAACCATAGAAAATATAAAAATATTCCAGAGTTCGTTTTATTGCATCTGTTACCGTACCCTCACCAGCCCAGTTTTCAAGCTGCATGTCACCTGTTCGATAGTGATTAAAAAACTCGTATTTCCCCAGGTGCTTAACAAACGCTGTCAAATGTGGCGCCGGCTGCATCCACTTTGCTTGTTTTTCCAGCTTGCTTATCGGAGTGTTATGGATTTCACCCCTTTCATTTTTCGGATCACCATTTTCGTAAGATAAATTTGCTGCACGCGGAGTTAGTAAAACCAGAACCGTTTTCTTTGATGATGTTTTACGCTGGTTGCGAAACAGGTATTGTGCAATAGGCACATCACCCAGAACAGGAACCTTGTCATCTACAATTTCTTTTTCTTGATCTGAAAGTCCTGACAGTATCATGGTTTCGCCATAACGTAGGGTCAGATTTGCAGAAATGGTGGTTTTTGATGAAGTGGCAAAACTTGTTCCGGTTATATTATCTGAAACCTGTGACAAAGATGTCTCAAGAAAAACCCGCTGCGCAAATACGTTCAGATTTATGGTATTGGAATCAAGGAATTGCGGTGTTACTTCAAGCTTGACACCGGTATTCAACGGCTGCATGGCGCCACTTCCGGCAACGCCGCCTTCAATAACAACATGCATTGTACCACCAGAAAAGAAACTGGATTTTTTACGGTCTTCAACAAGAATTGAAGGGCGTGCAATTATTTCATTTCGGTCATAATTGTTACTGAAAATATTCAATGAATATGTAAGTCCGGCCCCGGCTGTGCCAAGCTTGAGTGTCATGGTGTCATTGCCAGCTAAAGCCGTCCTGACTTTTCCGAATGGTGTTCTTTGTTGATAGAATTGATCACCAGTAAAAAATATATTCAATCCGTTTAAAAGGTTTACGCCCTTGGATGTTGTATAGATTTCTTCTGTTCTAATGATAGCGACATCGATCAGTGCCATTTTAGGAATAACTATTTTTGGCTTTGCTGTCACCTTGGCAGGTGCAACTGCTTTTGCAGCTAACGGTGCCACAGTCGTAGCTGAAGGCGCTTGCAACGGCGCAGAGGTAACAGGCGCTGAACTGGCCCCTGAGCCTGAACCCAGCCTCTTATTCATCGGGTCTACGGTTGTACTTCCGGTTGAATCAAACATTCCACCTTTGGGAACACCAAATATATCAAGGTTCTGGGCCAACAGTTCTTTAAATTCCTTGTCCGAATTAATGTTGTTCCTTGAGTAATATTTCTCCCACTCCAATATTCTTTGATCAAGATACTGACCGCGCATGGAATGGTTATCTGCAAGACTTAGTGAAAGATTCTTTGCCTTGTCAAAATCCCCCATGGAAGCAAAAATAACACCTGCTGATTGTTGAATTGCAGTTCGCGAAGGAGACAGCTCGAGCGCCCGCTCTATTGATAAGTAAGCACGATCCAACTCACCCAGATAATACGACGCTGCAGCAAGACCAAGAAAATAATCTGAATTTTCGGAATCAAGAGCAACAGCACGGACGAAATGATTTTGAGCCTGGTGATATTTTTGCTGCTTGAAATTTAAAACACCGGCAAAATAAGGAACCCTGCTGTCACCAGGATCAAGTTTGGCAGCAAGATCATAACCGACTTCAGCCATTTTATATTGTTGTGGATCGCCAAATTCACCTCTCATCTGATGGGTTAAGCCGTTCAGCATGTGCAGATGTGAATTCAGTGGTTCGTACTTTAAAGCCCTTTGAAAATTGTCGTTTGCCTGAACAAATTCATTTTTCGATAACGCCTTCAAACCACCAAGAATAAATTTGGCATTAAGGGGCTTCATCTTCTTTTTAGCCATTTTGTCGCTGAAAATTTCAATTTCGTCCTGTATTTCGTCAGAAGTAAACACTCGTACAGACGGATTTTCCTCGACCAAAGAATTATCCACATCGTCAAATGACAATTGAGAGCATGACGTCAAAACGAAAAACGTAAGGTATAATAATATTGGTCTCAAAGGGCCGTTTCCTGTTTGCTAGTACTGCTCATTATATTAATTCCCAGTATCGACGTTTTTGACGGTTTTGAAAACCAATACTTCACGGGAACCTGAAATTCTGGTTCCAGCGTCACTCATACACTTAGATGTGTTCGCCTGATAGCCGTAACGCCAAGTTTTGTCAGCAAGGCTCTTAACCCTGCAAAGATATAGTGCCGGATTTGCAGTATCTCCACCAACCATAAATGATGAATATGTTGGTGAAGGCGGATGCATGTTCTGACCAACGCTATCTGTAGGTATACCACTGTTGCTTGTTTTCCACGAACCTGTAGATGACTGCTGACCAATATCCAGTCCTGACAATATTTCAACGACAAGATTAGAGCCTGTTGGCTGGCTTGGATCCAGGTTGGCAACCTTTCCATTTACAACGTAGCTGCAAGTACCAGTTTCACCGCGCCATGTTCCTGGATAAATAACATAGGCACCGCCCGTGGCATGATTACCGGATATTACCCGACAGACACCATTTTTGTTGTTGGCATTCAGGCTGTCTTTGGATACCCAGTAAGTCGCAGACAGATCATTGATACTGCCTGAGGTGGCATTTTGCGGGGTCCACTCGGTCCACTCGTACGTTCCCTTCCAATGAGTAAACGCCCAGCGACCACGGGTTTTGGGATCACAGGCTTTAACGTATACATTCACCTTGTCATTCTTGGGATCAGGCTTATCCGGGATCATGCAGGTATTTGAACCCTTGTTCTGGCTGTTCTTGGCTTCCAGCTGGAACCATTTCTGTTTAGGAATTACCCGCATCTGCCACCCTTGGCCGTAGCGAGCATCGCAGGGCCTTTGAACCAGCTGACCACCTTGGGCGTTGGCAATTTTGCCCTCTTTTTCATCATATGGATACAAACAGTGACCGGTAAAATCATTAACAATTTTGACGGTCTTGTCATATTCCACAACGTAGTCCCAGCGGTCATATTCATCGTTGGTGCATTTTTTCAAATATACAACGGATCCGCTCTGATCAGAATTTGCCATCGGGTCATTAGGTACATCCAGACAATATCCATTGTCAGATTTAATAACACCATTGTGATCATACCAAATCGGCATTGAACTGTTGGGAACTGTTAGTTCGAAGGTTCCATGTGCAATTCCCGAACACGGATAGAAGACGCCATTTACTTCTTTGGAAGTCTTTTTGGTATGAGCTTTCACCGAATTTGGCCTCAAACAATATGCCGAATCACGTTCTTGCAATTTGAACCCGTGATTATCGTTAGCGTGATGGGTCGTTTTAACAACTTTCCACAGTTGCCCCTTGCCATCTGCCCGGCAGGCCCCAAGGCTCAGATGCGCCGATGGATTAGTGGGATGCTTCATGGCAACATCAAGCAACAATTTTTGATGTTCATCTTTCGATTTACTGTCATAAGACTGCAAATGGAAAGGCGTTGTCAGACAGGCGCCGTTATGAACCAACTGTGCGTAGACACGGTTCGGGAAAGTGGTCGCCAGTTTCTGGTTCCAGGGAATGACATGCCCTGACAGATCTATCTGAACGCGTTTTGTCGACCACAGCAAACCACCAGGGTTTTCATTGCATGGATGGAAGGTTACCTTCCCCTGCCCGTTTTGCCCCAGACACAGTTTTGAATGGCGAACAACAAGAAGCCTTTCTGTAAACAGCTCGCCTGGCGGCACTCGAACATCTGTATGGGCAACAAACATATCATTCTCGTTTTTAGCCCGCTCGGCGGCTTGCTGACTTTGAAACTCGACAAGGTTTTCACCAAAAGCCTTGTTGCGGTAAATAATATGGCCCATCAGATTTTGACGTTTTTCACGATATGCCCTCAGCTTGTCATTAACGTGCATCGTCTTCTTTTCTGCTCTTATTTGCTTGGCCGATTTCACTGGCGCACGGTTCAGTGTCTTCGTTGTAACCTGGGCAAGATGTAACAATGGCTGAGAGGCATCATTCGCAACATTAGGATAGCTAAGGCTTGCCAACTGAATAAGACGAACCCTTTCTTCTACGCTGGCGGCCTTCAAAATGGCTTCTACATCAGGCGGGAAAGTAAGACCTGGAACCTTTTTAAGTTCTTCCTTGACCTTGTTTTCTGCTGCTCTGGATTCACTGTCTATTGCAGAAAATATGGGCCCAAGAAGCTTCTTTAACCCACTTGGTATGATCTTCTTGAAAAGCTCCGAGACCATATGAAGAGGGATAAAGACAAGTTGTTCGGCGTCAAATAACGGATCAGTAAGTTTGAAGGCGAACATTTGCGTGCCAAGGTCGTCTCCGAAAATTTCCAAATCCATAGTCAGGATCAACGGTGCTCCATGCAGCATCCCTTCCATATCTCCTTCGAAGAATATTTCCTTGATAACAAGAGCATTGGTACTGCCGACAGCTTTTAGAAGTGCCTCAAGCCCTTTGCTTAACCAGCTATCCATTGCCTCCACGCCATTGATTGCCAGCTTGGCAATTTCCAATGCCGCCATGGCAACTCCCTGCTTTGCTTCAAGGAAATCCAGTTGCGGATCCATTAGTTCTGCAGGCAGGTGATCAACAACAGACTGGGCTGCATGTAAAACGCCTTCGGCCACCTTGTAGGCTGCATATTCAACCCCATAGCGAACCCAATAGTATGCTTCTTCAGCGCAATGCCATGCAGAATACCAATGGCATCGGTGTTTATGATATTCGGCGTCACCATGCATTTTATCTACATCACGTTTAACTGACCTGACCCTGGATTCTGCTCGGTGAATAGCCGCATCTGCACTGGCTTTTTCTCTCTGAACAACCTCTTTACGGGCCTGGATTTTGCCACTCCAGCTACGAACGACTGTTTCAGCACTGTCAATTTTTTGTTTTGCCGCATCAAACTTTTTATTCAACATCGCGAAAAAATGATGAACCTTGGCCGGTGCCTGTTTGCGCAACCAGCCAAAGAAATCTGACTTGACCTCACCTTCAATGAATATATCAGGAGCACCCTTGTGTTTGGGATCGAAGCCAAATCCTAGATTGATTTTTGAATCCCATATTCCACCGCCGATTTTTTCATCGATTTCCATATCGACCATGCCCTTGTCAAATTTGACAAGAACATCCTGATCGATTCCAAGAAATTCGATTTGAGAGTCAATTTCCAGTTTAGGCAAACTTGTAAAACCCAGATCAAATTTCAGTTGATTTTTTTCCAACTTCAATACCTTCAGATCAATTGGATCGACCGAGGCATCCATTTTAATTCCTTTAGGTCCGGCACTGATATCCGCCTTACCTAGCTCGTGGCCCATAAAATACAACTCGCCGGCAAGCATGAACCCGGACCCGATCAATCCAAGCTGCGGGTCCGACGCCCCGGGCGTGGCAAAGGCAAAGACAACGTCCCTAAATTCCGGCAATGGGATGTCGTTTGGCGGAAGTATGTTTGCTCCTCCACCGGCCATACGTTCAGCAATATCTATCATCGCCGGAATACCAAGTTCGGTAATATTGCCACGCATGGCGATGCCGTCCGGCAGGCCGCCAGCATCCAGTTCAAAATCCATTTCAGCAGCTATGTCGATACGTTCCGCACCATCAGCTAATTCAATTTTGCCTGCGAACCCAAATTTAGCCTCGCCTTCCATATCGATACCAAACTTGATCGCGACATCTTCAAGATCTACGCCAGGAATCCCAAATGGCTTATCCCATTTACCTGATTTACCGGCCCCTTTCAGGTCCATAAAGATATCAACCCCGAAACCTTTCTCATTGATTTCAAGCTCCAGTTTTGTAACCAGCTCAAGGGTCTGTTTCTTTGGAACATGTAAGGTAACGTCCGCTGCAATACCTACATCCAACTCGTCTGCCTTGTATTGAATAAAGAAGCCAACCTGGCCTGGGAACTTGGCCATTTTCGGGGTATGCGACGCCCCCTTCTTGCCACCGGGTCCTTGTTCCATCTGGACCATAATATCAACGCCAGGTGCGCCCTTGCCGCCAAATATGTTTTCAACCGTGCCTTCTATCAGAACATCATCATGGATACCGATGCCCTTTAAGCCTTTCGCAGCAAAACCGGATGAACTTCCAGGTGAAAAATTGGCTGCTATGGTAATGCCGTTCTTGACGTCGACATTTGCAGTAGCGCTGCCATAAATTTCAGTAAATACAATATGGGCCACTTCTGGCAGTTTATTCACCGTTCCGGTAATTTCCGACTGAGAGAAAATCAAAGCCGCATCATTCAGATGAAAATCTTTTAGCGGAGTATGATTAAGCATCGGCATGATTCGACCAAACTTGAACCCTTTGCCGCCGCCATTATCCGACACTGCGAATGTCCATTTGCTGTTATTTTCGAACACAACAACATCGACTTCCTGACCATGCAGCAGCGAGCCACCAGAAACACCCGTCTTTGATATCTCCAGGAAAGTGAAGTCAAACTGATCTGCGTGTGGGATTTTTTTCAATATTGGCAGCTCTGAAAACGCTACCTTTTCCTGAATTTTAAGCACCCCGGCAGCTAGTTTTCCGCCCACTTCTTTCAGTTCAATAGAAATTTTCGGGCTGGTTTTGCCAAAAGGTTTTACTGGTACGGCTGAAAAATCAAGTTCTCCGGATTTTCCTTTTTTGTCGTACTCCAAACTTAATTTCAAATCTTTCAGGGCCAGCCAGCTAATACCAAATGGTTCCGGCAATTGGGTTTTGCTGCTTGCATCCAGTGAAATAGCACCTTTTTTGAATCCAATATCAGATTGGAAATCAATTTTCTTACCCAGCAGATCGGCATTTAGATCAGCCATCAAGCCAACCCAAAGGCCGCTTTTACCTGACGGATCAATGTCAGTGATCTTAAATTCTGTATTTTTAAAGCTGAACGCGCCCGGAAGTTTGGATAAATTAATATTCGGCATTGGCACATCAAGGTCCATGCCTTTGAACCGATCATTGCCTTTGACCGATTTGCTGAACATAGTCTTGCTCATAACGCCCGAAATCGGCATCCCCTTTTTCGGGTCTTGACCTATGAAATTCATCAAGTCGCCCATGGTTCCTGAACCTTTAAGGTCCAGCTCGGCAAACAAATTTATGTTCTCTTTTAGCGTAAAGTCTTTCAACTTGTTTGAGTCTGTCAGAACCTTCTTCAGGTTAGCAGCAATGTGTTCCGGCATGTCGGCATCATCTGGCTTAAGACCAGCACCCTTGGGCGGCACAATTACCATGGTAAGATCATCAACGCTGACGCCCTCAAGGGCGGAAGATGCCGCCCCCGGAACAAGATCAGCAAAAGCGATCTTGTCCAGAGTTACAGCCATAACCGCTTTATCAAGCGTACCAGGATGGAACGCCGCAATCTCGCCCGGGGTCTTTTTGGAGCCAAACAAAAGATCAGCAACAAGACGACCGCGAGAGACCACAACCTTGCTCAACGCAACCTCGTCAAAACCCGGAACCTTGCGGCCGACAACGTCTGTCGCCGTAATGCCTTTGGTGCCGCCCGTTAGTGTCGCCGTGTAAAGCACCTTGCCGGATTTATCCTTGCTGATCTCTGTATCAAAGCCAACTTCGGCACTGTTAAGTGACGCCGTGCCGTCAAGTTTGAAGTCCCAGCTCCCCGCTTCATAAACAGATGCAAGGTCCAAGGTCTTTACGCTAAGGCCCTTAAAGGTGAACAGGCCCTTGGGGTCTTTGGCAGAGCCAACAAGATCAATGATCGCCTTGCCAGCTGCGTCCTTGCCAACCATCAACAGGGATGCAAAATCATGCTTGGATGAACCAGCCTGCATCTCAAGATCGGCACCGATGGTAACAAAAGGACCAGTAGGTGCGGCTGCACCTGCGGGCTGCTTTAAGGCAGCCGGGGCGTTCTCGGTAATAGCGAACACAGGCTTGGTGATCGTGATGCTGGACGGCAAGCCCGGAACCTTAAGATCAGGAAGTGCTACATCAAGGGATAATCCCTTCAAACGGTCAGCCTTACTTGCAGACTTGGAAAATGTTGATGCGCTGATTGTGCCGACAATGGGGATAACGGTCTCGGTAAGACCGCCAGAGGCCATAAGCGAGCCCATGCCCTTGGAACCCTTGATATCAAGATCAGCTAGTAAATTAAAACCGGCGGCAAGTGTATGGCCGCTCATCTTGCTGTCATGCTTGGCCGCATCGTCGATAACCTTCTTCAGGTTAGCAGCAATGTGTTCCGGCATGTCGGCATCATCTGGCTTAAGACCAGCACCCTTGGGCGGCACAATTACCATGGTAAGATCATCAACGCTGACGCCCTCAAGGGCGGAAGAT
>Ga0233430_1004967_pt1 | contig 11897 bp, 7 predicted proteins | sample SI_118_April2016_2_FD_179883 | JGI IMG/M metagenome (GOLD analysis project Ga0233430, IMG submission 179883) | Seawater microbial communities from Saanich Inlet, British Columbia, Canada - SI_118_April2016_150_MG | ecosystem: Environmental > Aquatic > Marine > Inlet | place: Canada: British... | reverse complement strand
GATCGACTGAAGGCACGCGGTAAGACCATAATGAGGGTTAATGGAAATTTAGCGTTTATCGAAGAGCTTAAACCTGATTTGATTACTTACAATGGTGGCATAGGTCAATTTGCGGCTCTGATATCCCGAAGTCAGTTTTACGTAGGATACGATTCAATGGGCCAGCATGTTGCGGCCGCTTTGGAAATACCGGAACTGGTTGTATTTAACGGTTACCCTACAGAGAAATTTTCCTGGAAGTGGCATCCTTATGGAAAAGGTAAAATAAAGATAATACACGCAGAAGGAAAAACAGAAAAAGACGTATTAGAAAGCACAAAGAAGATATTAAGTGTGTTATAGTAGCAAGAACAGAAAATTATTTTATCTTTATTTTACACCTCATAAAGCTTGTCTTCTTTGGCCATTCCTCAATCTAACTCTGGTTTGTAAAATAGATAGTATGTCACTTCCCATAGTGCTTTCAGTGAGAAATAGTCGGTAACTGGGGATTTTAATCTCCTATCATCTTAATGTTTGCTTATTATTGTAACTATTATTTTTATTGGGTATAAAAATGAGAATATTAGTTGTTGAAGATGAAGAGAAGTTAGCAAGATACCTCAAAAAGGGACTTGAAGAAAGCTCTTATGTTGTGGATCTTGCACTTAATGGTACGGATGGATTACATCTGGCAACACATGAAAGTTATGACCTTATCATACTGGACATTATGCTGCCTGAATATGATGGATTTACGATACTTAAAGCTGCTAGAAGTGCAGGTATCAACACTCCTATTATCTTTTTGACAGCAAAAGATTCAACAAAGGATAAGGTTGAAGGATTAAATATCGGGGCTGATGACTATATCGTCAAGCCTTTCTCTTTTCATGAATTGCTGGCTCGCGTTCGTGTCTGTTTGCGCAGGAGCAGTAACAAAACATCATTAGAATTAGAAGTGGCTGATCTGACTCTTGATCCATTAACTAGAAAGGTATTCAGGGGAAATAAAAAGATAGATGTTTCTCCTACAGAATTTTCGCTTTTGGAATATTTGATGAACCATGCAGGTCAGGTAGTTACCCGAACGATGATTTCAGAACATGTTTGGGATTCGAACTTTGAGAGCTTTAGTAATGTTGTGGATGTTCATATAGCCAAGCTGAGAAATAAAATTGATAAGGGTTTTGATATAAAACTCATACATACAAAAAGAGGTGCGGGATATGTCATCGAAGGACAGGATTAGATTCTTCAAAACTATCAGCTTTAAAATCACCCTATGGTATTTGCTGTCAGTTATGGGAATATTACTCTTTTCGGGGACATTTTTATATTTCCGTTTGCAACATAAGCTGAATAAAAAAGCAGATCAACTGATTCTGGATGAAGAGGAAGAGCTTCTGCTGACACTTCTGGACAAAGATTCTACACTGAATGGTCTAAAGTCTACAATTGTGCTGGAATTCTCTGAAGACAGATATTACAAGTTATCAATCAGGCTACTGGATGCTGGAGGGAAAACAATTATCGTTTCTGATAACTTTTCAGTTCAAGATCTAGAGACATCAGAAATAGCTGTTACAAAAGCAAAAGGAGGTGAGAGTGTATTTCAATCTGTACGGGTCCGGGAGAGGAAGTATCCATTTCGTTTACTGACAAAAGCAATAGACCAGGACGGTTCTTTAAAGTATATTCTCCAGATTGGTCTTTATATGAAACCTCTGTACAAAACAATAGAGAATTTAAAAAGTAATTTGCTAATATTGATGCCGATACTCATTGCGCTCAGCATTGCCGGAGGCTGGTTTCTCGCAAGGAGGAGCTTGTTGCCAATAGAAAACATAACCAGAACAACGCGGGAAATTACAGCATCAAATTTGAATAAAAGGCTTTTACCTACTCATACGGGAGATGAGGTGGATGAACTGGCAAATACCATAAACCTCATGCTGGACAGAATTGAAGATTCATTCGTAAGAATTGTACAATTTACATCGGATGTCTCTCACGAACTCAGGACACCTGTTGCTGCCATTAAAACAGGGACTGAAGTCATGCTTTCAAGGGAAAGGACGGTGGAAGAGTATCGAGAATTGCTTGAAAATAATTTAAGCGCTCTGGAAAGAATGACCAGGATGATAAGTGATTTGCTCGAAATCTCAAGGTCAGATTCAGGTGTGAACATCTTACATCTGAAATCATTCAACTTGGGCAATATGCTGAAGGAGCTTCAAAATAAATTCAGACTGATATCGGAAACAAAGAACATAAATATCCTGTTTAACGAAGTGCCAGGCTTTCAAATCACAGGTGATAAAGATTTATTGCGGCGTGTCTTTTCCAATCTATTAGACAATGCCATTAAATTTACTTCATCTGGTGGCAGCGTTTCTATCACTCTTACGGACAGGGGCAATGATATTGTTACCGGTATCAAGGACACGGGAATTGGTATTTCAGAAGAACATCTGGAGAAGATTTTTGATCGTTTCTTTCGTGTTGACACTTCACGTTCCAGGGATACAGGTGGTATCGGCCTAGGGCTCAATATCTGCAAAAACGTAGTTGAACTCCATAAAGGAAATATAGATGTGAAGAGTAAAACTGGCATAGGAAGCACATTCGAAGTTATACTCCCCAAAAATATCACAAATTCCTGAATACATCCTTTTCTGAACTCTCAAGCCGGAACATTAACATTCCTTCATCTTTCCTTCATCCTACCTTAATGTTTATATAATATTATATACAGTCATACCATTTACAACCGCTTTATAATTATAAGACAGTATTTTATTTAAAATAAACATGGGTATAAAAACCACCTGCAACTGTTTAATTTTTTCATTTATCCTGATATCAGTTGGTTGCTCCACACAATTGACTCATGATCGTGGATACGTATCCGATTCTATCAACAATCGTACAGGACACAATCTTGCATCTGTTGAGAATGAGGATGGGTTAAGATTGCCTGATAACATTTCACTTACAGACGGTCTGACAGAGGATGAAGCAGTTGCTATTGCCTTGTGGAATAATGCCAGATTTCAGGCCGATCTTACAGGGCTTGGTTTCTCACGGGCAGATCTGATAGAAGCGGGTATGCTCAGTAATCCTGTATTTTCAATATTCCTGCCAACAGGGCCGAAACAGATGGAAGCCACTCTGTTTACGCCGATAGAGTCACTATTGCAGAGGCCGTATCGTCTATCTGTAGCTAAACTAAGTGCTGAGCGCGTGGCTGAGAATCTGGTACAGAGTGGCCTGAATCTGGTTCGTGACGTCATGATAACCTACACCAATCTTACTTTCTCTCAGGCACTGGTAAATATTGCAAAAGAAGAAACAGAACTTAATGATGAAATCCTTACTATTGTACAGGCCCGCCTGCAGGCCGGTGAAATAAGTGGACTGGAAGAGACTGCATTTCAACTCGAAGCAGCTCGAAAACAGAGAACTTTAGTTGGTTATACACGTGATGCCACAATTCTAGATGCGGAGTTGAAAATATTTTTGGGGTTGGAGCAGGAAGAAAATACTCTTAAGCTTGTACCAACTCAGTTTGATATTAATCGAAATTTCAATTTTGAAGACCTTCTCACTGTAGCATATGCGGCACGTCCCGATATACGCGCAGCAGAGATTGCTATTGAGGAAGCTGGCAAGCGTCTGGGATGGGAACGTTCAAAGATCTTCAAGTTTACAGCTATTGTGGATTATAATGAGAGGGGTAGAAGCGGCTCTGAGTTTGGACCGGGCGCAATGTTTGAACTGCCAATTTTTAACTGGAATAATGGTAAGATTACACGCTCTAAAGCGCAATTTGAACAGGCAGTAAGAGAATATGTAGCTATTAAACAGGATATAGCATTTAAGGTACGTGAGGCGTACACAAATTATCTTTCTGCGCAGGAGGCGTTAAAAGTTTTGAGTTCTGATATATTGCCTTCTGCCATAACAGTAGCAGATAAAGCTGGAAAAAGATATTCCGTTGGTGAGATTGCCTATCAGGATTTTCTAGAATTCAAGAGGCAGCTTCTGAATTCTCGCTTGATAGAGGCTGAATCAGTGGCCGAACTGCACCGGGCTTCAGCACAACTCAGACACAGCTTAGGCTTTAAACAGGATATGCTGAAAACAAAAGAGAGTGAATTTGCAGAATTAAACAACGAATTATGATATTTCAGATGATCATGCAAAGGAGATTATTGTGAGAGGAAGCTTAAGACTTATCTTTGCGTATACAGTTAAATTTGTTTTGCTTTTCCTATTTGTTCTGATTTGTGCCTGTAACAAGAGTGAACATCAAAAAGGAAAATCAAGTAAACCTGCGAAGGTTATAAATGGTGTCAAAGAGTCTGAACTCACTACTGTTATCCTATCACCGAAGGCGGAACAGCGACTGGGGGTAGAGACTTCAGTTGCAGAATACCAAAGCATACGGAATACGTTAAGGCTTGGAGGAGAAATAATTTCACCTCCAGGTCATCAAGCCAGAATTGCTGCACCAATGGCAGGTACGGTTTACGGGATAAACAGTGATGAGTTGCTACCGGCAGGAACTCAGGTCAAAAGAGGCCAGGCAATCCTGAATCTGTTACTGCTCACACCAGAGAAAGATCTTGCGGGAGTGCGTGAAGCGGTCGAAGTCAAAAAAGTGCAATTAGAGGTTGCACAGGCTCAGGCAGATCGTGCAAAACTTCTTTTGCAGGATAAGGCAACAAGCGAGAAGATTTATCTGGAGGCACAAGCAGGACTGGCTGTTGCAAGTGCTTCTCTCAAGGCGGCTGAGGCGCGGCTACGTCTATTGAAAGGTACAGGGATGGAATCAGAAACTGAAGGTCTTTCTACTTTTGTGTTGAAGTCACCTGTTGACGGTGTGATACAGCGCATTTATGTTGCACCGGGGCAAGCCGTTTCTGCCTCAACTCTCCTGTTTGAGGTTGCCAGTCAAGATCCTGTCTGGGTACGTATACCTGTTTATGTTGGTGACGTGGTGAAGATAGATCAACAGAAGGACGCAATTATTCAATCCCTTGGTAATGTAAATAATATAAATGTATATAAGGCAAAACCTGTAAACGGCCCACCACTCAGCGATTCCAACAGCGTATCGTCAGATCTTTTCTTTGAAATATCAAATCCAGATGGCTTCTTTCGTACGGGACAGAAGGTTAGTGTTTTATTAACGCAACTGGGTTCCGGCAATAGAATTGTTATCCCATGGTCAGCAATAATGTACGATATCAATGGTGGGAACTGGGCTTATCTGAGGACTGCACCGTATACATACTCAAGGCGACGGGTAGAAGTCTCCAGTGTGATTGATGGTTTCGCGGTAGTGACACGTGGTATTGATAAAGATGACGAGATTGTTACTACAGGGGCTGCTGAGATATTCGGAACAGAGTTTGGGGGCGGTAAATGATAAGGTGGCTGTTGTCAACCTCACTGCGCTTGCGTGTGTCCATTGTGGTAGTTACCGTGGTTCTGTTGATTGCCGGTTCGCACACCGTAAGTAAAAGAAGCTCCTTTGATGTATTCCCGGAATTTGCTCCTCCGCTTGTAGAGATACAGACAGAAGGACCTGGACTTTCTACTTCCGAAGTTGAGACTCTGATTACTATACCTGTTGAAAGTGCCGTTAACGGTACCTCATGGTTGAAGAAGGTTCGTTCAAAGTCTGTGCTTGGTCTTTCCTCAGTAGTGCTCTACTTTGAAGATGGTACAGACGTAATGCAGGCACGGCAGCTGGTTCAGGAGCGGCTGGCTCAGCTTGCAGAAAAATTACCCACTGTGGTAAAAGCACCGGTAATACTTTCTCCGCTATCATCAACAAGCAGAGTCCTTAAGATAGGCCTCTCCTCACAAAAACTCTCTCAGATGGATATGACCACGGTTGCGAAGTGGACGATCAGGCCACGTCTTATGGCCATCCCGGGTGTGGCAAATGTTGCCATCTGGGGACAGCGAGATCGCCAGATCCAGGTGCTCATAGATCCTGATAATCTGTATACACATGGTGTTACTACAAATGATGTAGTCCGGTCGGTACGTGATGCCACTGCAATCGGTGGTGGTGGATTTATCGATACCCCTAATCAACGTCTAGCTGTTACAAATGTTCTGTCCCTGAAATCACCTGAAGATCTATCGCATGTACCGGTCGCCTTTCGTAATGGAGTAGCTATCAAATTGGGCGACCTGGCTGATCTGGTAGAAGGTTTCCCACCGCCTATTGGTGACGCGGTTATAAATGACGGGCCGGGTCTTCTGCTTATCGTTGAAAAACAGCCGTGGGGGAATACACTTGAAGTGACCCGAAAGATTGAAGAAGTGCTGGAAGCACTCCGGCCGGGAATTAAGGACATGGAAATAGATTCTACAATCTTTCGTCCGGCAACTTTTATTGAGATGTCACTCCATAATCTTAACCGGTCACTGCTTATCGGCTGTGTTCTCGTAATTATTATACTGGCTTTTTTTCTTAATGACTGGCGTACCGCACTGATCAGTGTTCTGGCAATTCCGACTTCGCTGGTAATAGCTGCATTGGTACTTCACTATCGTGGGGGAACTATTAATACCATGGTACTTGCCGGGCTTGTTATCGCGCTCGGAGAGCTGGTTGACGATGCGGTTATCGATGTAGAAAACATCATGCGCAGACTTCGTCTCAACCGTGAGGCCGGCAACCCGGAATCGGCATTCAAGGTTGTGTTGAATGCTTCAATGGAGGTGCGCAGCGCAGTTGTATACGGTAGTGTAATTGTTGTAATGGTACTCATTCCTGTTTTCTTCCTTGAGGGACTGGCGGGTTCATTCTTTAGTCCGCTTGCTTTCTCCTACATACTGGCTATCTTGTCATCTCTGCTGGTTGCCCTTACCCTTACGCCCGCATTGTCATTAATCCTTTTGCCTGGGGCATCTCATCACCGGGAACCATCATTCGTGGGATGGCTGAAAGCACATTACCGGTCGATACTGCCGCCTTTGATTATGAGGCCGAAGCGTGTCATCTCTTTGCTGACTGGAGCCTTCATCCTTGCAATGGTATCAGTAACCTTCATTGGTGAGGAATTTCTTCCGAATTTCAAAGAGCATGATTTCCTGATGCACTGGATTGAAAAACCGGGGACTTCGCTGCAGGCCATGGAACGCATAACCACCCGTGTGAGTAAGGAGCTTCGTTCCATTCCGGGCGTACGTAATTTCGGTTCACACATCGGACGTTCTGAGGTTGCGGATGAAGTAGTAGGTCCGAATTTTACAGAACTCTGGATCAGTATGGATCCTGATGTAGACTACGACGCAACAGTTGCAAAAATACAGGAGGTTGTTGACGGTTATCCGGGCCTGTACAGAGATCTGCTTACGTATCTAAGGGAGAGAATTAAGGAGGTGCTTACGGGCTCCAGCGCCACAATTGTAGTGCGTATATATGGTGAGAATCTCGATATCCTCCGTGAAAAAGCAGAAGATGTCAGAATATCTATTTCTGGTGTAAGAGGTGTTGCTGATTTAAAGGTTAAACCACAGATCCTGGTTCCGCAAGTGGAGGTACGTTTCCGCCCGGAGGCGGCTGCCCATTTCGGACTGAACGGCGGTACGGTTCGTAATACAGTGGCATTACTGATGAATGGGATGAAAGTGGGAGAGTTTTATGAAGACCAGAATATTTTTGATATAGTCGTCTGGGGCGCTCCTCAGGTTCGTAGCAGTCTCGATGCGCTTCGCTCTCTGAGGATTGAAACACCCACAGGAGGCATAGTTCCGCTGCATGAAGTAGCAGGAGTTATTGTTGCTCCTGTACCGAACAAGATTGTTCGTGAATCGACATCACGCTATACTGAAGTTACGTGTAATGTGCGGGGTCGTGATCTTGGGAGTGTGGCACGTGATATTAAAAGTAGGGTGGGTGACATTACATTTGATAGTGGTTATCATCCGGAGATTCTTGGAGAGTACGCGGCACAGGAGGAATCTAGAAACCGCATTATTATCCTCTCAATAATGGCCGTTATCGGTATTTTCCTGATACTGCATGTGAGTTTCGGTTCAGTCAGACTTGCCCTGCTCGTATTTCTGGGTCTGCCATTCGCCTTAATTGGTGGTGTGGTTGCTGCTTTCTTGGGAGGTGGCGTACTTTCTCTCGGTTCACTGATAGGATTTATCACGGTGCTTGGAATCTCAGCCAGAAACAGTATTATGCTTATCAGCCACTACAACCATCTGGGAACAGATGAGGGTCAACCTTTTGATGTCAACCTGATTGTGCGTGGCGCAATGGAACGACTGGTACCCATACTGATGACAACATTGACAACTGGCCTTGCACTTCTTCCCATAATTATTGGAGGCAACCTTCCCGGTCAGGAGATTGAGCATCCAATGGCAATAGTCATTGTTGGAGGACTGGTAAGTTCAATTTTGCTTAACCTGTTTGTTATGCCTGTGATGTACTGGAAATTCGGTGTGGCAGGTAGTGCCAATAATGAGATAATGGTTCTGGAATATGTTACTTAGTATTCTTTTGTTTAGCGCTTAGTCAATATTGCATTGGATCAAACGATTGAAGAGATTGAGTAAATGAATCTATTAGAGTCAGGTCAGGTTACTTCAATCTCTTAGCCTCTTTATTAGAAACTGTGCTTCTTTACGAATTGTGGTTACGGTCCCGTCTTCCAACTTAGTTTTGTACGTGTCGATGTAGCGACCTACTGTTGATGATTCATAGCCTAATTGAATGTATAAATTGTCTTTTAAGGTAATGTTTGAATGTGTGCCAAGACCAATGAGTAAATGATGTCTTGCAAGCGCCTCGTTCTCACACTTCCTGATGATCGCTGTCGCGATTCCCTGTGACCGAAACTCTTTTAGCACCCTCAAGCGGTAGATTTCAGGGCAATCCGGGTAATTTTTCCTTACTGTCTCGTCTCTTGACCCCAACCATCTGACTAATGCATGTCCAACGGGATTACCGTTCATCAAGGCAATAAAAAAGGAAATTTCTGACAACGATTGATCGTGAAGATCGTCAGCATGTGTACGTTCAAATTCACTTTTGAACGTGTTGTCCATTTTGCCCAGATCCGATTTCTCAATTTGACGTATTGTTAGTTCTGTCATTTTGCTTTTGCTTTAACACATAATAACTATCCCACAACAAATGTATGTTTTAGGTATGCCCTCTTTCTTGATTAAATCTCATGCTGCGGCATAACCGCAATCAAATTAATAAATTTGTAGCTTTTTACTAAACCTTACTACTCAAGCATTAACCTGTTTGCATATTTGTTGGTTCACTCCAATGAGTAGTAAGAAAGTTTAAGACAGCTAGCAGTATAGAAAAATATGTCGATAAGCCAAAGTCGACATCAAGCTATCTTGGCTTTTAAATAAGGAATATTCATATAATCTAATTTTCTTAAAACCTTACTCTTTTCCCTTCCTGGTAGAGTATATTTAAATAATTTACCTGATAGTTGTGCATCGTGGCATGTGCTGGGATACTTAGTATAAAAAACATCTTCACCATCTAATTTTAGAGATAGTGTATATACGCTTTGTTGGTCAAAATGACGAACAGTATTACTATCCACATTTGGACCTAACGCAAAAATATCTGCATCATATTCGCTAATCGTTTCGTGTAGTGAGGACATAAATACATAAATGGAAACATCTTTCTTTTCTTCCGCTCTTGCAAAAGCAAAGTAAGAGGCAACATATGGAGATAATGACCAGTCGAGCAGTGGAGAAGGAAATCCATGATGCCTACAATAAACCATAAAGCCATAACCAGGAGGTGGAGTTGGAAGATTAAGAGGGTCTCTTTTTAAAAATTTAGGAAGTTCCCATTCTTTAGAAGTATGTGTTTCTATTGATGGTTTAATGGTTACTAATAATTTGTAATATTCTTCTACAGAGTAATCTTTATTAGGACAAAATTGTTCTAAAGTCGTCTGAAGAGGCCATCCCGCATCCTGCTGTCCCCGAAAATAGGGAGATAATTTGTTCTTTTGGGATTGGTTATATGCGATATAGTTACTAAACTCTTCTTCAAACTGTTCCCAGTACTTAAGAGTCGTCTCGGTATACATAGATATGATTTATATTACTTTGAAACAATTTTCAAGTGAAATTTCAAAAAAATTGAGGAATATTTTCTTTTAATCCCCTCATTACGAAGGAGGGGAAATGGGGTGGTTAATAATTTATTAAGTTTTCCTCCGATAATTGATAACCTGCTGTTTTTTCTTGATTTAGACATTTCTTAAAGCTATTCTTATTTTGCCAGTAGGATGGGTTAAACGGAGTGAACCCATCTTTTTTTTGTTGGGTGCGTTTCGCTTCACCCAACCTACTATTGCTGCACGTGTTATATCAATAATACTACTATGTCAGTGAAAACTATAAAGAATGGAACGGAGTGGACTGTAAGGGAGGGGTACGAAAAGATTCCTGAAAGGTTTAACCCTGATGATCTCCTTTCGGACTTAAACGATAAATACTATACATTGATAAAGGAAAACAGGGTGCGATCTGTAATCTCAATGCCGGGATCAGACATAAATGAAAATGGAATATACATTAAGTATTTCAAAAGAGGTGACTTTAGAGATTACATAAAGCACCTGTTTGTGCCAACCAAAGCCAGGACAGAGTGGGATGTGGGGAATGCATTGTTAAGTAAGGATATCAAGACCGCTCTGCCTCTTGCAATATCAGAGGGAAAGAGATGCCTCCTTATGGTTACAGAGACGGTTACAGACAGTGAAGAACTCATGGAATTCTGCCAGGCCCATTATGAAGGTAGCCTGTCAGTAGGAGAGGAGTCTGAGAAAAAAATACTACTGGATAAACTGGCACTGTTTATAAGGGATATTCACGAAAAGGGATTTTGTCACTACGATCTTCACGCTGGTAATATATTGATAAAATTCAAGAAAGAACAGAATGTTGCTGGCTATGATCTGTACTTAATGGATCTCCACAGAGTTAAAATATTTAAGAGTATATCCACCAGCAAGAGAATGTTTAATCTTGCACAAATTTTTAACTCATTGTCATCAATAGTTACAAAGGCCGATAAACTCGACTTTATTAGATCATATGGAAGTAATGCTCTTGGTGGCATTACGGATGAAAACGAACTTGTCAGGCAGATAGATGAACAATCCTCAGGAATACGGAATATACATTATCGAAGCAGGATGAAAAGATGTTTGAAGGAGAGCAGTGTTTTTTCGAGGAAAAGGTTTTCAGGTATTAAGATGTTTTACAGGACGGGTTATGATACTGACAGTTTGCAAGAACTGATTGAAAAGCATAATAGTGCATTGGATAATAATGACAGTGCCGTAATCATAAAACGCGACTCCAAAACGGTATTAACACGTCACAACTTTAAAGATAAAACAGTTCAAAATGTTGTAGTGAAGCAATATAGGGTCGGATGTTTCGGCCGCCTTCTAAAAAGCCTCTTCCTTGGTTCTGCAGGAAGGAAGGCATGGGTTGCCGGTAATGGTTTGAGAGTATACGGTTTCAACACTCCTTTACCGCTGGCTTTGATAGAGAAGAGGATTTTGGGAATACCTACCGATAGTTATTTAATAATGGAAGAAGTTAAAGGTAGTCTTGAGATGGATAGATACATATTGAAGAATTTCTATAATAGAAAAGATATTAAAAAGAAAAAGGCATTAATAAGCAACTTTGCAAAGACTTTGGGAGAGATGCACAAACATAACATCTTTCATCATGACCTGAAGACATGTAATATCATGGTGAAAGAAAAAGATACATCGTTTGACTTCACATTTCTTGATTTTGATAAGGTTTCATTTAGAGAAGAGATAACTGTCAGGAAAAGAGTGAAAAATCTGACACAGATAAATCTGTCCACG
>Ga0233430_1004964_pt1 | contig 11901 bp, 10 predicted proteins | sample SI_118_April2016_2_FD_179883 | JGI IMG/M metagenome (GOLD analysis project Ga0233430, IMG submission 179883) | Seawater microbial communities from Saanich Inlet, British Columbia, Canada - SI_118_April2016_150_MG | ecosystem: Environmental > Aquatic > Marine > Inlet | place: Canada: British... | reverse complement strand
GAAAGCTCGGTCTTTCCCATCCCACCCGACGTGATTTTGATTCCGATGGTTTTGGCCCAGCGGCACAAAGCCTTTTTGATCGCCGCCATTTGCACCGTCGCCTCCGTCCTGGGTGGATTATTGGGCTATATGATCGGGCTATATCTGTTCGACGCCATTGGATTGCCGATCCTGGAATTCTACGGCTATGGCGAAAAATTCGCCTCATTTCAGGAGCGCTATAATGAATGGGGCGTCTGGATTGTCCTGATCGCCGGTCTGACGCCCTTCCCTTACAAGGTCATCACCATTGCATCCGGTGTCACGGGGTTAAGCCTGCCGGTTTTTCTGGTCGCCTCCATCGTGGCACGGGGACTTCGTTTCACCATTGTCGCGGCGCTGTTATGGCGCTTTGGTGAGCCCATTCGTGACTTTATCGAACGCTATCTGGGTTTGTTGTTTATTCTGTTCATGGTTTTGCTGATCGGCGGTTTCGCCTTGATCAAACTGGTTCTTTAGGGGGAAAATTTTGGTGTTTGCGCAGCTGTTTGCCCCAAAATGGGCCCTGATCCTGGTGCCCCTGGCAGCCGTTACGGCCCTGGCCCTGGCCTTCATCGGGCAATATGGCTTTGATCTGTACCCTTGTGTGCTGTGCATCTATCAACGCTGGCCCTTTGTTATCGTCGCCGGACTGTGCCTGCTTGCTGCAAACCCCGCTATGCGGACCGGCAAAGCGGCGCGCTGGATATTGCTACTGTGTGCCGGCGTCCTGGCGGTCAATGCCGCCATTGCCGTCTATCATGTGGGGGTGGAACAGCATTGGTGGGCCGGCAGTGAAGCCTGTGTCGGCAAGACCGGTGCCACCCAAACCTTGGCGCAGCTGAGGGCGCAGATCATGTCGGCGCCTGTAACCCGTTGCGATGAAATTGCTTTTTCGCTGTTTGGTGTTTCCATGGCGGGCTACAACGTCCTATTCTCCTTTGTACTGGCGCTTTACGCTGGCCTGGTTGGATATAGAGCAAGATAATTGCGATGATTGAAGCAACACCGGAAGCAATCCCTCACCGCCCGGCAACTTTGCCAGGTGATGCCGCCAGGCAAGCGAGGGTCGGCCCGATGATCCGGGTCAATCAAGCGGGTGAGCTGGGCGCGCGGGAGATTTATCGTGGCCAGATCGCTGTCCTGAAAGACCACCCCTGCGCCCCTGTATTGGTGGAGATGGCGGAACAGGAAAATGAGCACCTGGCCGCATTTGACAAATTGATTGCCGAACGTGGCGTACGCCCCACGGCCCTGTCCCCGATCTGGCGTCTGGCTGGATATGCCCTGGGCGCGGGCAGTGCTTTGCTGGGTGAGCGGGCCGCCATGGCGACCACGGTCGCGGTCGAAGACGTGATCGAAGAACATTACCAAAAACAGCTCGACGCCCTAGACAGCCTGGATGAAGGCGATGAAGCTGAATTGCGGCAATTAATCGCGGAATTTCGCGCAGATGAGCTGAAACATCGCGATGTGGCGTTGGAAAATGGCGCTGAAGACGCCCCTGCTTACCAAATATTAAGCAGAAGCGTTAAGAGTGGTACCCGGCTGGCAATTTGGCTGGCCGAGCGGGTGTAGTCGGGGGATCTCACAAACATGTTCTATGGCAAAAAACTGTGCGGAATTATCACGCGCCCGGCTTCATGCCCGGCCTCATGGGCATTGTTGCTTTTGGCGGCAGTCACCGCCCTGGGACTTCTCAGCCAGGGCGCGGCCTGGGCCAAGGGAACCCAGGAACTCATCGTCGAACAGGCCGCCCGCCTGAATATTGAATTAAACGAACAGGAAGCTGCCGTCCTGCGGCGCACTTTGCCAATTATCGGCCGTCGCTATCTGCGTGAAATGGACTCAACCCCCTTGTTGAAAGCGACCATGGAAGGCCTGAAAGAATATGACGCGGCCCTGGCGGGAATCAAAAAGACGGCGAAAGACGAAGATGCAGAAGCACCGGAAGTAACCCCCAGCGAATACCGCCGCATCGCCCTGGCGCTGAACAAGGGCCTGAATACCTTGGATGCCCACAGCGCCTATATGGACCCCAACAGCTATAAGGAGCTGAAAATCCGCATCAGCGGCAAATTTGCCGGCTTGGGGTTGGAAGTGACCATGGACGATGGCCTGGTCAAGGTAATCGCCCCCATCGACGACACGCCGGCCCAGCGTGCGGGCATGCAGACCGGCGACAAAATCAGCCATGTGGACGGCACCCCGATCAAGGGCATGACCCTGCGTGAAGCCGTCAGCCGCATGCGTGGCCTGGTGGGCACGACCATCCGCCTGACCGTGTTGCGGGAAGAGGTTACCGACCCCTTTGAGGTTCTGATCGTACGTGATGTCATCCGTGTACCGGCGGTACGGCACAGGGTGGAGGCGGACTACGGCTATATTCGCATATCGGGCTTCAGCCAACGAACGGAACAGGGCTTGCGTACTGCAATGACGAAAATTGACGATGCCCTGGGCGGCAACAGTCTTGGCTTGATCGTTGACCTGCGGAATAATCCAGGCGGCCTGTTACGCCAAGCCATCCGGGTATCGGATGTTTTTCTGGATGAAGGCACAATTGTCTCTGTTCGTGGCCGGCTGGAAGAAGACAACGATCTTTTCCGGGCCAGCGACGGTGACCTGGCAACAGGCAAGACGGTTATCATTCTGGTCAACGAGGGCACGGCCTCGGCGGCGGAGATTGTGGCCGGTGCCTTGCAGGAAAACCACCGGGCCATTGTTGTCGGCTATCGCTCGTTTGGCAAAGGCTCGGTGCAGACGATATTTTCCATGGGCGATTCCGGTGCCCTGCGTCTGACCACGGCATTGTATTACACCCCATCAGGCCGGACCATCCAGGCCTGGGGCATTCTGCCCGACCTGTTGATAGAAAGTGACGGAAAAAAATCCGGCCGCCGGGAAGAGGAATTAAAAGGTGCCTTGAGCCGGGGCGAGGCAACCCCGCATGTTATTGGTCCCAGAGCGACCATCCGGGGCGAACGCTGCAATCAATTGCTGGCAAAACCTATGGATGACCATGACCTGGCCTGTGCCGTGGCCCTTCTGCGCGCCGGAAGCCTGGATCGTTTGGAGCATCTGGCATCGTCCGTCGCGGGCAGCCAGCAAGATGCTTCCCGCAAGGAATAGCTCTTAATTCGGCAAGAATGTCTTGGCCAAACTGCCGTCTTGGTGTAAATCCTGTGGGTACAGTTGCGGAAAGGGCCGGTTATGAGTGAATTATTTCTGTTGATCATGATGATGGTAGCGACATTCATCCTCATGGGCGGTATGGCGATCCTGTTTGGCGGATACGCCAGCAAACGGGAAAAGATCGAGCGCGACGCAGGGCGTTAGGCCCCGTCCCTTCGATCAGGTTACACACGGTCGTATAACCGCCATCCAGCAGGCCTCACCAGCCTGGCATTGCCGATTTCTGGAATTCTCTGAAATTCGTCCGCATCAGGGCTGAATGCTTGGTCGGTCTTATGCATTCATATGCCTGGAACTTCCCCCTCCCACCTCAATGTGCTCTATTAGCCCCAATTATAAAACAGCCTGGGAGATAGACCGTTGGCGGACAGTTTTGACTATGTAATTATCGGTGCCGGGTCTGCGGGCTGTATTCTGGCCAACCGCTTGACGGCGGACGGCAAGCATACGGTCTGCCTGTTGGAAGCGGGTCCCCCCGATTGGAACCCCTATATCCATATTCCCGCCGGCTTTATCAAAACCCTGACCAATCCGAATATTAACTGGCTGTATCAATCCGAACCCAGCCATTGGACCGGGGGGCGGTCCATCGACGTGCCTCGGGGCAAAACCCTGGGCGGATCTTCTTCGATCAACGGACATATTTATAACCGTGGCCAGCGCATGGATTTCGACAGCTGGTCCCAGCGCGGCAACAGGAATTGGGGCTATTCGGATGTATTGCCCTACTTCCAACGCTGTGAACAGCGGATCGGTGATGCGGATGACTTGTATCGGGGGCGGGAAGGTAATTTAAAGGTCACGGACCTGAACTATAGCCACCCATTGTGCGAAAAATTCATTGAAGGGGCGCAACAAATCGGCCTACCGCGCAATCCTGATTACAACGGCAAACAACAGGAAGGTATTTCCTACGTGCAGCGCACGGTTCACGGCCGCCGGCGCATGAGTACGGCGCGGGCATTCCTAAACCCTGCGAAATCCCGCAGCAATCTGACACTCCGAACCAATGCCCATGCCTCCCGCATCCTGTTGGAAGGCAAGCGCGCCGTCGGCGTTGCCTATGCCAAAGGTGGGCGGGGCGGCAAGGAGTTTGAAGTCCGCGCCAATCGTGAGGTGATCTTAAGCGGCGGGGCGATCAATTCGCCCCAGCTGTTACAGCTATCGGGCATCGGGCCGGCATCCGTATTGCAACCCCTCGGCATAGATGTGGCACACGAAATGGCAGGCGTCGGTGAAAACCTGCGTGATCATTACGCACCTCGCTTCAGCGCCCGGGTCAAAAATATTGAAACCCTCAATGAACGCTCCAAAGGCATACGACTGGCAGGGGAAATTGCCAAGTATCTGATTGGTGCCAAAAGCATCGTGAATTTGAGCCCCTCGATGGTCTATGGCTTTTGGCATTCCAATGAAGCGACAAAAAGCAACGACCTGCAATTTATCTTCACACCGGCCAGTTATAAAGTAGGGGTCCATGGACTGCTGGACGATCACCCGGGCTTCACCGTTGCCTGTTGGCAGCATCGCCCCGAAAGCAAGGGGTGGGTGCGGGCGCGCACCGCTGATCCGTTCGAAAAACCTATTATTCAGCCTAATTATCTGTCAGATGCAGAAGACCAACGCCTGGTGGTCTGTGCCATGAAATTCGCGCGGCAACTGATGCATACGGAGTCTATGAAGCCCTATCTTGATGTCGAGGAATATCCCGGTGCCCAGGTGCAAAGTGACGATGAACTGCTGGAAGCCGCCCGTCACTACGGCAACACAACCTTTCATGTCATGGGCACCTGCCGCATGGGGCCGGAGACGGACCCGACGGCAGTTGTGGATGATCAACTAAAAGTCCGGGGGATGGAACAGCTACGCGTCGTCGACGCCTCTGTCATGCCGGCCATGGTCTCCGCCAACCTGAACGCCGCCACCATGATGATCGCGGAAAAGGGCTCTGACATGATCCTGGGCCAACCGGTACTGGAACCCATTATTGTGCCGGAATAGGCACCTTCCCCGGCATAGCGTACAGGGTACCCGGCCTATCTTTTTTGCCGGGCCTTGCGGGCGGCGTATTTCGCATCACGGGCTGCTTTGCGTTCCTCGATCGCCGCGATTTCGCGGGCGGCGGCTTCCTCAATCAGGCGGGCTTTTTCTGCCAGCTTTGCTTCTTTTTCGGCCAATCTGGCTGCTCTACGCTCGGCACTACGGGCTTTACGCTCTTCAGCCGCAGCTTTTCGCGCAGCCAGTTTCTCGGCAAACTTCGGATCATTGGATGGGGCGTTGGCGCGGGCCTTTTCAACCAAGGCCTGCTTTGCCTTGGCGGCGGCACCCAACCGATCATTAAAGTTCGGCTCGTATTTCTTCATGTCTCCCGACCTCTATCGGTAATTCAAATTCTACTGTGGATTTCTGATTTATGTGCGGATAGCACGGACATCAGACGAAGGGAAGTCAGTGACGGGTAAAAACTTTCCCATTATGGCATTCCGGTGGGAATAACCTCATAGCCTGACACCTCTGGCGCAACCCAGGCCCCATCAATATAGAACTGCCGCCAAGTCATGACGATCCGTTAACTCAGCCAAGCCGGCGCATCACCACCCAAGGCGGGCGGCGGGTTGGACCATTGCGGCCTGGTTTCCGAGAATTTTATAACCGGGGCAAGATGGCGGATCGGGCCATAGACGCTTTCAGCGGTCATCTGCAAAGGCAGTGCCTCTGCCTCGGAAAGGCCGATGTCGTTTGCCCCATAATCTACCCGGCCCTGGCGATAGAGGAACATGCCGGTCTGACACAGGGATACTTTGACATGATAGCTGCCACCTTCGACGGCGCGCCGGGCCAAGGCCAACAAGGTGCCATAGGCCCCAAGATAACCGGTTATGTAATCGCAGGCGGGAACGGGCAATAACGCCGGTTTGTCTCCGCCATTCCCATGCCGGATTTGATGTCCGTTTTGATGCCCGTTTTCATAACTGATACCGACCATGGCCTGGGCCACCTGTTCCCACCCGGCCCTATCCTGTAAGGGGCCGTGCTGGCCATAGCAGTTGATGGAGGTATAGATCAGGCCCGGACGCAGGGCTGCCAGTTCCGCCGGCCCAAAGCCGCGCGCCGCCAGCACACCTGGGCGGTAGCCTTGGGAGAAGACATCGCCACTGCGTACCAGCTGCCGCAACTGTGCCGCTTCCATAGCCTCATTCAAATTCAGATAGCAACTGCGTTTGCCGTGGGAGAGATCAATGACGAACTTCTTAATCTGCGGCATGCCCTTTGCGGCAACCATCAAGACGTCTGCGCCATGTTCGGCAAAGGTCCGGGCCGCGACGGGGCCGGCCAGAATGCGGGTCAGATCCAATACACGGAGGCCTGCCAGGGGCGGGCCATCCGTTGGCAATGGTTCCGGCGCGCTATCGCCGATCTTCTCAATCTCCACAACCGGTTGGGCGGCGAGGGCCTTGCCATGAGGATGGGCCAGCCATTCCGCATTATCACGCACCATGCCGCCGCAGGCATTGGCCTCGGCGATGGCGTCCTCCAGCGTCTGGGCATCCCACTTTCGAATGGCAGCCGCAATAGATTCCGGTGTCGCCTCGCACTTCAAGACGCCCAGCATCCGGTCTTTCAAATGGGCAATGCCGAAATGAGGTTGGAACCAACGGTCATCCCTGGTGGCAAAAGGTTGCGAGATTTGATAGCCAACTTGCGCCGCCGGGCTATCGGGCACGGTTTCATAAGTACCATCGCCGTGACCGTTCTGCAGGTAGGCGAAGCTGTTGATAGCGGCACCTGCATGACGCACATCAATCCCGGTGGCCTGGCGACGGCCGGTCTTCATTTCCCACAGATCAGAAACTGCAACCCCGATCGCAGCCAGCACTCCGGCCCCTGTTTCCGCGACTTTGAAGCGCGTGGAAAAGACCGGGTCCGCGCCGGTAATGTCCGCAACCCCATTATCGGGCCGGGCGCGGACGTCCATTAGCTCCCGAAAGGCACTGTTTGTCGGTGTGTTCATCGCCGTGTTCACATCGGTGCGCATGGTGTTTAGGCCGCTGCCCGGACGGCACGGGCAATCTCGCTCCATTTGCCAAGGTTATCGGGATTTTGCCGGATGGATTCTTCCGCCAAGTACATCACGACCCTGCTAGCCTTACCCAAATAGCGGGCGATCAGCTGGTCGGCCAGATCGTCCCAACGGGCGACAATGCCGAAATGATCCATCATCTCGTCATCGATCAGGGCAACGAGCGCATCCGTATCGCCGCTTTTCAGATGCACCCGCAATTTTTCGCGCATGCCGACATAACCCAGATCATCGAACTGGAAGGAATAGTTCGGCGTCGCACCATAAAAACCAATCTGTGTCTTACACCGCAAGACACCCGCCGCGCGTTCTTCCGGGCTGTCGCCTGGAATGGCAAAAACCGGCACGATCAAATCAATTGCGGCGGCATCCCGCCCGGTTTGCGCCGCGCCCTCCACAAGGCCCGGCAGCAGGCGGTTTTCGATATAGGGCATGGAATGCATGGGGTGGACGTGGATACCATCAGCGATCGCACCTGCCACTTTAACCATGTAGGGGCCAACGGCGGATATATCGACCTTCACATCTTCATAGTCATGCCGGGCCGGCGACCATTGTTCCGGCAGCAGGCTGAGGGGATAGTAGGGGCCGTCATGATGCAGGGCCTCTTCCCGGCGGAAGGCGCGCAGGCAGGCCTTGAAGGCCAACAGGTAATCTTTCATCTGGGGTGCGGGCCGGTCGAATAGGGAGGCATAGCGCCGGGTAATGTGGGCTTTTACCTGGCTGCCGAGACCAAGGCGAAAGCGGCCTTGGGTATTGCGGGCCAACTCCCAGGCGATCTGGGCCGACATCATGGGGCTGCGGGGGAACGCCACGGCAATCCCGGTGGAGAAGTCCAATGTGGGGGCCGCCATGGAGGCCGCCGCGATCATCATCCAGGGTACCTGGCTGGCCTCCGTCACCAGCATGCCGGAAAATCCCGCACCTTCAAGACGTTTCGCCAGATCGGCGCTTTCGGCCCATGTCGAGCCCCGCGCCATCAGATCGAATTCCATACCTCGCACTCCCATTTTTCACAGATACTCTGTTCCTGACATAGCACAAAACACTATGATGACGCGAAACCGTATGGAGGAAATATTGTCGTGGAAAAGCTCATTCAATTGACGGCCCGTGAAGCCGTGGAAAATTTGCGCCGGGGTGAGATCTCCCCGCTGGAGCTGCTTGACGCGGTTGAGGCGCGTACAGGGGAGGTTGAGCCTCAGCTCAACGCCTTGCCGACCTTATGTCTGGATCGTGCCCGCGACCATGCAAGGCGGATTATGTCCGACACTGATGATGCGGCAGCAAAGCAACCTGGCTGGCTGGGCGGCCTGCCGGTGGCAATCAAGGATATGACCGATGTGGCCGGTGTGCGAACCACCTATGGCTCCCGCATATTCGCCGACCATGTGCCCGGCATCTCGCACCCCCTGGTTCGGCGCATCGAGAGTTTGGGCGGCATCGTGGTGGCGAAATCCAATACACCGGAGTTTGCCGCCGGCGGTTCCACCTACAACGAAATATTCGGCATGACCCGCAATCCCTGGAATACCTCCCTAACGCCTGCCGGCTCCACAGGCGGCGGGGCGGCAGCTTTGGCGGCAGGCGAAATCTGGCTGGCCCAGGGCAGCGACCATGGCGGCAGTCTTCGACGCCCGGCCACCTATTGCTCAGTCGTGGGTCTGCGCCCATCGCCTGGACGGGTGACCAGAGGGACACAAGAGACTTTATTTTCGCCCCTGTCCGTACATGGGCCCATGGCGCGGAACGCGCCTGATCTGGCGTTGTTTCTCGATACCATGGCAGGGTTCTGCCCGGAAGATCCCATGACCTTCGATGCCCCCGCCAGGACATTTTCACAGGCCGTGGCTGAGGCCGTACCGCCGCGTCGAGTTGCCTTTGCGGCGACCATCGGCGGCTCCCCCATAGATCAGGAAACGCGGGATATCTGCCGGGCATCAATGGAGCCATTTCGGGCCATGGGGGCGGAGGTTGAGGAGATCAACATCGAGATTGAGGGCCTGGAGGAGACGTTTTTGGCATTGCGTTCACAGCAATTCGTCATTGACCGGGAATTGCAATTGCAAAGCCATCCTGATCTGATCAAGGCGGATATCATCTGGAATACCGAGATCGGCTTGAAGCAATCAACCTCCCAGCTTGCAGGGGCAGAACGGGCGCGGGCGAAACTGTATCGCCAGTTCATGGCGTTATTCCAAGACTTCGACCTGATCGTCACACCGGGGGCCAATACCCCCGCCTTTGATGTTAACCTGCGCCATCCCGAAGCCATAGATGGGGTAAAACTGGAACATTACATGGCTGCCTCCAATCTGACGGCGGCGGTGACCTTGTCAGCTTCACCCGCGTTGTCTGTGCCCTGCGGCTTCGATCAATATGGCCGCCCCATCGGCTTGCAATTGGTTGCCCCGCCACGTGGTGAGGCGGCCTTGTTGGCGGCAGGTGCTTTGTACGAGGCGCAAAGCAGCCTGGACAAATTGCTGCCAATTGATCCCCGCGCAGGTGAGGTCCCACCCGTAGCGGGCCTTTGATAAATCAGGTTACAGTGGTGGGGCGTTTATACGGGGTCGAACGATATGTGGTCGAAGAATGCACTAACGGAACGGTTGAACCTGGAATGGCCGATTTTTCAGGCCCCCATGGGCGGCCTTGTCACACCAACCCTGGCAGCAGCCGTTTCCAACGCAGGGGGACTGGGCGGCCTGGGTTTGTGGGGCTTTTCGGCGGAGGATGCGGAACGACGCATCGCTGGTTTTCGCCAACAAAGCGGCGGCAGCTTAAATATCAATTATCCACTGTGGAGCAACCAGGGGGATTTGACCGGTGTCGGCATGGATATGCGGGCCCGGGTGCAGAAAATTTATGACGACAAAGGCTTGGGGCCCATTCCCACACCGGAGCCATCCGCCGGTGAAGTCTCTCCCGATCATCTGGCTGTCCTGCGGGATACCAAGCCCGAAGTCGTCAGTTTCCATTTCGGCCTGCCGGATCAGGAGGTCATGGCAAGCCTCAAAGAAGCGGGCATTTTCATCATCTGCACCGCCACCACGGTGGCTGAAGCGCGAACCTTAGAGGGCATGGGCGTGGACGCAATCATTGCCCAGGGGATAGAGGCCGGCGGCCATCGTGGAACATTCACGGAAGTCGATATTTCCATGCAGCCGGGACTGTTTGCATTATTGCCCCAGGTGGTCGATGCGGTCAGCGTGCCGGTCATTGCAGCAGGTGGCGTTGGAGACGGTCGCAGCATCGCCGCCGCCTTCATGTTGGGTGCCAGCGCGGTCCAAATGGGCACGGCGTTTTTGCGTTGTGAAGAATCCGCTATTCCCGATGTCTACCGGGACAGCTTCGACGAATTTACAGACGCCAACACGATCGTAACCGATGCGGTCAGCGGACGCCCGGCCCGGTTTCTAAAAAACCGGTTGGTGGATGAATTATCGGCACCAGGTGCTGCACCTTTACCTTTTCCGGCACAGCTGGGTTTGAGTAATCCGCTAACGGCAACAGGCGATCCTCACGCCTCTGTTTTGCTGGCCGGCCAGGCTGTAGCCTTGACCCGTGCGAGGACCGCACAGAACCTGATGGAAAGCCTGGCTGTGGAAGCCGGCCAACGACTGAAGGCGTTTGATTGATGCAGGACAGCCGCGAGATCCTAAGCGATATCTGTGACCAGATCAGCTTGCCCCTGGATGGCCTGGACGACCTAACCTTAACCGGCCAGGATCCAGTCCTGCCGTCATCCTTCAGGATCGGTACCATCGCGCAAACCGCGATTGCCCTTTCCGCCCTGGCAGCTGGGGAGGTCTGGCATCAACGCCGGGAGAAACGTGGGGAGAAACGCGGGGGCAAACGCCAGCGGATATCCGTGGACATGCGGCACGCGGCGACGGAGTTTCGCAGTGACCGTTATTTGCGCATCAACGACGGCCCACCGCCCGAATTATGGGACAAAATTGCCGGCACCTATCAGACCGGCGATGGTCGCTGGGTCCGCCTGCATACCAATTTCCCGCACCATCGGGACGGTATAATGGCGCTGTTGGGCGTGCCCCATGATCGGGACGCGGTCGCCGCCGCTTTGCAACAATGGACGGGTCTGGACTTTGAAGATGCTGTTAATGCCAATGGCATCGTCGGCTCCATGATGCGAAGCCCGGAAGAATGGAACCTGCACCCCCAGGCCAAGGCCTTGGATCAACAACCCCTGATCGGGGTGGAGCGGATCGGCGATGCCCCGGCCCGAGCCTTGACCGCTGGCGCGCGCCCTTTATCCGGCGTGAAGGTTTTGGATTTAACCCGGATCATTGCGGGGCCGGTTTGTGGCCGCACATTGGCGGCGCACGGTGCCGATGTCATGCGCGTGACCGCATCCCACCTACCCTTCGTGGCGGCCCTGGTCACGGACGCCGGGCGGGGCAAGCTGTCGACATATTTGGATTTGGATACGGACGAGGGCCGGGATGGCCTGCGCAAGCTGATCAGTGAGGCGGATGTTTTCGTCCAGGGCTATCGTCCCGGCGGTTTGGCGAAATGGGGCTTTTCCCCCGACGAGGTCGCGGCCATTCGACCCGGCATCGTTTATGTTTCGTTATCTGCCTATG
>Ga0233430_1004952_pt1 | contig 11916 bp, 13 predicted proteins | sample SI_118_April2016_2_FD_179883 | JGI IMG/M metagenome (GOLD analysis project Ga0233430, IMG submission 179883) | Seawater microbial communities from Saanich Inlet, British Columbia, Canada - SI_118_April2016_150_MG | ecosystem: Environmental > Aquatic > Marine > Inlet | place: Canada: British... | reverse complement strand
CCTTAGTAAACGTATCTGGAAAGAAACATTTCTTAGCATTTAAACCTTCCAGACTAACAACTTGGCAGACAGCCTTCAGACTCCCAACAAGGCGTTTATTCTCCTTAGCTCCAGTTCCATTTGCCCTTTCACCAACTAGCTTACCATCTACAAAATCTTGAAACTTTGCCTTTGCTAGCTTAGCTTTCTCCTCGGCAACTTTTACACTGCTCCCACAGTCTGCCAATTTTTGCTTAATTCCGTAAACTACCAGAAACCTTTGAACCTCATTCAAATCTTTAAATTCAGGAAATAATTCAGTCAAATCAAATTTTTCCAGTTCATCTGCTGGAGTATCTGAATCAATATACTTTCCCATTGCCAAAACACTTCCTACTAAAGTCCAATCAATAAGTCTTTTTGCCATAATTTACCTTCCTTTTTAGAAAGGCATATTTTAAAAAGTTTGGGTTTAGATTTTTCAAACCTACGGACTACCTTAATTTGTTCTGCCCGGTCACGATAATGTCAAAGATCATGGGTTTTTGGTTATGGCTGCCATTCACCGGGCTTACACCATCCATGCCTTGCATGGGATTCCATTTCCGATTGTTATATATATATAATGCAAGCTCCGTGCCACAACGGTAACATGCAGCTCTCCAACGATATGTTTATTTATCCCGGTTGGATTCGACCAAGGCTGGTTGATTTGAACCAGTTGTGATTAATTGTGGTTTGGTGTAAACATTGGCATGGTTGTTGCAAGGCACAGATATAAAATTCATTCAATTGCTTGGTTGGCATGGTACTTGCAAGGGATTTAAATTCTGCAGATCCGGTATGGGGATTGGTTCATTTACTGAATCTCATTCAGCATGTGAATTGGTTTAACTTTCTGAATCTCATTCAGTGATTAATTCTGGATCAAAGTCTGAACCGGGTTCAAACAATGACTGACGTTCATCCACTGAACCAGCCTCATAAAATGAATCTCATTCAGCCGGGGGTACGAGGGCCATACTTCCTTTATTTTTGTATATTCAACCCCCAGATTCCCCATAAGGTAAATTTTGTAAAAGTAATCCCTTAATGATACCGGCGTTCCACCGGGTGTGATTTTTATTCTAGATATGAAAATAAACTATTGACATCTAATCCAAAACATGATATGGTTTAATATGGATATAACTACAATAGAAAAATCGCTTTCCGCCGCACTAAGCACCACAAAGAAAGACAGAAAGCCTTGTAACCCGCTGGTTGATCATAGGCAACTCTCGGTGATTTATTACTGTATGGCGGATAGCCAAGAAGAAACTTGTTTAAGATACTCCCCGGGACCTAATGGGGATTGTACGCATCAGGATATTTTAAACCAACCTTTTATTTGTCGGAGTATCTAAGGAGAGATAAAGTGACTGAAGAAAAACCTAAAGAAAAAGTCACTCAAGCAAACACACCACCTCTTGTACCTGAAAGGCTTCCCGAAAACGATGCTTTTTTATTCGCCTGTAACTGGGCTGATTGGACAGAGGGATTTTTTATAAAACCTTACAGAAAGATTAGATGGAGTTAAGAAATGGGTAAAACAAAGCTTTTGATAAATAATAAAGAATACTCTTTACAAGAAGCTAAAGAGCTTTACAAAGAACTTAAAGAATTATTTGAAGGTAAAGAGCTTTTACCCTATCCTGTTTATACTTATCCTGTTTATACTTATCCATATACACCAATAACTAATCCAGACTATGTAATTACTTATTCTGAAGGCGTGGTGTAAAGTGGGCGGACAGAACTCTGGAAGAGGCAAAAAAGAAGTGGATATGGAAGCGGCCCTTGATCTGCTAATGCGGGGAGAGAAAGTACCAGCCATTGCCACTGAGCTTGGTGTATCCGCCCCGACGCTCCGTAGTCGCATAGCCGAAATACAAAAGAAACAAGGTCTTTTACTCCAGTATCGCTCGATACAATCCCTCCAACTTACCGAACTTCAAGCTCGGGTTCTCGAAGCAATTACCCCGGAAAAGATAGAAGAAGCGAACCTCCGGGATCTGGTTATGTCTTACAAGATCCTGAAAGACAAAGAACAAGTTATGGAAGGAAAACCTAATGAGATAAAGGGGCTTGTTGCTCATCTTGTGTATTTGGAAAAGCAGGAGAATGCCCTGGAAGCAGACTCAATAGACGTTACCCCGGAACCTGGTACCGAAATACCTAAAGAGAAAACCCTTGCAGAGGAGCTAGCGATCTTAGATGACGGTAATTTCTAAGCATAAAGCGTCAAATTTTGACCTTTCTGAGAAGCAATCAGCCTTGGATATGCTGGTTGAATCGCTGGGTGCGGAGCCGCTACAAGAAAAGCCACCCACTCGGGCTAGAAGAAGAAAACCAAAAATTGATCTTTCTGGTAAAGAGTCCATAGCAGTTGAAGCGGCTATAGCGCTTGGCCTTATATCAAAAGAAGAGCGTTGGACAGAAAAAATTGAACAATTAAAAAGGGACGAAAAAGCCAGACTTAAATCTAAAGCGAGTAGAAAAAAGTATATGCAGAGTATTCCCTGGCGACATGACTTTAAAAACAACTGCATTAAGTGCAATTCCGCGTACCACCTTCAAGAACACCATGTTACATATAACCCCGAGATTAAAACTTACTTGTGCTACTCTTGTCATAAGAAGGTTACAAAGCTTAATAAACGCGGGTCTTTACTAGCTAATGGTAGTTTAAACGCCAGACCGGAATATACCAATAGACTTCGGGTAACCCTGTGGCGCTGGTTTCTAAAGACAAAAACTAAATTAACAGAAGCAAACGTAAAACGCTTTCTAAAGACTACTGAATTTAAGGATTATTGTGTTTGATACTAATAAAGAACCCGATTACCGGAGCCCGCTGAGCTTAGCTGGAGAGCGGCTCGACCAAACAACCTTTGGTAATCGGGTTCCCAGTAAACCGCGGGGCATTGCATGTTGTTTGGGGGCCCTTACTTACCTCTCATGACGGGCACACCGCTTGCGGTGTGGACGGAATGATGTTAGCGGGCTTAACCGTTAAAACCATTAAATATATAAATAAAAGGATATAAAGATGACTATCACAGGCCCGTTTGAGACAAAAGTAAGGTATGTATGTCTTAGCACCGATACTAAACCCACAGATAATGTGGTAGTTGGTGCAGAAATATACGAAACCGATACCGGGGATACTTATATATATTCAGGGTCAGCCTGGGTAGAGGAGAATTAATTATGACTGTTTACGGGCCGTATGAGGTAAAACATACATGGATGGGGCTTAGTACGGATACTAAACCTACAGATATTAACCCCGGAGATGAGTTTTTTGAGACGGATACGAAAGTCTGGTATCTTTATTCAGGCTCTGCCTGGGGTATTGACGCGACTAAGGCTGTAGGAACAAATTTCACTACTTCGACAGACCCCGGCGTTTCAGCCGCAGTTACCGCAGCAATAGTTAATGCTTATGATGGAGTAGTTATTACTACCACCGCAGCAGGCAACGCTCAAACCATAGCAAATCCTACCGTAACTACTTTGCAAAAAGAATTTCTTGTAGCGAATAATGACACTTCGACTGATTCGATTACAGTAAATTCAGTAGTACTTTCAGTAGGTGAAGCACAGAAATTCTTCTGGGAAGGTTCTGCATGGCTAACTTTAGATGAGATGGTTGCTCACGCAGCCACACATACCAGCGGTGCAGATGATATTAGAGACGCGACTAATGCTTTAAAGGGTCTTGCTACAGCGGCTCAGATAACAGCACTTGAAGCTAATACTGCAAAAGAAACTAATGTACCTGTAGCTACAGATCCTATATGGACAGCAGCCGGTGAATTAGTAATTGGTACAGGATCTGCCACAGCACAAAAATTAGCAGCTGGAGCCACGACAGAGGTTCTTATTGGTGGTGGGGCGGCAGATCCCGTATGGACAACAGCAACAGGAACTGGTGCACCAGTAAGGGCAACAAGTCCAACCTTAGTAACTCCGGCGCTTGGTACACCTGGAAGCGGTATATTGACATCTTGCACTGGTTTGCCGGCTGCTGGAGTAGTCGGGACAGCAGCCATTCTTGGTACGAATAATTTTACAGGTTCTCAAGATTTTGCCTACGCTACAGTAGCATCACATGCAACCACCTCTGCAATCTGGGCAGCAGCTGGAAACATCATAGACTTCACCGGGACTGAAACTATTACTGATTTTCCTGCGGCGGATCAAGCTGGAGCCCAACGGGTTTTAATCTGTGCAGGTGCGTGTGTATTTACTCATGCTGGGAATATCACAGTCCAGGGCGGAGAAACATATACAGCAACTGCAAATGATGAAGTTACAGTAACTGCTCTTAGTACCACGACTTTTAAGCTTACTGTAAAACCACAAACTTGGGTGTCGCTATGGAATACAGTAATGAGTAATAAAACATAATAACTTTAAATAGAGGTATAAAATGGCAAAGCAAACAATCGTTCAAGGTGATACTTTCGGGGAAGCCTGGGGCAGACAAAACACAATGAATACGGAGATATACGCCGGGCCGGATTACACTGGTGCGTATAACGATGCTTATGCAACTGTAGCCTCGCATGCTACAACTTCAGCGATTTGGGCGGCTGCTGGTAATGTTATTAATTTTACTGGTGCGGAGACAATTACTGATTTTCCAGCTGCTGATCAGGCGGGGTCTGAAAGAACTTTGATTTGCGCCGGAGCTACTGTTTTTACTCACGCAGGGAATATTACTGTACAGGGTGGGGCGACCTATACAGCAGCGGCTAATGAAACTGTGGTGGTTACGGCTTTAAGTACAACAACTTTTTATGTTAAACCGCCTGGGGCAAAAAGTGGAGCAAACTCAGACATAACAAGCATGACAGGCTTGAGCAATGACGGTATACCTTTGGCAAAAGTTGCCGATGCTGCTTCAGATGGTGCTAATAGTGACATAACTTCAATGACTGGCTTAGATAACGATGGAATTCCATTACTTAAAGTAGCAAATGCTGCGAGTGATGGAGCTAATGCTGACATCACTTCAATGACTGGCTTGGATGACGATGGGATTCCTTTAGCCAAAGTGGCTAATGCTGCAAGTGATGGAGCTAATAGTGACATCACTTCTTTAACAGGACTTACAAGTGCGGGAGCTTTACCAAGTCTTACTCCTGTCACTGATTCAGCAGCAAATTTCGCAGCTAATTTCACGGGTGCAAATTTATATGGTGGTACTTATATTGTAAATGTAACAGGTACTTGTCAGTTACCCGTAATGGCAGCAGGAATGAACTTCACTATTATAACTCTTGGAGCTATTGCAGTTACTGTAGATACAAACGCCAATGATGGATATTTAATGGATGGAACGACAAATGCTGAAGGTAAGAATTTAGTAAATTTATCAACTGCCGGTGATATAGCGGTCTTTCAATACTACACAGCAGACGATTGGCTAATCACGACTAACGGCTGGACACCGGAGGTTTAACATGACTATTCAATTAGCTCATAAGGCTGTGCTTGCCAGGCTTAAAGGAAGCGGTTCATCCTACATGGAAGCCACAGGTGGTACGATAACCGAAGATGGCGATTACAAAGTCCACTCTTTCACATCTAATGGCACGTTCACTGTAACTACACTTGGAAGTATTGGGACTGTTGAGTATTTGGTTGTTGCTGGTGGTGGGGGCGGGGGTGGCGGCGTTACATGGCCTCCAGGTGGTGGAGGTGCTGGTGGGTATAGGACAGCCAATGGCTTCAGTGTGTCTGCCCAAGGGTATTCTATAACTATTGGTGCTGGCGGTGCTGGCGGTGCTGCTGGAAACAATGACGGCGATAGTGGCGGCGGTTCTGTTTTCTCAACAATTACATCTGCTGGCGGTGGTGGCGGCGGAACAAATCCTACTGGGAGTGGTATCGCTGGAGGTTCTGGTGGTGGTGCCTCGGCTAATACTGGCACAGGCGGCGCAGGTGATACACCTGATACAACTCCAGATCAAGGAAATGCTGGTGCTAATGGTACGGCTGCTTATAGCGGCGGTGGCGGTGGCGGTGCAGGAAGTATTGGTGGTACAGGCGTTGATACATCTGGACAAACTGGCGGAGCTGGTGGCTCAGGAACAGCGTCGAGCATAACTGGATCTTCTGTAACAAGGTCTGGTGGCGGCGGGAGTGCTCACCATGATGGAACTGGTGGTACAGCAACTGGTGGCGGTGGCGGTGGCGGAACATGTGATCCAAGTACGGTAGGAACAGCAGGAACAGTTAACACTGGCGGTGGCGGTGGCGGTGGCGGTAATGGCGGAGGTGCTGGTGGATCAGGCATTGTGATAATTAGGTATCAGTTTCAATAAGGCAAAATAATGAAAATCAAACAAGCACTAATACAATACTACAGCAACGGCACAGGTGGTTCAGGAATAGTGGTTATAAAATATAAGTTTCAATAAGGGTAAGCAATGGGACAAAATAACAGAAGAAAAAAACAAAGACGATCTGGTATAACATCTCATCATGCTAAGAGTTACTTCACTTCTCAAGAATTGCGGAATGGTGACAGGCGTAAGAGATCGAACCAATAGGATAAACCATGACAACAATAAAACAAGCACTAATACAATACTATTCATCTGGCACAGGTGGGCAGCAATGAAAACCATTAAAGACTATCTAATAGAAGGCGGGTATTACCATTTTACTCAATACGAACGTCTATACGCAGATTGTATAGCTTGCTTCGGTCAGCCAGACAGCGTACAGCTTCAGATGGTTTCTATCGCTGTTAAAGAGAAATGCCCGCAGCCTTCAATCCATCCTGATATTTTAATCTCTGAAATCCTTAATCCGATGGGGTTGATAACAGGGGATGAATTAGTGGCGTGGCTTGCAGGGGATTGGTCAATGTTTAAAGCTCAAGGTTACGCAGACATTTTAAATCCTCCTGTACCTGATCTTGGTGAAATGAGAGAGATTGGCTGGAACGAAGCAAGATACCAGATAAGAAGTATAACAGGTATTCACCCGTTGAGTCTTAATCAGGATGATTCAGTTTACAGATTGATTGACCCTGAAATGATACTGCCAGTTGCCAAAGCAAACCCGATGAATAATAAGGCTTATGTCGCAGATGAACGGGATTGTGACGACTTCGTGAAAGGTACGCTGGGATGGTTATCAAGATGGGGCTATGGCAATCTTCTCTTTGGCAGGTCTGACGTAGCGTTAATGAATAATGGTGTAGAGGGAATACCGCACGTTATCCATCATATACTTGATACGAACAATCAACTTTGGATGTACGAACCACAGGTAAGCACATTTATCTGGAAATACGGAGATACACCGCCGATTTCAAATTGTGATGGGATTAAATTTTTAGGAATTAGAATATAACGGAGTTACGTATGGCATTAGATGTTACATATTCAAATGTGCTTAAGGATTTAGAAGAATCACGGCTTTACGACCATGACAACAGAGAAAAGGCTCGTGAGTCTGATAACTTTAGTTAAATAAAAAGGAGTAAATAATGGCAGGAATAAATAACTATCCCGGCTTTTTATCCGATATAGTTCAAGGAGATACAAAAGATTTTCGGATTGCTATTACTCTTGAAGGAGTTGCGGTTGATATAACCGGGAGTACGTTTTATCTTACTCTTGATGTAGATAAAGTAATTGCAACTGCCCCGGAGTTAGAGGTTACAATAACTTCACTTAGCGACCCAACAAACGGTATTACTACAGGAACAATTACTGACACTGAAACTGCAGCGCTCACAGCCGGGACAATGTATTACTCACTGCGTTATGTTACTGCAGCGGGTAAAACTTACGTACTTGACATGGGTGAAATTACAGTACTTCCAGGAGTCTCTTCAAGGATAGCATAATATGCCAGATTATACTTTTGACATAACTTCTAGTAATATAGCAGCTAATATAACTGAAGAAACTACAGCAGTTGAAGTAGCTGAAAATGTTTTAGAAGTAAATATAACTGAAAGCACTTTAGCAGCTGGGCTATCTGAGGATACCCTAACAACAAATATAACTACTGATTCGTTGGATGTTATAATTGCTGAAGGGTATACTTTTGCGGTTTCTGGTACAACTTCGCTTAGTCTTGGTACAGTTGGTATTAACACAGTTGCAATTACGTCTGATGGAGGAGTTGACGATGTAACTCTTCCGGTGGCTACAAACGCTTCTGCCGGGATGGCCTCATCAGCACATATAACTAAGCTTGAAGGTATACCATCTGATGCTACCGCTGATCAAACTTCTATTGTAGGAATATCAGGGACACTTGCGGAGTTTAATACTGCGCTGTCAGATGGGACTTTTGCAACTGGTGGAGGAACTGTAACAGGTACGAATATTGGGGTGAATACCGGAGATAATACTGTATGTACTTCTGGTACAGCAACAACTGCTACGACACTGGAAACCCCGAGAACCATTGGAGGAGTAGCATTCGATGGTAGTGCTAATATAAACCTTCCGGGAGTTAATGCTGTAGGTGATCAAGATACCACTGGAAATGCATCCACTGCGACTACCGCAACTACAGTTTCAGACAACGCAATAACGCTAAATAAGATGGCTTCAGGAACTACCGGGAATCTATTAACTTATGATACTCTTGGTGATCCGAGTTTTGTTACAACTGGGTCAGCAACTCAAGTATTAACAAGTAACGGTGCTGGAGCAGCTCCGACATTTCAAACAATTGCTGCTTCACACGCTATCGTAACGTTGAATACTACAGCGACTAATGGTGGGCTAAGTTTAGATGTTCAGGAGTTAAATTTTCGTGCAGCAACTGATGCTCAAACTGGTTATGCTACTGCCGCGCATATTCAAGCTATAACAGCAAATACAGCGAAAGTAACTAATTCTACTCATACCGGGGATGTTACTGGGTCAACTACGCTGACAATAGATAAGACTGCTATTACAGGAAAAGCTATAGTAACCGCTTTAGGAACTGATTACGTTGTAATTTCAGACACTACAGATAGTGGAAACTTAAAAAGAGCGTTAGTTTCGGATGTAGCTAGTGCTGGTGGTGGAACTGGTATATATTGGGTATCTGAAATGACTGACTATTGGTCATCACCAATGACTGATTTTTGGGACTCAGCAATGGGTATAGTTGTAAATGTAGTTTTAGAGGAAGGTGATGTTACTGAAACTACTGTGTCCGTTGTACCTGAATTAGGGACAAGTGCGGTGCTGGCTTCGGCTTCAACTTTAAGAGCGGGGTTGTTATCGAAGACTAAATTTGACGAGATTGAAGCAAATACTGTAAAGGTTGGTATAACCGCTGAACAAATAACAGCTATTAGTCATACTGCGGGGATGGTACGGGATAATGCTAATCCTTTATTAGGCTTAGATTTACACTATACTTCTATAACTTCTCATGCAACAGTTACTCCCGCGTCAAATGATTATATGCTGATATCAGATACTAATGATTCTTCTATACTGAAAAAAGTTACCGTTAGTTCCCTTCAAACTGTTTTAGGGGATATTACACTTAGTACTAATTTAGATGTAAATGGGTATAGAATAGTAAATGGTTCTGGCGATGGAATGCTGATTGATACTTCTGATAGGCTTGATGTTGGAGGAGCGGATTATGGGACAAAACTTGGAGGAGCGAGTCCTCCGCCGGGTGATGCTAATTTTTGGGGAAATTTTTCTAATTTTAGATGTGTAGGCGGAATAAATATAAAAGGTATGTATTCTGACGGTAGGTTTGGTGGAATATATATATACGATAGTGATAATTCTGGTAACAGAGCAACACTTGTTCAAATGGATTCTTCATATAGTACTAAGAGAATAATATTAGGTCAGTTTAGTAAACAAGATGATGATGATCAGATTATTTATATTGGTGGAAGACCTCCTGCTCTTGGTGGTGCAACTTTAATGGTGCGAGAAAGCGGAGCAGTTTCTGGTAAAATGACTGTTAATTCTATAGTACTTGATGGAGTAGAACGTTCTACTTGGCCGACAGTTAATATCTCTAATCTTCCGTATCATACGACAGACTGGGACGGAGAAACAACCGTAGCACCGTCTAAAAACGCTATTCGAGATAAGATAGAGTCTCTTCCTGGAGGACATGCTTCGGTGACTTTAGCTACTTCAGCTACAGATATAGGTTTAGTAATTTCAGGAAGTCAAGAATTATCGTATAACAATTTAGCTGGAATTAAAGTTGATGTTACTGGCTATATTGGAATTGGTACTATGACACCAAGTACAAAATTAGATGTTATCGGTACAGTTACTGCTACTGTGTTTAATTCTACTTCTTCTCGTAAGTTAAAAAAGAATATTAAAACATTTAAAAAGAATGCTCTTAAAATAGTAAACAGTATAAGTGTGAAAGAGTTTAATTTTAAGCGGGACAAGAAAAAATTATACCGAGTGGGATTTATTGCAGATGATACAGATATTATATTAGCAGGAAAGGATAAGAATATTTTTGATGTTAACAACACGGTTGGAGTTTTATTAAAAGCTGTACAAGAGTTGAGTAAAAAGATTACAAAGATAGAAAGAGGCGAGAGAAAATAAATGGCTTATGGTGATTCAACAATAAGTGGAATAGTAGCAGGTACTCCATTAGCAATACGCACTACCGCTCAATTTGCTGGGGCTATAATGTCTTTAACCTGGAATGGAGTAGAGTTTATAGATGCCTATGATCATGGGAGACAATTACAATCTGCTGCGCAGTTTAATGGTACTGGTGAAGATTATAATCCTACTGAGGCTGGTTCTTCTGCTGATGGGACTGGCCCTACAAGTAGTAGTTATTTGAATGGTATAAGCGCTTCCGGTAATCATCTTGCTACAGAGATAAATATGGCTTTTTGGTTACCTGTTAATGGAGAAACTATCTCCAACCATATTCTAAATAAAGATGTTACAATTGGGCACGCTGTTTCATCACACATCATAAAATATTTAGTAGAGTTTCATGTTCCTATCGCACATACTCTTGGTCTTTTTGAATATATAACAGGTTATATGCCAGATATATTCTCATCTTTCTGGACATATAATCCTAGAACAGAAGCAATCTCATCCCTATCAGGAGGGCCTGGGACTAGCGGGAATAATAATGAGCCGATAATATTTTCTTATGGGACTAATTATGCTATGGGTGTTTATTCTCCTGGATTTACTGCCGCTGATGGATCCGGGAGTGGGTATATTTGGTTTACTGAATCATTTTTTGGTGCAGGCATTGTAAAATGGTCTTTGTGGCATGGAATAACCTCTACACCAATTGGAGTTTATCCCTTTGAAGGTTATGTAATAGTTGGTAATCTTGCAGATGTAAAAACTGCAATGACGCAACTTCATAATACTTTCTATCCACTGCCTGTAGAGAATAGTTATAAAGTAAATGGGGTTTTGTTAAATACTATTTTAAAGGCGAGAATATCTCCAGTTATTGCGAATACTGGTTTTCAAGTAGCTGGGGTAGATTTAGCGCAGTATTATGAGCGTTTGGCGTTAGGGAGTGCCCCTGCTACGACAAATTTTAAAGTAAATGGTATAGATTTTAATGCGTTATTTCAAGCGAAATAAATAAAAGAGTTTAATTAATGGAAATTTAATCTCTAAACACGGAGCAATAAAATGACAACTGTAAAAGGAACTGATCGCAGACAAAAGAGTATCTTTAATTATTTAGTACTTGCTTTATTCGCCGCATACGCAGCTCTTTATACGCAGCAAAATACGGTTATTGCAGACCAGAAAGATGATTTTAAAGCTGAACAGGTTAAAATCGAACAAAAATTAGCTGAAAAAGTTGATAATAAGGTTTTAAGTGAAATGATAAAAGCAATTCATATTCAACAATCAATTGATAATGAACAGT
>Ga0233430_1004938_pt1 | contig 11954 bp, 7 predicted proteins | sample SI_118_April2016_2_FD_179883 | JGI IMG/M metagenome (GOLD analysis project Ga0233430, IMG submission 179883) | Seawater microbial communities from Saanich Inlet, British Columbia, Canada - SI_118_April2016_150_MG | ecosystem: Environmental > Aquatic > Marine > Inlet | place: Canada: British... | reverse complement strand
CCTGCCTTCAGTTGGAGATACCGTTACCATAAAGGGAGTCTTGTTTTCTGATAAAGACTTTGGAAGTGGCTACAAATATAATGCGATTGTTGAGTTTGGTCAGGTTTCAAACTAAATCAAATTGGACACAGATTTACAAAATAGACAGACACGATTTCAAAGTGTCTGTCTATTTTTTTAGACCCTTTTATTCACATGCCGCTTAATGCGCGTGCGTCCAGTACTTTAACCTTCACATCTGAAGGGATTATAAGTTTGTCTTCAGGGATAGAGACAATTTTCTGGATCTCTGTCGCTTCGGTAACTACTCTCGTTGCGGCAACACCTGATCCTTTTTTAATGCAATTCCTTTCCACATCCAGGTCATACTGTTAGGATTACTTTTTTCCCACACATCACAGGTCTTTCCGAGGATCTCTTCAGTACCAATTTTCACTGCTCCAATTGCAACATCCATGTTACTACCGGAATTCCCTTGTAACGCTTTGAACCTTTTATTATACGTCCTTATGGCAGTTTTAGATTTGAGATCTATATTATAAATCCATTTACCATTTTCAGTAATTAATGTCATAAAATTTCTTTCAAGGTCTATACTCATCATCTTTGTGGTAAATCTTTTGTATATTGCCTCACGTCTATGCCTCGCGTTTGCCAGTGACAAATTGGTGATTTCAAGTCAGAATTTTTTTTGTTATTATTACTGATCATAGCAGTAGGAGTAAATTATTACATTTTAAGCTTTACTCGTCTAGAGGGGCAGTAGACATCTTTTAAGTAATTTCTATTGGATACTTATCAAATGCAAATTCCAGATTCGTTCAGGATATTGGTAACAGGGATCACATCAATACATGGATGGCCTATATTCACGCAATTACACAAACTGTTACCGGAAGCTCTTTTGTATGGTTTGAGACCGCCTAAATCCAATATTCCTGAAGCTGGCAACGTCTCATCATTCTGTATTACCGAACAGCAGAAACTGGAAAAAATCAAAGTTGAATTCAACCCCACCCATGTAATACATTGCGCCGGAGTATGTGATCTGGATGTATGTGAAGAACGGCCGGAATGGGCGCATTCGCTAAACGTAAAAGGTACTAAGGCGGTGGTAGATGTCTTTGGTGATGATATACCCGTCCTGTACATGAGTACCGATCTTGTGTTCTCCGGTTTTAATGCACCTGCAGGGGGGTATTCAGAAGATGACAAGCCAAATCCCATTAATGTTGTAGGAGAGACCTTTGCCTGCGCAGAAACATATATTCAGAAATGCAGAGATTATTGTATTATCAGACTTGGGCTGCCACTTGGTGATTCTATTGGCGGTACAAAGGGCGCGATTGATTGGATAGAGAGCCGTTTCAAGAGGAATCTGCCTGTAACACTATTTTACGATGAATACCGAAGCTGTGTTGATTGTGAGGAGATTGGCAGGATCTCGATTGCTGCCCTTACTCTTGAATTGAGAGGACTATTCCATCTGGGAGGGGACAGGAGATGGAGTCTCTTTGACATTGGCAAATATGTGCTGGATAGGGGCGGGTATGCTCCAGATTTATTACATGGAAGAATGCGGGATCAGGAAGAAAACGGTCCACCACGTATTGGTGATGTATCACTTAATTCTGGAAAATTACGAAGCCTTATCATGCAAGAATAACCTCTTTCTGCAATAGGAGGTTGTTCTTTATTGATAATGGTTTAACGTGATGGAATTAATAACTCTTCGGATTACAAGATTAGTGGTTTTACATTGTACAGATACCACGTTCAGATTTTTCTATAAAGTATGAGAACTCGGAGGCAGGGCCAGATGGATAGGCAGATTTGATTTTTTCAAGAGCATGGCTTATATTCAGGCCTGATAGGTAAAGCAACTTAAATGCCTCTTTTATTTCCTGCCGTTCTTCTTTAGATAATGTTGATCTCCGCAGTCCGACCGAGTTAAGGCCCAGGATCTTGTTGCCCTCTAACGGTTTCACCAGGCAGAATGGAGGTATATCTTTGGAAACACCGCAGGTGCCACCAAGCATAGCAAGTCGTCCTATCGTTACAAACTGATGCACGACGCAATTGCCGCTAATGAAAACATTATCACCGACATCTACATAACCTGCTAACAATGCACCGTTCGCGATTATAACATTACGGCCAAGTTTAACATTGTGTCCTAAGTGCGATAACGCCATCAGAAAGCAATCGTCACCAATCTCCGTTACGGAATCAGTCTGAGTTCCACGATTAATAGTTACACATTCACGTATCTGACAATTTGCACCGATAGAGACAAAGGATTTTCCCCCTTCGAAGTTAACATCCTGAGGTATACCGCCCAGAACAGCCCCGGCGTGAATGTTGCAGCGTGGTCCGATAGAAGTGTATGGTCTGATACTGACGTTGGGGCCAATGACAGTTCCATCACCGATAGTGACATCTGATTCAATGACAGTAAATGGGCCTACCTCAACATCATTACCCAGCTTTACATTCGAATCAATGATAGCAGTCTTGTGGATCATTTTATCCTCTTCTCTTTACAAAAAAAGACATTCCTGCTTTTCTCCAAAGCAAGAATGCCTCTTAATATTTTACTATTATTACTAATCTTTCTTAATGATCATGGCCCTTGTGTTCATCATGGCCTTTATGCTTACCATGGTCTTCGTGCTCGTGATGTCCCTTGTCTTCATGGTGAGATCCTTCGTGATGAGTATTTGCGTACTTGGTAGCACAGCTAGGGCAGCAGAAAGTCTGATGCTCGCCATTATGCTCAACTGTTACCGCACCGACATGACCGTCATTAGATTCGCCACATTGTGCACACAAACCGGCATCATGTTCATCAGCAGCAAAGGTAGTTACACTACCTACACAAAACGCAATCATCAAACTAGCAAAAACAGTAATTACAGCAATATTTGTAATTCGCTTCACGTTTACACCCTTTCAAAAAAAGTCAATTTAGAATAAACTTACAGGTGAATAAATTTTAGTATTTAAACTTTTAAAGTCAATAGAAAATAAGGGCGAAGAAAAAGAGCGTATTAGAGAAATATCAACCTTTACTCTTTTGATATTTCTCAGATTTCTTTAGCTTTGCTTTCATGTTCTTCTGCTCAGAAATATCTCTGATTATTCCTTCAATAGTGACATGATCACCATCCTCATTTCTGATTAAATTGGCAGTGCGTTCGGTATAAAAGGTTTTGCCGCCTTTCTTTTTACAATTAGATACAAAATCTCTCAAGACTCCATATTTTTCCAGTTTCTCAAGATGATTCCATCTATCTTCAGGGTCTGCATAAATATTCTTAGTCTTCACGCCCATCATCTCTTCAGGGGATTTATAACCAAACATCTTTGCACAGGCCAAATTTACCCATGTGAAGGACCCTTCGGATCCAGGCTCGCACTGATATACACCTTCCGTAAGTGAGTTAAATAATTCTCTGTCGCGCTGTACAGATTCATGTAACTCATCCTCAAGCCTCTTTCGTCCGGTAATATTCCTGATTATTCCTTCAATAAGAAGAGGTTTGTTATTTTCGGTTCTAATCATATTTGTAGTGCGTTCGGTATAAAGAGGTTCTCCATCTTTTTTCTTACAAACAGACACAAAGTCTCTCCATATTCCATGTTTTTCCAGTATCTCCAGAAGCCGCCATCTATCTCCCGGGTCCACGTAGATATCTTTGACTTTTGTACCTACCATCTCCTCAGGAGTATTATGACCAAACATTTCTGCACATGACTGATTTACCCATGTAAACTTTCCTTCAACACCGGGTTGACATTGGTATACACCTTCTTTGAGTGAATCAAACATTTTTCTGTAGCGTTCCTCAGATTCAACAGTCTCCTTTGTCTTCTCATGCAGGGAGTTTGTCATAATATTGAAGGCAGTGGATAAGTCACCGATCTCATTATGACTTTCTATTTCAACTTTTTTAGTTAAGTCTCCTGAAGTTATCTCTTCAGCTACTTCTTTAAGTCGGATGATAGGATGGGCAAATCGTCTGCCAATTAAATAGGCCACCACTAAGAATGGAAATGCAATTGCCAGTATCAACGCAAGTACAATGTGCTGAAGATTAAAAACGGGTCCATAGGCTTCAACTCTATCAATTTCAGTAATAACGCCCCAGTTGAACTCAGGTATCCAGTCCCAGACCCCCAATACAGGAATGCCACCATAGTCGTTGTAACCGACTGAATTAGAGCCGTCTTTGCCCGCAATACAATGCTTAGCACTCAGGGTTAATTTTCCTGTTTCCGGGTCTAACAACTTTACTTCCAAAGCACTTCTTCTGTGAACCACACCTGTTTTCTTTAAATGTTTATTAAACCTAGATTCTGTAAGCATGTATGCATTTCTGTTAACAAGATATGTTTCTCCGGTTTTTCCATATGCATAACTATGCATTAGATTACTAAGAATACCTACATGAATCCTTAATGCGACAACGCCAATTATGTTATCATTCTCATCCTGCAGAGGTGATGCGACAAACATAGTTGGCACTCCCAATTCATTCTCATCAAACTCATTTATGAGCGAAACTTTTGATGGAAAGATATTTGATGCACAGGTTTTTCCATCAATTGCCTGTGTAAAAAAACTCATTTTAGAAACATCATTACCAACCTGTTCTTCAGATGTAGCAAGTATGATTGTTCCGTTATAGTCAGTTATAAATGCTCCCTTATAACCATACTCACTCACAAGTGTTTCCAGATAACTAACAGTATCTTTTCGCTCCATTTCATCTGCTGTAATTTTTGCGCTATGGATTACGTTAGAATTGCTTGCAACCACAATTACGTCTTTCATCCTTTCGCGCATCCAAGTCGTTACCAATTCTGCCTGCTTATGTCCAATGGCTTCAAGGTTGTCCATAATCACCGTCTTGAGATCAGATTGTATTATTGGGTATGCAAAAATTCTTAGTAATACGAAAGGAAGCATCGTGGCAAAAATCAGTAATACAATGACATGAGTTTTTATCGAAACATACATTAGCTCTTCTCCTCAAACCAAAAAATATTTTTATAAGGCTAAGGGTTGCACTTCAAACATGTTGTAATTTTCATTAAGTATGCAGAATTTACAACTTATGACTCTGAATGTCTAGCTTTTTTCTGACCTAACATGCACTTATGCACGTAAAATCTCAGGATTTTAACCCATTGTGCAGCCCCTGATTTATCTAATAAGTGTCTTTTCTTATTAGTAATTTACTGTTTTGCAAATACAAGTTGCATTTTATCGTTTATTGCCTTACCATTCTCCCTCTTGAAAATAATCATCTTTCATCCAGACGCTTTATTTCTCAATGAAACAAAAACTCCAAATCTGAACCCTAAAGATAATAATGCCATTAAGCCTCTTAAACGAAGAACAGTTAAACGCAGCTACTGCTGAATCCGGACGCAACATCGTTATTGCGTCTGCCGGAACAGGAAAAACGTCTACAATAGTTGGACGGATCGCACATCTTCTTAATTCAAATGTCGCACCGCAAGAAATTTTACTACTCACTTTTACCAACAAAGCAGCAACTGAAATGGTGGAAAGACTCACGCGCTTTTTTCCTAACGATGTTACCTCAAGAATAGAAGCCGGTACCTTTCACGCAATTTGTTACAAACTTCTGAAAAAGCATAATCCAGGCCTTCTGCTGAAACAGCAAACAGAACTTAAAACACTCTTTAGAAGCATTTATGAGAAACGTGAGTTTAAAAAACTTGCGTACAAGGTAGCTGAATACTCAGCAAATTATCTTTATGATGTCTATTCTTTTTATCAAAATACAGAACTGGAACTTGGCTTTGGAGACTGGATGAGTGAAAACTACCCTGAGCATGACTTCTTTTGTGATATATATGAAGATATATCTAATGAATATGAGTTGATGAAAGAGAGCTACGGCTACATTAATTTTAATGACCTGCTTATAAAAACAAGAAACCTCTTAAGCTCTGACATATTTGTAAACTTTAAAGAAGTATTGGTAGATGAGTATCAGGACACAAACTCCCTTCAAGGTTCACTGATAGACAAGATGGATCCCTCTTCACTGTTTTGTGTTGGTGATTACGACCAGAGTATTTTTGCATTCAATGGCGCCAATATAAATCTCATCGGTTCTTTTTCAAAAAAGTTTCCCGGTGCGAAAGTGTTCTCTCTCAAAAAAAATTATAGATCAACCGCCTTAATCCTCTCACTGGCAGATAGAGTGATAAAATTCAATGACAGGATATATCCAAAAGAGTTGATTGTTGTCAGGAAAGATGACCCCATAAGCCCGACACTACTAGAATTTGATGAACTTTTTGAGCAGTATAGTAAAGTTTCATACATGATAAAAGCAAACTCCTCAAATTACGAAGATGTAGCTGTGATATTCAGGAATAACTCTTCAGCAGATGGGATAGAGGCAAGTCTGAGAGAGCTTGGCATACCGTGTAAAAGGAAAGGTGGGAAAAGCTTTTTTGATGCTAAAGAGGTAAAAATACTTTTCGATATGTACTCGTTTTTTGTAAACCCAAAGGACATGATGGCCTTTATTCATATTTTCGAATACTCGAAAGGCATCGGTAGTGCAACAGCAAAGGATATTTTTGAAGCGTTGAAAAGGCTGGGCCGTGGTTCCGCTTATGAGGGTATTTTGCATCCGGACACTAGTATTAGAAACCCATTTGAACAGCGAAAAGTAAATTTCCAACTAGCCCTTTTTGATGATTTTGTCCATTTAGAAAGTGAATCTAAATTTTCACACCTGGAGCTGGACGATAAGATTTCAAACAGTTCAATACTCAAACATCCAAAGTTTACAGATGAAAGTGCCAGATTCTTTAATGATTTTTATCTGTTATATAAAAGAATAGTAAGGATCAAAAAACCAATCTCTATGGTCGAAGCAATAAGTGAATCAAAAATCTACAAATACATCACCGATATTTTAGCTGATCAAAGGGCGTTAGACAGAAACAAGAAAATAAATGAGGAGGTAAAAGAGAGAGCCCTTCTAAATATTAAAAGAAAGGTTGCCCTTATTAAAGAGCTTACAAAGGGTTATACCGATAATCAACGATTTCTCAATGCCATGATACTCGGTTCAAATGAGCTTACAAAGGGCGAGGGAGTTAACCTCTTAACTGTACATGCCAGTAAAGGTCTGGAGTTTAAAGATGTTTATATCCTGGATTTAATGGATGGCCGTTTTCCCAATAGGAAATTAGCGAATAAAGGTGGGAGTATAGACGAAGAGAGAAGACTTTTTTATGTGGCGGTAACAAGAGCAAAAGACGGATTATGGTTGTCTTATGCGAAAGTAGACAAGGTCAAGAAGCTAAGATTCTATCCATCACTTTTTTTATATGAAGCAGGACTTATAAAAAACAGAGAAGAGCATCAGAAGCTGTTGGATGAAAAATATAAATAAGATCTGCTCCTAACGTTCAAATCAGCAGCGCGGTATTTGCGCTATGATTAGATGTTTTCTTCAAACGTTCTATCCTGAAGATTTATCTGCTAACAGAATAGGGCCGCATACCCGGCATTTGGGTTTAGTTGTCCAGTGCCACCATGCCGGTAGTAGTCTGCTGCATTCCGGACACCGACCGCTGATTACACCCCACAGGCAGTAGCCGGAGGATATAAGAAATGGTATCACTAATATAGACTCCAGATGTGGAACCTCCATATAGAAGCATATTATAAAAAGGAAGGAGAAGATGGCAAGGCAGATAGGTGTTCCGAACCAGAATCGCCATCTCTTCTTGCGCAACAAGCTTACCTTCGTATTATATTCCTCTGAGTCTTTGTCCATACACACCTCTCAATCGAGCGATTAAATTATAGATCTGAATTAATCAATATTTCTGAAGCTTCTTTTAATTGATTGTATCATGGAAATCAAGTGAAAGTTTAGATTAGAGGGTAGGGTTAAGTTTTGTGTTTACCTGTTTTTCAGAGGAAAAACCCGTAGCTATCCAAAGTTTTTAGGTGTAAAATTTATTAAGTTTGAAATCTGTCTTTGTCGCGAAAACCTTCAGGTTTCCATTATTCTGACTAAGTGTGTAATGGAAGGCTAAAGACGTTCCGCTACAAATATTATAAGCTGTTATTCTCTCAAAGAAGAAACTTGGTTTTTATGGAATTAGTATCATGAATATACCTGAATTTGCTGTCAAGCGTCCGATAACGACGTTGATGATAATCCTGAGTGTTTTAGTAATTGGCTGGATATCATTGTACCGGATTCCTCTATTATACATTCCTGAAATTTCGGGCCATACCCTTAGAGTAAACGTTCCTTACAAGTCGTCTTCTCCGCAGGAGGTAGAGGATTTAATAACGCTGCAGGTAGAGGATGCTCTCGGTACAGTCAAGCATGTTGAAACAATTGAATCAATCTCTACAGATGTGAATTCAGAGGTATCTCTAGAGTTTAAAATGGGTACGAATATGGATCTTGCTACCTTGGAGGTAAGGGACAAGATAGAACAGATAAGGAACGATCTTCCGGATGAAGTTGATAACATCCGCATTTTTCGATTTAAGTCGGGTGATCTGCCGGTTGTAGAGTTCAGTATATCAATACAGGGTGATATCACTGAGTTATTTGATATTGTTGAAGATGTCATTAAACCTAAGATTCAGAGGATAAATGGTGTTGCGAGCGTAGACGTTCGCGGTATAGAAAAGAAGCAGTTATTGGTAGAGCTGGACCTTGATAGGCTTAAATCTCATAACATTGATACGTACTCTCTTAGAAGGTATTTGAGGACAAATAATATAAACGTATCAGCGGGTGACTTGGTAGAGGGGGCAACAAAGTACAAAATCCGGGTAATAGGAGCGTTTCAAAATGTTAATGAGGTTGCGTCCTTACCTGTTAACAGGAAGGGCATAAGGCTTTCAGACGTTGCTGATATCAGATATGACTATTCTGACAAAGAAAGTTATCAGAGACTCAATGGACGGAATGCGGTTAAGGTGAGAGTAATGAAATCATCTGATGCAAACATGGTGGCTGTGGCCAGAGAGATCATAAATACGGTTAACGGAATTAAGGTCGATCCCAGGATGAAAAAGCTGGAGATGTATGTATATCGTGACAGGTCTCAAGCAATACTGGAAAGACTGAAAAATTTGAGGAATGCCGGCTTGTTGGGAGGGGTGCTGGTAGTTGTCATACTCTTCTTTTTTCTGCGTAACGTTAGAAGCGCGTTGATAATAACCGCGGCAATTCCGATTTCAGTATTATGTACGTTTTGTCTGATGTTTCTGATGAGAAGGTTTGCCGGCTCAGAGGTGACTCTGAATATTATTTCACTCACGGGATTGATGCTGGCAATAGGGATGATGGTTGACCCCGCGGTTGTAGTGCTTGAGAATATCTTCAGGCATAAACAGGAGAAAAATCTGGGACTAAGGGAGGCCGCTATTTTAGGAAGTAAGGAGGTAGGAGTGGCGGTTATTGCAGCAACAGCTACAACCATATGCGTCTTTATACCACTGGTATTTCTTTCAAAATCCAGGATGGGTGTCTTTATGCATGACTTTGGTATATCAATATGCTCTGCATTGGTCTCATCGCTATTTGTGGCATTGACATTGATACCATTGGTTGCCTCAAGATTTCTGCACTATCCTGAGTCATCTAATTCAATGGAAAAACATAGTAGGACCATCAGGAAACCTGAGTCTTCTCTAATAAAGAAACTGACTGCCCGTTATACAAAATTTGTTGAGCTGACGTTGAGATTCAGGTGGGTCACTGTTGTGGTTGCAATATTAATAGTAGTTTTAGCTTTCTATCTGTATGGAAAGCTGGAAACGGAAGTGGTCAGACGGGGTATTTATAGAGAATCGCGTTTGCAGGTAGATGTACCGAGGAGTTACAGCATAGACGATACAAAAAAACTATTTGAGCGATTAGAGAGGATCTTGCAGGAAAATAAAGAGGAATTGGAGATCGAAACTGTCTCCTGTAACTTTGACAGGAGCGAAGGTACTCTGTCAGTCTACTTTGTAAAGCAGGAAGTTGCAAAAAGGCCGGTATCTGTTTTGGAGAAAGAGATGAGATTTCTGTTTCCGGTAATTCCGGGCGTTAAATATACGAAGAGATTCAGGCACGGTCGTGGCGGTAGTGGCAGAGAGATTAGTATTGAAATCAAAGGGAGAAATATTAATACACTAACCAGGCTATCAGACGATATAAAGGATCGGTTAGCTTCTGTGACGGACTTGTCTGACGTTCAAACTAATCTGGAAAAGGGTAAAGATGAAATAGTTGTGTCGATTGATAGAGAGAAAGTAAAGAGGTATGGATTAACTTCTGAGAGGATCGCCTTTGGAATTGCTGGTTCTCTGGGAAACAGGGCGGTGAGTAAGTTCAAGGTCGAAGATAGTGAAATTGATATAGTGCTTCAGCTTAAGGAGGAAGACCGGCAGCGTCTGGATCAGTTAAAGAACTTTGAGTCAGAAAACAGTGAAGAAGAAAGTGTGGTATTAGGAAGGGTAGTTGATTTTGAACAAAGGAGAGGCCCTGAGGCGATTGAAAGAAAAGATCGGAAACCAATCGTCATAATAACGGCACAGTATAACAGTAGGGGGCTCAAAAAAATCAGGGATGGTATTATGGAGAAGATGGCCGGCTTTAACCTGCCTGCCGGATATGAGTGGAATCTGGGAGAGGAATTTAGAAGATTTGAACGTGAAGAATCTGAAACAAAATTTGGGTTGATTCTGGCCATAATATTGATTTATCTGATAATGGCGTCACTGTTCGAATCTTACATTCATCCGCTGGCAATCCTGCTGGCAATACCTTTTGCATTTACAGGTGTGGCAGTTGCTTTTTCAGTTCTAGATGTACCTCTTGACAGTGTTTCCCGCCTGGGGTTACTGCTTTTATGTGGTCTGGTAGTGAATAATGCGATCGTTCTTATTGATTACGTCAACCGTTTGCGAAGGGATGGCATGGAGAGACATGATGCTATTGTCAAGGGTGGTAAAGATAGAATGAGGCCTATACTAATGACCACCTTTACCACCATTCTGGGCCTTTTACCGATGGTGCTTCCGCTTTTTCTGCCTTTTCTGTTTGGACCGTTTGAGGGCAGGGGGAGTATCTGGGCACCGGTAGGGTTGGTTGTGATCTCAGGTCTGATTACGTCTACAATATTGACTCTGGTAATTATGCCTACAATCTATTCGTTAATTGATGATTTTGGGATGTGGATAAAGAAAGTTTTTGCTTTTGCCTGATTTAGTTTTTTGATTTTTGAAAACGGTTACGCCTTAAAAAGAGATATTGATGGTTAATGCTTCAAGAGTGCTTAATATCGTATTAAAACATTGTTTTTCCTGACATTATGTCTGCCTGAAAAATAGTTCCTATCTGGAATTGGACAAATTGTCAGATGCGAGTGAACACATTCAAAAGAACAATTCAAGTTATAGATATAATAATTACGCATAACTCTTAATACCAAAGGGACTTAAGCATATCTGTGGTATGGCCTGAATCGTGGCACATTTATTGCAAATTAAAAGTAAAAGAGAAACAATGCTTTACTTTTTCTTTCGATATTCATGGAGGTATTTGTGATGGAATTATTACATGATAGTGATGGATTGGAGGGAAGCCTGGATTGTCAGCTGAAACGTCTTGAAGAGAAAATAGAGACAAGCCAGCCCGTTGCCTTAATGAAGGATCTGCACAGGATTGATGATGAAATCAAGCATTTCAAAGATGTGGAAATAACAACAAACACAGTCGTTTCGTCAGTAAAAGAGCATGAAGAAACTATTAAAAAATTAGAAGAGAGAACAAGGGATAAGTTTGCAGAAATGACTTCTCAGAATAAGGCAACGGAGGCAATGGTTGCTGACAAACATAACGATTTAATATCTAAGATAAATGGTATTAGCAGTA
>Ga0233430_1004934_pt1 | contig 11959 bp, 14 predicted proteins | sample SI_118_April2016_2_FD_179883 | JGI IMG/M metagenome (GOLD analysis project Ga0233430, IMG submission 179883) | Seawater microbial communities from Saanich Inlet, British Columbia, Canada - SI_118_April2016_150_MG | ecosystem: Environmental > Aquatic > Marine > Inlet | place: Canada: British... | reverse complement strand
CATTATCGATTGTCAGATATACAACATTTTGAACCGATTTATAGAAGCAGTTTAACCTCGTACAAATAGTTAATTCAACCCCTCAATTTATCTTTCCGATATGGATATGTTTTCAGAAAGAAAAGGAACTCAAGAAAGGCTTATCATTGATATGTAAATTCCAGAATGTCGATCTATTGATTATCAATTAGTACCGCTAATTTGTCAATTAATTTTAAAATCAACTGAACTTGAATTCATCCTATTTTTTTTAACAGCGAAATTGATATTTTTAAGCAACCATATTGTTGTATTCTGAGCTGTTATTCGCGGCTCTGGTGAGACTTGAAGTAGTATGACTATGATTAATGATTGATCATTTATAGGTGCTTTTTGTTATCAGCGTAGTCGAACCGGATGAAAAAATCTTGTCCAATCCTTAGTCCAAATTTGGACTAAATCGGACCATCTGTAGCGTATTAGAATGAAACAAAGTGAAACAACGGGAAGTCAGCAAACGTGCGGCAAATCTCAGGGAGGATTTTGAAATACTTGATTTTAAAGGGTTACAGAGCAGATGTGACGGTTGATATGACTGAATATGGGTGTTGAATGGTGGAGGTGGCGGTTTTTTTACCCCCAATTGAATATGAACTGCTTCTTGAGATATCAAAAGACCCAAAGATTATTCGTACGGAATCAAGCTTGTCACGAGTCTTCAACGAAACCTGTCACCGATATTCTACCTTCGGATTAACAGCATTAATATAATCCAAAAAATCTTGCATGTAGGTTAAGCTTTTTGTTGACTGATCAGATGTACTGAAACTGTCTCTTGGATTAAAAAATATCAGAAGACATTGATATGAAGGGTATATTTTTAATGCTGACCCATCGGTGTTTAAGCAGAGAGTATTGATAATGTTTTTGTTTTAAATAAACATTGGTAAACAATTGATAAAATTTAACCATCAAACTGATTATCAAGATCAAATTCATCTAGGAGTAACGCAATACTTAAAAAATCGAGGATATTTTCCAACAAACTGTAATCGGACAAAACCGGTCGGTCCACAGTTGTTCTTCACGATGAACAGCTCCGAGTCTTCAGGATCAATTGCTTTCGCATCAAAAGCCATCCCCCGATAAAGTAGTAGTACCTTATCCGCTACATCTTCAATACAATCAGAACCTTTCAAATCAGACAGCATTGGGCGTTGATCCTGTCTTCTTTCCACTCTTCGATTTAGCGATGCTACAGCCACAATGGGTACCTCGAATTCTCCCGCTAAATTTTTCAGGGTTTGAACAGACTGGTCCAGATCGCTTTTCAGGTTTTGATTTTCTTCTTCAAATCTAAGCATCAGTAGGGAGTCAATTAGGATAAGATCCAGACCATTTTCACCTTTTAACTCTCCGGCAGTTCTACGAATCTCTTCCCTCGACACTCGCTGTTTATCAATAATATTTATCGATGATTGATTCAAAGTATCGGCTGCAAGGCTGAGTCGCTCAAAATCAGTTGAGGTCAATTCCCCTTTCCTTATCCTGGAGCTATCAACCTCTGATAGCATGATCAATAATCTCTTCGTATAGATTTCTTTCGAGAAATCAGGACAAACAATCAGAAATGAAGGGTTAGATTCAGGATCATCCAATCTATTTGCGATTATACTCTGAGCAAAAGCGGTCGTTCCTATTGACGGCCGGCTCGCAATTACGATCAACTCTCCTGGTTGGAATCCACCGGTTATTTTATCCAGATCTACAAATCCGGTTTTAAATCCAGTAATTGTGTTCGGATGTTCATTCTGTTCTTCAAGACTTTTTAAAACGTCGGGTACGATTTCGGTGATATGCATGGGGAAACCTCCATTAAGATTAGTTATTTATAAGTAGCGAAATATCAATTTCACCTGCCTTGCACGGAACACTGGTCCAAATATAAGCAAAATTCGCATCTTCACGATCGTGTCCAAAAATGGTTTTGGCTATGTAGTCTATAACCTGCCATGAGAAGCCTTCATCAGTGTAGATTAAAAGCAATCCTGTTTTCAGTTTGCTGATGTCGAAATCTCGAACAATCGCATTCTGAGCGATTTCAATGAGATTTTGAGTTTTGCGGAAGGTATAAAATCCAAATTGAGTTCTCCCCTTCAGCGCAAGTGTTTTTAACTGTGAAAGTGTGAACGCAGCCCCAGAGAACTCATTTCTGCTGGCAATAAAGTGATCAACAATCGTATTTACAGCTTTTGTCATTATGAAACAGACTGTACCAACAGGCTCACGTAATTCGGCCACGGTAAATTCCGTGGCCGGTCTGAAATCCGAGCTCAAAATCAGACAATCCAACGCGTTTTCAAGTTTAGACAATAAGGCATCTCTACCTCGCTCAGTTTCTATGTTCCCTGAATTTCTTGGGTCCGCAATAATACCGATTGCATGAACTCCCACGTTTCGAGCAGATTCAGCGCTCTTGATCAGAAGATCAATACTCCTGATACATTCAAGGCTGCCCACAAACATGACAGTATCAAACTTTGCGGGATCGCATTGGATGACATCCGCAAGAAACCCTACAACAGCTTGATCCTTTGCTGGCGGAATCATTCTCCCTGACTCATTTTTATGAATCGGGATGGTATAATGACCTATTCTACCGAGAACGTAGGGAATCAATTCCTCATCTGAGGCGACGTTCGATATACCGTTTTTGTAATCACTAACCAGTCTGTTCATAACCCTCTTTCCACAGGTACCGAAACAGACAATTTTTAGGCCAGGAAACCTGTAGAGATCGCCTGATGGATTTTCAACTGATGTTCCTTCTAAGTTCAAAACACTAACATCGATATCCCTGGGATTCTCAATGCAATGAGAATCTGTTGGAGCAAAGGACAGGAATTTTCTGGAGAAATTATCCGTTAATGGTAAACTGTTTGTTTTTAGGAATTCCGTTTGTTTCATAGACCTCCATCTTTGAAATGTTTTAAGGTTAATTGTGTGATTGAAAGTGACACTGCCGATTGTGATAATTTCAACCAACACCCAGCATGTAGACCTCTTTCAGCTCATCAGGTTGCACACAGAGATAATCCAAAGTCTGTTTCTGGTTGTTGTGGTTGAACATTGTCATCAAGATCGGGATTGAAACCTTGTGCTGTACCCTCATCTGGTAACCAAATGTCTTCCGCAGGGTGTGAGAGCCATAACGCCCTTTCAGGTTGATCATCCGACACCATTTTTTAACGAGATAGTTTACGCCGGTGGTCTTGATGTCACCCTGCCGTCCTCTGAAAAGCTGCGAGTCGTCTGACCGTGGTTCATTGAAAGACTGGATCAGTTTTTGGATCGCTTGAACGCATTCATCGTTCAAATTGATCCGCCGTTCTTTACCGGTCTTCTTTTCAATCAGTACGAACTCATCTCCAACCTTCAGGTCTTTGACCATTCCTACCGTGATTCTGCAGAGATCACTGGCACGGAGATTCGTATTGATACCGACAATGAATAACGTGAAATCTCGTGGGTTATCTTTCAGAATCTTTTTAATTGACCGGATATCTCTCAATTTTCTAATGGGCTCCACTTTAGTCTGATCGCCCTTTTTAGGCGCATTAAAATTCTGTCCTTTCTTCATCGTGCCGAGTCTCCAAAAAAGGGGTTAGTTTTTTATGTTGGTGGTGGAAAACTTAAATCTGAAAAAGCGGGGTTTGATGTACTGAGGTGTAAAAGTCTGTTAAAACAGTAAAATAAGTTTCACTCTTAACTTCAATGTTAAAATTAAAGGTGAGAAAGTTCAGATGACGTTTTGGAAGGAAATAAAAATAACAGAGATTCGCCTGGCAGGATTCTTTCTGATTCCTATTCAGTAGGAATCAGATTGCATTTTATCAAATGAGCACGCACAAATGCCGAAAAGTCATGACCATTCTCAGCAGCTGTTTCAACCAAAGCATCATATTGGGAATCGGTGAGATAGAGATTCCTTTTCTTTTTGAGCTGAGTTTTCTTGGCCGGTCTGCCAGTGGATTCACTTAGAATTGGTTTTCTTTCCCGTTTGACATCTTTGAGGGACATAGTTTTGATCCTTTAAAGTGGTTATTAACCGTTTATGAAGCGGTTCAAAAGGTCTTATAAAAGGGTTTAAAACCATTTATGAAGCGGTTCAAAAGACCTTATTAATGCGTTAATAACCCCTTCTTATTTGTGATTTCCCTGTAGGTGATGGATCAATGCGTCAACTTGATTGCAAATCGGGGTGTAATGGTAACGTGACAATCCAGTTTCATCCTTCAATTTGTGGAGACTGCATCGTTGGTCAAACATTTTAGGTACCGCTTTACTGTGCTTAATAGGATAAATGGGATAATCAAACTCCCTTAATCCATCATTTATCTCTTTCAATTCACTGGGTGTACGGTAGCTCATCGGGCATAAAACTATCTTTTCATTAAACCGTGAAATCTCAACAATGGTTTCAAAGGATACCTCCCGATTCAGACTACCCGACATAACTGGAACGATCACAAACTGGGATAACCTCAGAGCTTTAATCACCCGTTTGTCGACATGCCCACCGGGTTAAATTACTTTTTCTTCTTGTCAGCCTTATCTTCCGACTTCTCAGGTTTTGTTTCCTTTCCCATCTTGGGAATCTCAACACCCTGATCCCGCAAGAACTGAGCGTTGCGAAGTACTGCGACATAATCATCGCTTCCGACTTTCTCCACACAGATGACATCTTCAGATTTGTACTTCAGATCCGGCATATAAGTGCCAAAGTATTCGCGAATCTGTTTCGATGGAAAGGGTATGGAAGTGTGTGCCTTTCCACGAGTCCCGGCTTACGCGCGTGCGGGTAAGGTGTAAAAGCAGTTGATAATGGGGTGAAACAGTTCTGTACGGGCTTTTACAACCTTTGGGGAAAGCGGCGTTGGGGCAAGAAAAGAAGAAAAACAAAGCGTAAAGAACAGTTGTAAGCCAGGTTTTTGATGTTTACTTTTTTCACTACCTATGCAGATCACAGGTTCCGGTTTGTGAGCCAAACATCAGCTCATCGATATTACCATGGTTCGCATCTATTCCGCCAAGCATCCTTTTCTTCCAAATAAGCTAACTGATCGTCAATATCTTGTTCATATTTATATTTTTCAAGGGTACAATCCCACAAGGTATTCAAAGTCAGCTTCTGAAGTGGTTTGATATAACCCCTGTCCTGAGCAAAAGAATAAAAGGACCCCAAAATTTCTTTTGGATCAGATACATCATATTCCGGAACCTGAACCAAATTATTTGCTGGCAATTCCCGACCACAAAATGGGCAGAACTTCCATTTTGCTAATTCCAAATTTTGATCGTTGAAATCATGATTACCATGACCAGTTGGGTATAAAACTTCATCTTGCATTTGTCACAAACAATAAATTTACCTTTCAATTTCATAGCTATTTCTCCTTCCTATGGATTAGAAATTTCCCTTCATGGAAAAACCCGCCCCAGATCTGCCACACAAACTAAATCGTGAGAGTATTTGGAACGGTTATATATTGACACCTCGTGCCAGGTTTAAAATTTCGACAACTGGCAACATGTATTCCGAGCCCGATTGTATCCGCTGACTTGATCTGCAACTTCGACCATGATGATTCTGTTTAGGATCTCATCGAAGTAGGTGGAATAGGAGGAAATTGAGGATTCCTTTCCGCATATTTCTCAGATTCACGTTCATAATATCTTCCGATTACAAGCTCCTTAATTCCCACCCATCCTTCCTGCACGCCAATGATAAAACCGTGGCAGTAAGATTCTTCGTTAAAGAGTATTTGATTTAGATGTAAATCATTCAAATAGTTCCAAAAATGCGAGTTATTTTCGGTCATGCTACTTGGAAGTTTCGAAAACCAAGATTTGTCCTTTTCCTCTTTCGAGGAGTCTATCCGATTTATTAACAAAATATCCCACATATGCAAATCAGCGTTTTCAGTGACAGCGGCGAATCCATCTGTTCTACCAAGGCCTAACGATGGCTTTAGCACCTCGATATACTGAGCCATCCTTTCCTCCACGACACTTCCTACTATATTCTTCATCTTTGAATCGTTTCTTGTAACATCAGATTCAATTGGTAAACCCCGATCTTCAATATTCATCGGGCTATTACATGATCTATTACTGCTATTCTGTTTCATAACTATTTCTCCTTCCAATGGATTAGAATTTTCCCTTCCTGGGAAAAATTTCCGCCACAAAATTCATATCTGAGCGGATCTGAACACACTTAAAACGTGTTTTACCTGATACTTTGGTTTGGGTTTGAATTATTGTTAATCCCTCGGTTAACAAATCTGATCGGTATTATGGAAACCGTGATTTTTAGAGTGTTCCTCCTTTCCATGTTGAGGATCACTAACACGGTTCTAAATCATACCCTATTACCATGGATGTCTAACATCTCCCAATGGGTTGACTTTAACCAGTCATCTGCAATTATATGATATTTTAAATAAATCACACATTGAAATTCGTGATCTCAGCATACCCCTATAGGGTATACTCCAGGGTTCCAAGCAGGGTTCCAAAAAGTTCCAGTGTAAGTAAAAAAACCGAAAACAAGAGAAAACAACAGAAGATAAAATTTGTCGAGAAAACCTGGACACCTTGTTAGTTAAGACTTGAGAAATTTGGGATGGAACGATGAAGTTGTCGGATGTGGGTGTTAGTGCTGGTGCGAGCAGAGAGACTCGAACTCTCACGGCCAAAGCCACAGCCCCCTCAAGACTGCGTGTCTACCAGTTCCACCATGCTCGCGTTTTCGTGGATAAGCGTGTATTGATAATAGAGTATTGTCCGATAAGATTGATTTTGTGTCAAGCAGAAATATGCCGGTGATTGCTCCGGAACAGCAACCTGCAATCTCACTGGATGTACTATTACCAGACCATGTCGCCCATTAAAAATCCCGGGAGATCCAGCAGACGAAAGTTGATATATGTAGCTCCTCCTCCCTTTTTGATCTTGACACGGTTCAATTAGGCCGATAACTTATAAATATAACGCTGAAACAATGAACCGGCCATATCTGCCGGTGCTATTGTTTCGGCAGACAATAAAAATTACACCCAATTGAAGGCGACATAGCCAAGCGGTTAGGCAGAGGTCTGCAAAACCTTTTAGATCGGTTCAACTCCGATTGTCGCCTCCAAACCCCCCACGACCTCTCAAACGAGAACATCCTGCCTGGATGGCGGAATTGGTAGACGCTCAAGACTTAAAATCTTGTGTCCGTAAGGACGTGCCGGTTCGATCCCGGCTCCAGGTACCACACAGTAACAAAGGATTTGCTGCCATTCTAAGCTTTCCAACTTTTCAATGCTTTTACGGTTTTTCTCTCTCCGGACATTCTGCGGACATTTTTAGTGATCAGTAGAAAGCTCCCTTAATCCATTCCTTACCTATTTTTTTCAATTCAGGTTCCATTTTTGGAATCTATCGAAAAAAACCAAGTACAGGGGACAAGATGGAAAAATCTACCGCATACCTGCTATGAATCAATAAATTTCTACTTGCCTCATTCCTTGTCACATGCAGCCATCAAAATCCGTAATTCAGTATATAAAAACGATACATCTAAAATCATGTCGTGAATGTGAGAAGCGAAAACGAGGCAGCGCACGACTTATAAGGGATTAGCTGAATATATTACGGATGTGTAATTGTCGTGAAGGGGGTAAAATTAACTATTATTGTTATTTAACTTGTTAATTTAATTATATAAGTTACAATTTACTTGCGCAGGAATTTTTTTTTGGATAGTGTAACCACATACGGTACCAAAATTGAATTTACAATGACAAAAGCCGAAAAATTGCTGAAAAAAGCCAAAGACTCTCAAAACAATTTAAAGTTTGAAGAACTCACTAAATTGGCTGAATTGGCGGGATTTGTTTTTAGAAAACCAAAAAAGAAAATGAAAAAACCGGGGACATCACATAGGATCTATACCCTACCTGGAAAAAAGGAAATCATGAATTTTCAAAATGTTCATGGTAAGGCAGTCCCCTACCAAGTAAGACAACTTTTAAAAGCGATAAACGAAGGAAGCCTCATTAAGGAAGAGAAACCCACTAAGGAGAAAAATGAATAAAGAATTATACTCCATTCGTGTCAACTGGAGCGATGAAGACGGTGGATTTATTGCGACTGTTCCTGAGTTTTCGGGACTTTCAGCATTTGGCGAGACACGGCAAGAAGCAATTAAAGAGGCACAAGTAGCTTTAGAAGGATTTATCGAAGTATTCGAAGAAGATGGAAAAAAACTTCCTGAACCGGAAAAAATCGTTGAGTATAGTGGCCAAACAAGATTACGCATGCCGAAATCTCTGCACAAAAAAGTTGCTCAAAGCGCAGAACGTGAAGGTGTATCAATGAACCAGTATCTAAACTATTTATTATCAGAGAGAGAGTCCGCAAGAGAAGCAATGCTAACAGCTATAAAAGAAATTGCTGATATATTTTATAAAAAAACGGTCCGCATCCAAACGGCTGCATTCCCTACAACTCAAGAGAATAAATATTCCAACAGTGAAACACCTGATTTTACACAATCCTCTGGACCAACAGATTTTAAATTAAAATATTAAGGATTAAGCCAGATGAAACACATATATACTTTGATATGTAATGATATTCTGACTGACAAAGAGTCAGGATCAACTACATATTACAAAGCGATAGATCAGATTATGACAAATGGGATTCCTGTTGCATTGCCTAGTTTGGCCGTTGGGTCATACTGGGAATTAGTACCTGACCAGAAAAAAGTGTTTTCTGTGCGCATTAAAATTATCCCTCCTGGTAACGGACAGACAAGAGAAGCAATTATTTCAAAAGTTCCAAAAACAAATTCAAGGCACCGTGTCAATGTTCGATTTATGAATGTTGTTTTTGCAGTTGAAGGTAACTATACGATAATTATTGAAACATCCGAAAACAACGAGAAAACATGGAAAGCGCACAATGAAATTATTCTTCCTTTGACATTAACCAAAAATGAAGACGAACTTGAGCATTAAATAATTCCTCACTCACACCAATCAAAAATCATTTACCCTCCATCGTAAGGTACAGCTAGTTTCTCATTGATAAAAATTGATTAATTGGCTGACCATCCACCCATACATCGGCAACGATCCGGGAATATCCAAGGCTTTGAGGGTACTTTTGTTGTCCAGTGTGCGTTACAAATCACCCCTTACGTCTTTTTACGCTCTGGTGAGCTGCGTGGTGCTGAGTGGGAAGAATTCGATTTTGATAATTCTGAATGGCGTATACCAGCTGAAAGGATGAAAATGAAAGTCATGCATATCGTCCCTCTTGCTAGAAGGAATTTGGTTAAGACTTTCAGTATAAGAGCTTACAATTACAATTTCAGTATCGACTAATGATGATCAAAAGTAGTTATTTTTAGTGGAATAATCCGTACAATCTCCACCAACATACCCCAATACATTTTATATCAGTTGTCTCTCTTGCTGTAACCACGTCAAATCATGAATAATAATATGTTCCTTAAGGTTTTTACCTGAAGATTCGTGTGTCCCGGAAGGTCCTTTAAGTTACTTTTTATACACTATATGTTGGGATGAATAGGGCTGGGATTTATGCTGAATCATTTTTGTGAATGCAATCAATATTTGATTGCATTCAGGTGTTTTTGCTGATATATCTAAAACATGAATTCAAAACACCAAAAAACACTATCTTCTATTGTTACTGATCCAATTAATGGAAATATTGAATGGAGTAAAATTGAAGCACTGTTTGTGGCGTTAGGCTGTGCCATCATAGAAGGATCTGGATCGAGTGTCACATGTGAAAAAGATGGAATAAGAGCTTATTTTCACAGACCACATCCAGACAAAGCTGCACTGAGATATCGTATCAAGGATGCTCGAAAATTCCTGGAACTTATAGGAGAGATAAAATGAAAGCTTTAAAATACAAAGAATATTTTGCCAAGGTTGAATTTGATGCTGAAGATCGAATTTTTGTTGGACATGTAATTGGTATTCGAGATGTTGTCGGATTTCATGGTAAATCTGTTGAAGAACTCGAAACTTCTTTCCAGGAAGCAATAGATGACTATCTTGACGCATGCAAAAAGCTGAGTCAAAAACCAAATAAACCATATTCAGGGAATCTAATGTTGCGAATACCTGCTGAAGTCCATGCTGCGGTCGCAGCAGCAGCGGAAGCCAATGGTAAAAGTATTAATCAGTGGGCAGCGAGCGTCTTGGAGTCGGCAAGTAGCTTTCAATAGGTGTCAAATCTCCGGAACATCCACCAAATTACCCCCAATACCTTCCATATCATCTGCTTCGATTGCTGTAACTCCATCAAATCATAGCTATTTCTTTGTTTGTTAAGATTTTTGTCTGAAGATTCATGTGTCCCGGGAGTTCACGGAAGTGCGCTTTTATTAACTACAAAATGGGCTATAGTGGGCTGGGATTTGGGCCGAAAAATATTTTGATTTAATCCTATGGTGTTTATGGATTTTTATGTATTGTTGTCTTATTAAAATCCACAGTCAAATCTGATTTTTCATGGTTTGGATTCAGACATGCAACAACCCACCTAATCACTTCAGACAATCAGAGAGGAAGCTTAAATGGCTGAGAAGAAAAAGAAACAATCTGCAAAAAAGAGTAAAGTAGCAGTTAAACCTGGGAAAACCAAAGCAACAGTCAGAAAAAAATCCTCAAAAGTCAGCACAACCAAAACAGCAGACTTCCCCATAGCTGGTATCGGCGCATCTGCCGGTGGACTGGAGGCACTCGAAACGTTTTTCTCCAACCTGCCATCTGAAAGCAATATGGCATTTGTGATCATCCAGCATCTAAGTCCCAAACACAAGAGCATCATGGGCAGTCTGTTGTCAAAATACACCCAGATGCCTGTGAATGAAATAAAAAGTGGCATGAAGATCGAGCCCAACCACGTTTATCTCAATCCACCAGACAAGAATGTGGTGATTCAAAACGGAAAGCTCCAATTAATGATCCCAATTAAAACAGAAGGTATCAACCTGCCCATTGACTGTTTTTTCAAATCCATGGCTGCCGATCTGGGTGAGAAGGCAATCTGTATTATCCTTTCCGGTACTGCGACCGATGGTACTTTGGGTTTACGTGCGGTCAAAGGGGAAGGCGGGATTGCAATGGTTCAAGACCCGGATTCAGCCAAATATGATGGTATGCCCAGAAGCGCTATTGCCACAGGCATAGTTGATTTTACTCTGCCCGTAAATAAACTGCCGGGTGAGTTGATCAAATACATTAAGACACCTTATATCAGGCCACCTAAAACACCTAAAACACCTAAAACACCTAAAACACCAGATGATAAATTCCCTGAGTATATTCAGACGATCTTTGCTTTGATTCGTCATACGACCGGTCATGATCTGTCCCACTACAAACAAACGACCATTCGCAGAAGGATTGAACGACGGATGGCTGTCCATCAGATAGCTAAAATATCGAATTATGTTAAATTCCTGGAAACAAATTCCGCTGAGGTGGAAATTCTTTTCAAAGATATGCTTATCGGAGTCACCAATTTTTTCAGAGATCCCGAGGCATTTGAGATTTTAAAAGAGCAGGTACTTCCTGAATTGCTTAAAAGCAGGCAACCTGATTCATCAATCCGAATCTGGACAGTTGCCTGTTCAACCGGGGAAGAAGCCTATTCACTGGCTATACTACTGCTGGAGGTCATGGATAAGGTCAAACAACACCACAATGTCCAGATTTTTGCCAGCGACATTGACGCTGACGCTATTGAACATAGTCGTCGGGGTGTCTATCCCGACAGTATCGCGGCTGATGTGTCACAAGAGAGACTGCATAAGTACTTTGTTAAAGAAGACAACACCTATCGAATCAAAAAACAGATTCGCGAAATGATCGTCTTTGCC
>Ga0233430_1004921_pt1 | contig 11993 bp, 7 predicted proteins | sample SI_118_April2016_2_FD_179883 | JGI IMG/M metagenome (GOLD analysis project Ga0233430, IMG submission 179883) | Seawater microbial communities from Saanich Inlet, British Columbia, Canada - SI_118_April2016_150_MG | ecosystem: Environmental > Aquatic > Marine > Inlet | place: Canada: British... | reverse complement strand
ACACAGACAATCAGGACCTTACAAGTGCAACTCTCTCTGGAACATTACTCAGTATTAATATCGAGGGTGGCAGTGGAACCGCAGTTGATCTCTCGTCTCTCCAGGATGGTAGTGGTACGGATGACCAGACATTAACATTCTCAGGAACAAACTTGTCAATTGCTGATGGTAACACCGTTGATCTGGCTGCGCTATCAGGGACAAACACAGACAATCAGGATCTTACAAGTGCAACTCTCTCTGGAACATTACTCAGTATTAACATCGAGGGTGGCAGTGGAACTGCAGTTGATCTCTCGTCTCTCCAGGATGGTAGTGGTACGGATGACCAATCTCTAACTTTTGATGGAACGAGTTTGACTATCGAGAGCGGTAACACCGTTGATCTGGCCGCATTGTCCGGAACGGATACTGATGATCAGACACTGGAATTTTCAGGAACCAGCCTGACGATTGTTGATGGTAACACCGTTGATCTGGCTGCTCTATCAGGGACAAACACAGACAATCAGGACCTTACAAGTGCAACTCTCTCTGGAACATTACTCAGTATTAATATCGAGGGTGGCAGTGGAACCGCAGTTGATCTCTCGTCTCTCCAGGATGGTAGTGGTACGGATGACCAATCTCTAACTTTTGATGGAACGAGTTTGACTATCGAGAGCGGTAACACCGTTGATCTGGCCGCATTGTCCGGAACGGATACTGATGATCAGACACTGGAATTTTCAGGAACCAGCCTGACGATTGTTGATGGTAACACCGTTGATCTGGCTGCTCTATCAGGGACAAACACAGACAATCAGGACCTTACAAGTGCAACTCTCTCTGGAACATTACTCAGTATTAATATCGAGGGTGGCAGTGGAACCGCAGTTGATCTCTCGTCTCTCCAGGATGGTAGTGGTACGGATGACCAGACATTAACATTCTCAGGAACAAACTTGTCAATTGCTGATGGTAACACCGTTGATCTGACCGCGCTATCAGGTACAAATACGGATAATCAGGATCTTACAAGTGCAACTCTCTCTGGAACATTACTCAGTATTAACATCGAGGGTGGCAGTGGAACTGCAGTTGATCTCTCGTCTCTCCAGGATGGTAGTGGTACGGATGACCAGACATTAACATTCTCAGGAACAAACTTGTCAATTGCTGATGGTAACACCGTTGATCTGGCTGCGCTATCAGGGACAAACACAGACAATCAGGACCTTACAAGTGCAACTCTCTCTGGAACATTACTCAGTATTAATATCGAGGGCGGCAGTGGAACCGCAGTTGATCTCTCGTCTCTCCAGGATGGTAGTGGTACGGATGACCAGGATCTTACCGGATCAAGCCTGGTCGGAACTTTATTGAATATTGACATTGAGGATGGAACAGGAACTTCGGTTGATCTAGAACCACTTCGTCTATGGAGTAGTGGTACATCAACTGATATTCATTACGACCCTGGCAACGTTGGAATTGGAACGACAGGCCCACCAACTCATAAGCTAACGCTAGAAGGAGCTAACGGTTTCGGCCTCATTAACTCTTTATCAACTTTACGGGTTGAAATAGCATATGATTCTGATGGCTCTTGGATTGATGTGAATAATGCAGCAGGCACGCCTGTTGCATTCCTAGGAGCGGATAATGAAGACGGAACAGGTTATTTAGGAGTAGGACAGGGCACCATTTCCACAGTTGCTCCTTATGAGGAATTAGATAGAGTTTCAATATGGGGCGGCGGAGGTATTTTCGTCAAAAACAATTCCGATGTGAGCCTCGTCAATATTCTTAGTAGTGCTGGTTATGGATGGGTTGATCTTTTTGATGCTACTGGTTCATCAAGAGTAACTCTAAACGGAGATCAAGGAGCTATAAAGCTTCATAAAAATGGAAAGGATGGTGTTTTCCTGCATTCTAATGGCTTTGCTAGAATAAGGAACGATGCTTATGCTACGCTGGAACTCATCGGAGATGATGATAACACAGGTACAGAGGCCGCCAATATCACTATGTCTCTCGACGGAGGAAATGAATCATGGACCATGGGTACGACTAATCCTGAAACAAATTTCGAACAAGCAGGTTTCTTCCTTAGTCATTATGATGCTTTTGGAACTGGAACAGCTTATGCCGCAATGAGTATTCAAGGAGGTACGAGCACTACTTCTCCTACTATGGCCAAGGGAATTTGGTTCAATGCTGAATCTATAGGCGGCAATACGGGCTGGAATGCAGCGTCCGATGCTCGCCTTAAGAAGAATGTTTCAACTATTGAAAATGCTTTGGATATAGTAGACAATCTTAGGGGTGTATGGTTTGACTGGAAAGATACTGAAAGAGAAGGAAGAGAGATTGGGTTTATTGCACAAGAGGTTCAGGAAATCTTACCAGAAGTGGTAAATGCTAATGGTAAATTTCTAGGTATGCAATATTCTAAGATTACGGCATTGCTGGTTGAAGCTATCAAGGAGCTTAAGGCTGAAAATGAAGACCTTAAAGCAACGCTTGGAAAATCAAAGGCTGGAAATGAAAATGCAAATAGCATGAAAGAGAATAATGAGTTAAAGGAAAAACTTGCTACCATGGAAAAACGTTTAGATAAATATGAGAGCATGATGCTTGCCATATTAAATGATTTACCTAGAAACAAGATGGTAAACATTGAGCAGTTAATGTCTGATGATGCACAAAAGAGTGTGCATTAAATACTGAAAGTTTACTTATTTATAATCCCCCTTAATCCACCTTCAATGAAAGTGGGAAAAGGGGGATTTTTTCATTTATGATCTATGGCTGTTCACAATATCATTTCTCAAACCTTAAGCAATCAGTGGCATAGAACAAAAACACCAATATAGCAAAGTAGAACAATAAGAGTTATGGAGAATAATAAACTGCCAGCAGCACCAGAAACATCAGGCTCAGGGCTATACTGTGATCGAGTAATAATTGCAATCTTGTTCGTGGTCATTGTCACAACCACTCTTTATTTTGATATCCATATTTACAGCGTCTTTGACTTGAGCAAGATTACGGTTCTTTATATATTAACGTTTACAATACTTGCCGTCTGGTCAATAAAAACCATAATATCCTGCCAGAGAAAAAAATGTATTAATTCTACACATTTATCTTCAGAATCTGCTCAGAAAGGCGTAGATGTTGAACATAATGCATTGTACAAAGCCCGCCCCTTAAGGCTGCCAATAATAGTTCTTGTACTTGCCTGTGGTCTTTCAACAATATTATCCATTAATCCCTATTTAAGTCTTGTCGGCACTTATAAGCGATACGGAGGTTTTATATCAACGATTGTGTATGTCTCTTTATTCTTTGCCATAGTAAACTTCATAGATAGAAGAAGAATAAGCTTGCTTATGAGTGTAATCATCTTTACTGCCGGCATTGCTTCGGTATATGGGATCTTGCAGCATTTTGGAATAGATTACTACCATTGGAGCATGTTTTCAGGCTACGGGACAAGGGTAATCGGGACCTTCGGACATCCCGCATTTTTTTCCGCATTCATAACCATGACTATTCCCCTCATTTTGGTTAAGATATTTTCCAGTTTAAATTTTAGATATTCAACATTTCTGTATATAGGAATACTGGCACTTGTAACAGTTGCATTTTATTATACAAGAACACGCGCTTCATTTCTGGGACTTATTATATCGAGTCTGTTTTTCTTCTCGCTTGTTGGTAAAAAAAACCTTCTGGCAAGCAAGACAAAGACGATAGTTGTAATATCAATTCTGGTAGGTATTTCTGTATACTTTAATGTAAACAATGAGTCGTCTGTTATTGCTAGATTTACAGGGGATATAAGGCCAGAATCACTTGATAATAACTTTGGAAATGAGACGAGCAGCCTGCAGGATGTTGATTTAACGCGACAAGAATTGTCACCTCCATCAGTACCGCTTGATGGTATAGTGGACACAGATTACGGTCTGCGTCAACACTCTCCAAAATTGCCACCTGACTATATGAAAGACAGGAATGGTCAGGCTTCTGGCTGGTACGTTAACCTCATACACCGATTAACTGGATCTTCAAAGCCAAGAGCCTTACTATATCTGACAGGCCTCAGTATTATTCATGATTACCCTATCCTAGGGATTGGCCCGGATACATTAAGCATGATATATTATCGGTACCTATCAGACATTTGCAAGAAGACCAACGAATACGTAGGCACTGAAAAGCAAACCAGGATGCATAATGCATTTCTAGATGCTACGGTTTCCGGAGGTCTAGTGGGGCTGGGAGTATATTTGTGGTTCATTTTTGCTTTTGCAAGGATGATATGGATAGGATCTAAGAGTGCGAACGAAACAGACAAAATACTCATAATTGGTCTTTGTGCCGGCTGCCTGGCCTATTTTGTTCAAAACCAGTTTAGTTTTGGACATATACCCATAATCACACTATTCTGGTTTCTTGCTGCTATGTCGGTTGTTGTCTGCTCTAAAAGTTATTCATCCTCTAGTATTGTAAAGAACCAGGAAGATCTACCGTCTAATATAATTCATAATTCAACAGTACGAAATAAAAACCTAAACCGTTACCTCGTAATCGCGATCTCAGGAATTGTTGTATGTTTAATGATTTTGCTAGTCGCTTTGAGTATGTATCGATACAAGGCAGACTATTATTTTAAAAGAGGGCTTAGACTACATTCTAATAGTAAAATCGACGAGGCAATCCAGAGTTTTGAAACGGTAGTCAGCCTGAACCCTTTTGCATTGAGTTATAGCCACATACTAAATGATGTTTATCTGAAGATGGCAAAAATTGCCATAATTAAAGGCCGAGTCGGTAACACAAAAAACATGCCGGGCAATTATACACATGAACAAGTAACATCATGGCTCACAAATGCAATTAACGGTGCTGAAAAGGTGCAAAGGCTTTATCCCGGAGATTACTCTTCGGCATCAACCCTTGGTCAGGCTTATTATTTTCTTGATAAAATATCTGACAAAGATATGAGTGCTGAAGCAATCAAGCACTTTAAAAGAGCAATCATGCTACAGCCTCTTCAATTTGAGTATCGAAATACGCTGGCACAGCTTTATGCTGACAAAGGCCTATATAACGACGCTATTAATGAAATAAATAATGCAAAAAGAGTTTTACCCGGTGACCCTGCTGCTTATATAAATCTTGCGAAAGTACATATGCGGGATAATAAAAGATATGGGGATGCCGAAGCCGTCCTTCTGGAATTTATAAGTAAATATCCAGACCATAAAATAAAAGATATTTATAAACTCTTATGTGATGTATATTTCAAGACAACAAAATGGGGAAAAGCACTGAGTCAATTAGAAAAGGTGATCAAGATTGATCAGGAGGATTTGGAAGCCTACAAACTTGCAATTATAGCTAATATTAAACTTAAGAGATATGATAACGTACGGAATTTATGTAATCGTCTCCTGGATTTAACAGGATCACAGAATAACTCATACAACAAATATGCGAAAGAGATACTGGGTGCTTTGCCAGACAAGTAAATTGTCCACTTACTGAGCCAATCTTTCAGGAATAGTGGGTTTGTGAAGAAAGCTGTAGGCAGGATAGGGAAATGGTCCATGGCAGATGTATTTGTTGTAGCAACATTTCTCTCCTACCTATCATTCTCAAATATGAATACAGGTATCGATACAGAGGCAAATACATTAGTGGGGCTCTACTTCTTTTTAGCTTACTGTATCCTGTCAATAACATCTTCACATATTATTGAACTTGCGGTAAAAAAAGAGAGCCAGACACTACTGAAAAGCTGATCTAAGATCATATTAGGTTCTATTCGTACGAAACCAATGAGCTTTATCTGCTGTCCTGAAGGCTGTCACCTGGCCTGCATTCACCACGAAGAAATGCCCACTCTTCACACTCGCTACCATCCTCAAATATGGATGCCAAATCCTGCCCACCGTTCTCGTCTGTTCTTATCTCAAGCTTACCGCCGTTTTCTAAGCAAAACACAGATGCAGGATTTGGCATCCCTATCTTCCGAGGCCTGCTTGAACAGCCTGCGGCAAAAATCATGATGATGAGAAAGGTGCTGAAACAGTATAGACATCTCTTCACTTTAACTCCCTCCTATAGTTTTCAATGGTTACGAAGACACTTCCAGAGTGATAGATGGTTCGTTGATTCCAACAAAAAAGGCAGGGACAATTATGCCCCTATCTTTTTTATTAATGCATGTAACTCTTTAGTTTACAGGTCCTGTATAATTTAATATGCTTTCCAGTTCTCTTTCCAGCTCATAACCGATCAAGTCCTTTGCTACAATCCTGTTCTCTTTGTCCAAGAGATAGGTGGTTGGTGTTGCACTGACGTTGTAGGTGTTCACATATTTTGAATCCCAACCCTGAAGATCTGAAACATTAATCCAGGCAAGTTTGTATTTGTTTATTGAAGACAACCACTCTTCCTTATCCTCGTCCAATGCAACTGCATATACCTCAAATCCTTTGCTCTTATACTTCTTGTATATTCTTACTAAATCTGTATTTTCTTCTTCACAAAAGCTGCACCACGATGCCCAGAAATAGATAAGCTTCGTTTTTTTTCCTTTTAATGATGACAATGTGATAGTATCTCCATCAGGGCTCATTGATGCAATTTCAGGCGCTATATTACCGACTCTAAGCCGCTTAATATTTTCGATCCTTACCGCGGTTGCTTCAGACAATGGAGCATCACACCCGGCAAGTTTGTCTACACTGTCAATAACATAATCCACTAATTCCTCTGGCCCATTATCGGTAAAGACATCTATCAAAAACTGTATTGTATAATCATGTACTGCATTGCTTGCCTTACTTTTTGACAGCAATATATCAACTGAATCCTTGAGCCCATCAGGAGAATGATGTGTGTACTCATCAAGGTAATCAATGTACATTTCACTGAGAATAGGGGCATAGAATATACGGGTGTCGCTAAAGTCAACATAATCAAAAAAATGATCATGCAGGAAAGCAGGCTCATTATCATAGGCTTCCATAAACTCAGTACGTGCTGTCAATTGAGGTATGATGTACAAATTGACCAGGACATCCGTCGCATAATTTCCAGGAAAGCTTTCTTTTATATAGATGAGGTTTTTGTTGTATTCCTTAACTATTAAGTTTCTTTTCTTCTCCATTTCATTGGTTTTTCGTTTGTAGAAAGGGTCTACTATGGAAATTTGTGATTCTAAAGATAGGCTGTCATTCATACTGACTGCTAAACGTTCATATTCATTTCGCAAGACTCTATAAGCCTCATTCTCCCTGGAGTTCATTACTTCAAGATCACCATTCTGCAGAGTAAGGAAATCGGCGTTAACTTTTATATCTGTTTCTTTGTTAGATAGTACGATAGGAGCAATATTTTCTGGATCAAAACCTAAAGCGTAAATCCCATCATTCTGTATCAGGTTTACTTGAAACGTAAAGTTTCCGTTCTCATCCAGTTTAACCGATCCAACTTCGTTCAGATCTGAGCCATAGTACGAGAATAAATAAATAATATTGTCACCTGATTGCAGATTGGCAACATTGCCACTAACAGTTGTAGTTGTTTGTGCATTGGTTGTGAGATTTATACATTGCAGTAAGAAGACACAGAAAGCAAGGCACAGTATACGTCGTATGCAGTTTTTCATCGCAAGGGTAAGATCGTTATTTGTTTGATATCAGGAATAATGATGTCCATGAGTGATAAAAGTAAAGCATAATAGTATCAAATAGATGAGGTTCTTTTGTTTGCAGTTGTCTTGCATATATACCCCTAATTTGTCTTGACATATAAGTTTACGAATGTCATCATTTGCAAATTAGAAAAAAGGCCAGCTTCTTTATTGATCGTTTCAGACATATTTTATAAGGAGGAGATATGAAAAGCAAATACAACTTATTATACGGTACGATATGCTTTGTCCTATTATTAGTTTGTTCTAGTGCAACGGTACAAGCAGTATCAGTAGCTCATCAAGAATCGATAGATGATATTCATTTTGAGACGCATGGTCAAAGTTTGTGGGGGCCTGGAAAACACAATATGACCAAGACTTTTCGGGCTAACCTGATACACCAGCATGAAAGAGGCGTGGATGGTGAAATTAAGAGATATGATAAGAATATTAAAGTCAGCAATGCAAAGGCTGTGAAGATCTGGGAGAAAGCCCTGAAAAAGTGTGACAAAAGCAAATACAAAGGATGGTCTCCATCAAAAAAGCAATGTAGGAAAGGATTTAGATATCCTTGTCCAACAGCTACTAATTGGAACAAGAAGTGTAGCGTCAGTGGTCTGGGAAGCAAGCCTCGTGGAGAAATAGCAAGAAGGATTTCTTTTCATTCCGGATATGAAAACCATTATGATGTTTACCTGCACTGGGGAATTGGTGGCGGTATAGAGTTGAATACGGGAACCGTTGATGCGGAATACACCGCAAAAATCAAGATCATGGTAAATAGTATAGACGGAACAACATATAGGCTTAGTACTTCAATAATTCAAGACAATGCTGAACTAGAATCTGAGTGGCCATACTTGACGGGTTGGTTGGATTCCTATACTAACTCAAGGGCAAAAATAGATATCAGAGCTGAGTCTCTGGACCCTTCAAACCCCACGAAAAGATTAGAAATACATAAGACTATATATGATGCTAAAACAAATGGAACTGTCAAAAAGAGGATTGCAGGATTCCAGATAGGCAAAGGCAAACTTCTTAAGCTCCAACTATTAAACAATAATTTTGAAGACATTCCTTCACGAATTATAAAAGAAATTGGCCCGGATTTGGTGCCTCCGGTTGGTAAATTCAAAGTGAAAATACCATTAGCAGAAATAGGCGTAAACATGCCTTTGCTCGATACCCCTGCTGCAGGAGGTTTTGACGGTGACCATACCGATAATTTATTTAAGAACCACGTAGTTAAAAATTCACTCACTCCGGGTAGTCGGCAGAACATGGCCTGGCTTACTCCAATCACAAACTTTAAAGACACTGACACACTTCTTTCCAAGTTTGATATTGCTGGAACTACATCCTTGGCAATGGAAGCACCAGTGGGAGTAAGTGCAACTCAAGGCACGCTAATTCCTACAGTAAATTTATATAAAATAACTGCGAAACTATTCGATGAAATGGCTGCACTTTACTTTGGATTCCGTGAAAACCTTAAATTTAGACCAAACCTGCGGGTTGTACTAAATTTTAATAATGAAATAATTGTCAGTGGAGAGAGTGGCAAGAAGAATAAGGTTGATATTAGAGTTGGAGATAACTTTGAATTCGAATACTCCGGTAAAAGCTCGCTGGATATTACCCCAGATTACACCATACTGAATAGTAACAGTTTTATTAATGATACAGATTTAATCCTTTCACCGGCAATAGAGGGAAACCTTCTTCATATGAAAGTAAGTGGGTTAGCTGTAACTGCTTTGCCTTCTGACGCAAATAATGATACTGTGAAAGAACATGCAGTAGGACATGTTTCGGAAGACTTCGGTATTAAACCAGTTAAACTTGTTGACGTAAACTTTCTCAACAAAAAAGATAAAGCCACGTTCCCGTTGGAGGGATTTGTTGAAAAAGTTACAGGTAAGAAGATTAAGGTTAAGCGTAGAAAAACTAATATTGTTCGCTAATTAACTACCTTTGGAATATCACACAGTCTATTGAATAGGAATATCATGAGACTTAGGAGGATCTGATCTTGAGTAACTCACAGACGGTTGTACACGGCTACAGTTATATTGTAATTTTATTTCCAGGAGGACGAAATGCTTACGAGACGTGAATCAATAAAGCTTTTTGGATATACCACAGCTGCTATTGCAACTGGAGCCATGGGATTTCCAAGGATTGCGAACGCCAAAAAGAGTTGGGAGATTATGCATGCACACCACTACGGCATTTCAGGAGAAGCTGATCATACGTATGTGATGTTTCCGGAGATTGGCCCAGACGGAATATTTGATTGCTGGTATAGAGATCCCACGAAATTCGGAAACATGCTCAAATTCTACAGAGGGAGGTATAGGATAGCTAACTGCTATCGTGGAAATATAAGAAAGATGGGAAACTACGGAAAAGCAACTGCTAAAATTGGTGCATACGGAGTCGCTGGCGTCTGTCACCAGAGTGCAAATTGTTTTTTATTTACTGCCGCAGGTAAACAAGGTGGGCTGCTGGATCATAGAGTCAAGGGATATGCTGCATCAAAAGCGGCATACGGAGCCCGAGGTACTAATTACCACCATAATAGATTGGTGAGGAAGTTAACTGACTGGGGATTTTCTACCGTAGTCGAGAAGGATGTAGGCTGGTACAAGAGGACCTGGAAGCCGTGTTATAATAAGAATAAAAAAATATATAAGAAACATGCAGAATTAGACAATGTGTATAAGCCATATCGTGTAGCACTGATAAACGGCAGTAATATGGAAGATACACTTGACTACGCATCAGAGGATAAGACAGCTCTCGCTATTCATCGTGCAAATCAAGCAGTGTTTGCCAGGGCAGATGACGGATTTGTCAGTATAACAGACATGATTGCATCAGAACTGTCTGCACTTATTAACCTTCATATGCCTGAGGTAGAGACAGCATTAATCAAATCACAGCATGTTGAATATCTAAAGGAACACCTGTCTCATGTGCAGAGTGGTATCAAACAGGACGCACTTGCCAAGAAGGTTAATGATCTCTCAGTGGCATTTCAGAAGACTCTTGCAGGTAGATTGACCCCTGAGCAGTATGAGAAGTTGATGGGTGGAGTCAAACATGGTGATTCCGTTAATATCATTGCGTCTGATCTAATAGGAATAGCCGGGATAAATCCTGAAGAGCTCTGACCAGGGAGTGGATAATGATATGTGAGATAAGCAGGTTCTTACAATAAGGTGTATGTTATTCAAGAAAGCCAGGGACAACACTGTCCCTGGCTTTCTATTATTATAAGCTTACGGTTTCTCATTGCTATTGATCAAAACTCTTATAGCAGATGTCTGGAATCATATTGCATCAACCATCAGCCCCGTCGCAGTCCTGGTCAATACCATCACCGAAGTCATCATTTGCTCCTGGATGGATGTCTGCATCTGTGTCGTTGCAGTCACCTTCTCCTACCGTAACTCCATCTCCATCTGCATCGGTATTGACACCCTGATTGTTGTTCTGGCCACCATTGCCTCTACTGTTGTTGTCAAACTTTTTTGCGGCAATAGCTGCTGTTTCATTCATAGATTCCTGCAGGCTCAGTGAAGATGTGACTCCAGTGTTAATATGTACCTGGGCGGAATGCTGGATATTGGCCGCCTCAAGAGCTGCAATATTCTGTATTATCAGAAAGGCCTTGTCCATTGCAACCATGTACTGTTCGTATGTAGCATTAGTGTTGAATGCCATCTCATTGACCCGGTAGCAGAGTTCCCGTGCCAGGACGACATACGAAGCGCGCCCGGTTAGGGGGAGGTCTTCGCTTCCTGACATCATACTCTCTTTTCCCTCTCCTCCTTTTCCAAAAGAAAGGAGAGAAAGGTCAAGATCCATTCCTTCCTGATCATCGTATGAGAACGCAGCATCCGGTGGTGGTTCAGAAAGAATCCAATATCTGTCTCCATTCTTGATAACGTGAGTGGCACGCAGATCTGCCGTATATGAGGGAGTGTGGAAGTCCTTTGCGATCTCCTTGTGGTGGGTCTTCGGATATTCGAGAGAAGTGCATCCAATCAGTCCGGTAAACGCAAATACCAAGATCAGTATACAGATTTTACTCTTATAAGATTTCATAAAATATTCTCCTTTGTGTTCTATTCAAAAAAATCAGAATCAAATAAGATAGAGGCAAAAGATCAAATGTTTTCCAGACGATATTAAATAGATATGATAAAATCAAGATAAAAAAGAAGCTTATTGTCTCCTACTTCTCCTCTATCCAACTAATTTGTTTTCTTCATTTTTTCGTTTA
>Ga0233430_1004913_pt1 | contig 12012 bp, 3 predicted proteins | sample SI_118_April2016_2_FD_179883 | JGI IMG/M metagenome (GOLD analysis project Ga0233430, IMG submission 179883) | Seawater microbial communities from Saanich Inlet, British Columbia, Canada - SI_118_April2016_150_MG | ecosystem: Environmental > Aquatic > Marine > Inlet | place: Canada: British... | reverse complement strand
GACCTGCAAAAAGCGCTGCCCCAGCAAACCATGATGCTGGCGGCTGCTCTGGAGGCGGTTTCCGGGATTGAAACACAGACCGACGAACGATGGGGAACCATTGTCGGCATGGGCTGCGATCCCGAAATTTCCCGCCACGGCTTGCGCAGTCGGCTGGTCGAATGGGCGGAAAAATGGCGCGCCGCCGGGTTTGCGACCGATGCCCAGTGGGTCGACGCGGCACGCGAAACGATCGTGGAACCGCTGGACGCAGCGCGGGTGGTCGGCACCATGCCCAATATTGTCGCCAACCGGTTGAACCGGCAGTTTGACTGGAACGGGTTCGGATACACGGTGTCGGGCGAGGAAATGTCGGGCCTGATCGCCTTTCGCACCGCCGTCCGCGCCTTGCGCGAAGACGAGATCGACATGGCGTTGATCGGCGCCGTCGATTTGTGTTGTTCGTCGGTCCATGAGGCGGCGGCATCGATGATCACAGCCGCCGAACCGGGGGATGCGGCAGTCGCGCTGGTGCTCAAGCGTCTGGACGACGCCGAGCGCGACAGAGACCGCATATTCGCGGTTCTCGATGACGACGACGCATCCGCGGCGGAGCAATGCGTGAAGATGGGCGACGACAGCCCCGTCACGCAGCGGTTCGGCCACGTTCATGCCGCCTCGGGCCTTCTGCATCTGGTAGCCGGCGCAATCGCCTGCGCCGGGCGAACCGAGCTGACCAATGCCGCCCCATGGCTGCCATCGCCTGCCGGGCGTCGGGTCAGGATCGAAGCGCATTCGTTTGGCGACCAAAGCGATACGGTCCTGCTGCGCGATCACCCGAACCGGCCAGCCTGGGCCGTCGCACCGGTCGCGATCCCCCATATCCGGTTCTATTCCGGTATCGACCGGGGCAGCCTTCGCGAAGGCGAAGGGCATGGGCCCACGCGCATGGCCGTCGTCGCACAGGATGTCGAAACCCTGCAACAGCGGCTTGACGCCGCGAGCTCGACATCGGATGCCATCGACGGCGTTTGGGTCCGCGACGCACCGATAATTGGCGAAACGGCATTCGTTTTTACCGGTGCAGCGGCGGCATATCCGGGGATGGGTCACGACCTTCTTTTGACTATGCCAGAACTTGCCGACGCTCTGGTCGGACGACTGCCACCTTTGAGCGATGCAGCATCTTGGATTTACGCCGACCCGCCGCCGGAGCATGTGCAGCCCTTCAATCAGTTGAAGGGCTGCACGGTTCTGTCGCAGATCCACGCCGAATTGACGCAAAGCCTGTTAGGTATCCACCCCGATGCGGTCCTGGGCCTGTCGTCGGGCGAGACCAACGGCATCGTCGCTTTGGGTGCATGGCGCGACGCCGAGGCGCTTTTTGCCGACATCAGCGCGTCGGGAATGTATGAGCGTGAACTGACGGGGGCTTGCAAAACGTGGTCGTTGTCGGGCGAGGCGGAATGGCGCAATTGGCGCGTCCTTGCACCATTCGACGCGGTACAGCAAGCCGTGGCGGCGGAAGAACACGTGCGCATCACGATCATCAACACCGACGCCGATGTCGTAATCGGTGGCGAGGCCAGTGCCTGCCGGCGGATTGTCGAGGGTATCGGCGCGGAACGCTGTCTGCCGCTGGGCCATGACATGGTTGTTCATTGCCCCGAGATGGAACCCTTCGCCGAGACCTGGCGTCGTATTCATTCGCGCAAAACCCACACCGTGCCGGGTGTGCGCTTCTATGCCAATGCGACAGGCGAGGCCTACGTCCCGGACAGCGATTCGGTCGCCGCAATGCTGACGGGCCAGGCGCTGAACACCGTCGATTTCCCCCGCACCGTCGAGGCCGCGTGGCGCGATGGTGTGCGCATCTTCATCGAGCACGGCCCGCGCGGCACATTGACGACATCAATCGCGGACATCCTGGGTGAGCGCGAGCATCTGGCGCTGGCGCTGGATCGGGCGCGCGGATCAGGGCTGGAGCCCCTGGTTGAAACCATCGCCCAGTTGTTCGTCGCCGGTGTCGCCATGGATGCCGAAGCCTTCCGCGACCGTCTGGACGCGGCGCGCCCACCGGATACGCCGTCAGCGTCCGGTCCAACCCTGGCCCTGCCCGCCCATCGCCAACCGGTTCGCTTCCCGCCCGTGGCCGGAAACGCTGCCATGGAACCGCCACCGCCCTTGCCGCCTGTCGGAGACATGCCGCCGGTGGCGCCGTGGGAACCGGGAACCGGGGTGATGGTGATGACGCCACCACCCGGGTTCCGTTCCGCTTCAGCACCGGGTCCCGCTGTCAATACGGCAACGACGCGCCAGTTCCTGGAGCGGGTGGCCGAGATGCACGGCGCGTTCATGACCGAGCAGGCTGAAATTCACCAGCAGTTCCTGGCGCTGATGCACGCAACGGCGGGTTCGCCGCCTTCCCCGGCTCCGGCACCAACAGACGTCGTGTTCGATCGCGATGCTTTGGAAGCGTTGGCCTCGGGGCGGATATCCGCGATCTTCGGACCCCTGTTCGAGCAGCAGGACATTTACGCCAAGCAGGTCCGAATGCCGCAACCGCCCCTGCTGCTGGCCGACCGGGTGACGGCCCTTGAGGGCGAGGCCGGGTCCATGGGTCTGGGAACCATCGTGACCGAGACCGATGTCGGCAAGGACGCGTGGTATTTGCATAATGGCGTTATGCCGCCCGGTCTGATGATCGAGTCCGGACAAGCCGATTTGTTGCTGATTTCGTGGCTCGGCGTGGATTTCCTGAACAAGGGCGAGCGGGCCTATCGACTGTTGGGCTGCGAGCTTACCTTCCACGGCGGTCTGCCCAGGCCCGGCGACACGCTGCGTTACGATATTCATGTCGACAGCCATGCCAATCAGGGCGATGTACGCCTGTTCTTCTTTCACTACGATTGCCGGATCGGCAACGAAATCCGGATGTCCGTGCGCAACGGTCAGGCCGGATTCTTCACCGAGGATGAACTCGCCAATTCCGGCGGTGTGCTATGGGACGCGGCGGACGATGCGCCACGTACCGAAGCGCGCCTGGACATTCCCGAGCAGGTCAGCCAGGAACGGCGCTTCAGCCGCGAACGGGTCGATGCCTTCGCGCGTGGCGACGCCTTCGCCTGTTTCGGCCCTGGGTTTGAGATGGCGGCCGCGCACCAGAGCACCCCGACGATCCCCCAAGGCCGCATGCGCCTGATCGACGAAGTGACCGAATTTGATCCGCGCGGCGGCCCGTGGAAACGTGGATATCTGCGGGCCGAAACGCAGGTTCCGGCAGATTGCTGGTTCTATGACGGCCACTTCAAGAACGACCCCTGCATGCCCGGAACCCTGATGGCCGAGGCGGCGGTTCAGGCCGCGAGCCTGCACATGGCAGCGCTGGGCCTGACCCTCAATCGTGACGGATGGCGGTTTGAACCGACGCCCGGCGAAACCTCCAAATTCGTCTGTCGCGGGCAAGTAATCCCCGACCGCCCCCATCACCTGGTTTACGAGGTCTTCGTCGAAGAGGTCGTGAACGACCGCCAGCCAGTGTTGCGCGGGGCCTTGCTGTGCACATCCGACGGCTTGAAGGTATTCTTCTGCCGAAATTTCGCCCTGTCACTGGTTCCCGATTGGCCGCTTAGCTCCCGCCCGAGCGTAATCCCCGCCGGAGTTACACCGCGTATCGTCGGAACGGCAGGGGACGTGCGTGGCGACTACGCCGCCGTTCTGGCCTGCGCATGGGGGTCGCCGTCGCAGGCCTTCGGGACCATGTACGCACCGTTCGACGGCGGACGAAAAGTCCCGCGCCTTCCGGGGCCGCCCTATCTGTGTGTTTCGCGCATTGCCGATGTCGATTGCCCGGCGGGCCAAGCGACGGAAGGCGCGCGGCTGGTTGCCGAATTCGATGTAGAACCTGATGCCTGGTATTTCCAAGACAACCCTTCCGGCGTCATGCCCTATTGCGTCTTGCTGGAAGCTCTGTTGCAGCCGTGCGGTTGGCTCGGCTCGTACATGGGGTTTGCCGTTGAGGGCGACGAAGACATGTGTTTTCGCAATCTCGACGGTGACGACGCCGAACTCCTCTCCGTCGTCGAACCGGATTCAGGGACGCTGCGGGTCGAGGTGACCGCAACACGCTCGGCGCGGGCCGGGGATATGTCTCTCGTGTTCTATGACGTCGAGAGTTTCGTCGGCGATATGCCCGTCATGCGCCTGAAAACCTCGTTCGGGTTTTTCAAGACGGCGGCCTTGCGCGATCAGGCGGGCCTTTCAGCGGACGATACGAGGCGGGCGTGGCTGACCAAACCGTCGGAGCGGGCCGTGAAAATGGTTTGGCCCCGGATCTCCGCCGACAACCTTCGCATGATCGACAAAGTGACGGGGCTGTGGCCGGATGCCGGAGCGGCAGGGCTCGGACGCATTCGCGGTCAACAGACCGTCGATCCCAACGCGTGGTATTTCAAGGCCCATTTCTTCCAGGACCCGGTGCAGGCCGGATCTCTTGGCATCGAGGCGCTGTTGCAATTGCTGCAATGCTTCATGATCGAAACAAATCTGGACCGGGGCATTCCCAACCCCCGCTTCGAGCCTGCGGCCCTGGGCATCGCCGCATGGTGGCGCTATCGCGGGCAGGTTCTTCCAACCGTGGGCGAAGTGATCACCGAACTGGAAATTACCCGCATCGAGCGCGAGGAAGGCAGCGTTCTGGCCATGGCCAACGGCAACGTATGGGCCGACGGCACCCGTATCTACGAAGTCGGCGAGTTGGGCATGCGCGTGGTCCCTGGAAAATCCCCTGCGCATATCGATGTCGACATCGAACGCATGCCGTGGCTAACAGACCACTGCCCGACCCATACCATCCCGACCCTGCCGATGATGGCGGCAATCGACATCATGGCCGCAGCCGTCGCCGAACATCAGCCGAACGCGCACGTGACCGGCGTTGTCGACGTGACGGCCATACGATGGATCGTGCCGCCCAGCCGACTGCGGCCCGAAATTTCGCAGTCCGGTGCAGATCGGTGGTTGGTCGTGCTGTCGGATGATCGGGGGCCTGTCCTGCGTGGAACCGTGATCATGGCCGACATCTACCCGTCGCCTCCCGCCCCCCTTGCGCCACTTGATGCCCCGGATGCGGTTGACGATCCCTACGCAACCGGCGCCATGTTCCACGGGCCGTCCTTCCATGTAGTGTCGGAATTGTTGCGAAACACGGACGGCGCAACCTTTGTTCTTGATGCCGACGAAAATACGGTGCCCAATGGCCGGATCCATCCCGCTTTGCTGGACGGACTGTTTCACGCCGTGCCCCAGGACGGACTGGATTTCTGGTTCCCGGCGGCTTCGCCTGATCACATCGGGTATCCGCACCGCATTGAGCGATTGTCCTTACACGGCCCGACACCGAGAACCGGGCGGTTACGGGCCGAGGTCCGGCCCGAACAGCGCAATGACGACGCCCGAACCCCGGCCCTGCACGCGCAAGTCCTTGCCGATGGCAAAGTCTGGGCCGACATGATCTTTGTCGAGGCCCTGCTTCCCAAGGGACCGCTTGGCCAAGTCCAACCAATGGATCGTCGTCGATTTTTCAAGGAGCGGGAGTTTGTACCAGGCATTGCTTTGTCGTCGTCCGACGGTGCGGCGACGCATTTGCGTGTGGCGGATGTCCGCACCTCGGCGTGGCTGCCGGGAACCCTGGAGCACGTATATGGCGATGCAACGCCGCGCAGCATTGCCATACGTGAACACGTCGCCCGCGCCCAATCCGTTCATCCCGGCCAGGTAACGGTCGATGGAGATACGGGGCGGATCGCGCACCTTTCACTGACCCGGTTCCCGGTCACCGTTGACGAAACGTCCGAATTTGTCCGGGTCACAGATGCAGGGCCGCCGGTGCTGGACATCACCCTGGTTCGCAAATCGTGGCGCGAACGTTTGAAATGTGGATCGTGGCGCGGCGAGGACATCCTGTTGCCCCTGATTGAACGCTTCGTGCGGCGAGTGGTCCTGAACGACCCCGACGCGTTCCAAGCGGTCGTCGGCAAACCGGTCCTGTACGTCTGCAACCATCAAACCGCCATTGAATCGCTGTTGTTCTGCATTGTCGCGACGGCATTGGGCGGCCGACCGGTCGTGGCCATCGCCAAGGACGAGCATCGAGAATCCTGGCTCGGTCGCCTGATAGCCTTGATCGGAGACCATCCAGGTGTCGCCTTGCCGCGCCTGATCGCCTATTTCGATCGGAGCGATCCATCCAGCATGTTGCCGATGCTGGATGACCTGAAGAGCGAATCCCTAGACAACGGCGCGTCGGTCATGATCCACGCCGAGGGAACCCGGTCTGTGCATTGCCGGCGTCCGGTAGAACGTGTAAGCGGGGTTTTCACCGATCTCGGCCTGACCATCGTTCCCGTGCGCTTCATGGGTGGACTGCCGATTCTCGGTCGAAAAAAGGGCGAGCGTTTGGAATTCCCCGTTGGTTACGGCACTCAGGACATCATCTTCGGCAATCCCATCTCGCCAGAAGAAATGGCGGCCTTGCCACTCGACGGTCGGCAACGGCGGATTCTGGACGACCTGAACGGCCTTGGGCCGGATTTGATGGAGGAGAATCCAAGTCCGCCCGATCCGGTATTTTCCGAAGAGATCGAGCGGCTGATGAAAGAACGGAACATCGGCATGCCTCAAGCCGTCGTCCTGCACCTGATGGACAAACCCGACGGCGACGCGCCCGAGGACGACTGGTCGCGGCAATTTGACAATTGGGTCAGGTCATAAAAACCGGTGCGGCGACGAACGGCGTCGCCAGCGCGGCCTGAAAACCGCCGTCTGAACGCCACGCCTGAAGATGCATTCCCGGCACGCCGATCACACGCGGGGTGGCGATTTCTGAGCAATCGACGGTGAAATTTCGCAGCCCGGCGCGCAAGCCCAGGCCCAACGCCTTCACCACCGCTTCGTTGCAGGTCCACACGGTCCAGAACGCATCGGTCCGAATGTCCGGTTCCAACCCGTCCAGATAGGCCGCCTCGAACGGTGACAGGAAACGTTCGGCCATACCGCCCATATCATTGATCGCGCGGCGGCGCTCGATATCCACACCGACCTCCCGACCATCGTCGATGGCGATCACCAGCGCGTTTTCGCTGGCCGAGAGATTGAACGAAATGTCGTCGGCCCCGCTGAGCGCGGGCTTGCCGTCGGGGCCGTCATTAAAAACCAGCCAGGCCGGGTCGCGCCCCAAATATCCGCCCAATGTTCGGCGCAGAAGGCCGCGCCGCATGATAAACCGGTCGCGAACGACGGCGTCAAGGAAAGTCTGAGCGCGTGACCGTTCCGATGCCGAAAGGATGGACGCAAATTCGTCGACCCGCACCGCAAGGGCGTCAACGTCAAAAGTCCATAGGTGCACCGCGTCTCCGGTGGGTTTGGGCGGGTGCGTCACGAAGGTTCCCCCACCCGACGCCGGGCCACCGCCAAGGGCACCAAAGCAAAGATAACCGACAGCCCCAGTCCGCCGACCGCGACCATTGCCAGCGCCCGATCCGGATGATCCCACGGAAAGGCGACCACATGGGCAAAGATTGCAGCGAACAGCATTTGCAGAAATCCCGAAATGCCGGACGCCGTACCGGCCAGGGGTGGAAACGCCCCGACAATCCCCGCTTGTCCCGCAGGCATGGCGACGCCAATTCCGAACGCCACGAACGCCGTCGGTACGAACAATTTAAACGGCGTCAAAAGCCCGAATGCCAGCGCCAAGGGGAGCGTCAAACCCGCGAGCAGCGCAAACATGGCGCCGCCGAGCACCACCGTTGCAATTCCAATGCGCGACGGAATCCTGGATGCAACGGCGATTCCCGCCAGCATGCCGCCGATAACGAACACCAGCCCGATACCGTATTCGGTGGCTGTTCGCTGCATCATGTTGACCATTAGATAGGGCGCAGCTGCGATGAACCCGACGGTAACGGCAAAGTGAAAAGCGCTGAAAAACGTGAACCCCCACATTTCCACCGAACGCAAAAGCGGCGCAAAATCGGTCTTCGTCCTGGATTTCTTTGCGGTCGCGGCGGCACCCGTTTCGCGCATCAGGCGCCATGTCATGGCCACCACGACGCCCGTTGCCACGGATAGAACGACGAATACGGATCGCCAACCGAAACCATCGGTCAGGAAGCCGCCGATGGTGGGTGCGACCATAAGGGCAACGACCGGCGCCACCGTGTAATGGGCCATGGCGCGGGCCAAGTCGTCCTTGCTGTATAGATCGGTGACGACGGCGCGCCCGACGATCATGCAGCATGACCCCGCCACACCAACCAGCGCCCGACCGATAACGAGCGTCCAGATATCCGGGGCCATGAAACACATCAGGCTACTGACCAGCAGAATGGCGAGGCTCGCCAGCAAAACCGGTCGCCGACCGATACGATCCGATGTCGCGCCCGCCAACAGCGGCACCAGCACCACGGCCAGAAACGGCAGGCTGAGGGTCAGTTGCACGACCTGGATATCGGCGGCGAACTCGGCCTGTACGGCGGGCAGGGTTGGAATGAAGATCGCCAGCGACAAGGGGCCGATGACGATCAACCCGCCAAGGGTTAACCGGGTTGATGCGGTCGTGGTGCGAGGATGGGCCATATTCTAAAGGGACGTAAAGCCGACGGCAAACAGGGCGAACAGCCCGACAATGATGTGCGAGACAATGATCCCGATGACCGTGTTGTGCCGGTAATACAGCCAGCCCCAGAACACACCGACCGGAAACACCAGCAGCGCCAACTTGATCGAAACATGCAGATGGGTGGCGCTGAACAACAGGTTTGAAATCAGGATCGAGACCAGGACGCGGTATTTCCCGGTCAGGAACATTTGGAAAGAGCTTTGCAATCCGCACCGCGCAACGCCTTCCTGAATGGGAACGAATAAGGCGTAAAGACCTGCCGCCAGTAACGCCATGCCCAGGGTCGTGTTTTTCGACTGATAAAAATCGAAGACCGGCAAGCCCTTGAATGCGGGCACGGTGTAGACCATGACGGCCTTGACGCCGACAACCAACACCAGCATTCCCATCGTCCACAGCAGGGAATCCTTGATCGCATAGCGCCAATTCTCGGTGGTGATGCCGTAGGCGCTGAAGGGGTAGGCGCTATTTTTGATGAGAACGAACAGGCCGATTGCAAACCCGAAAAGAATCGGCACCGAAATCATCGTCGTGTCGATGGCTTCTTTAGCCATGACGGACAAAACACCCAGGGCGAACATATACACACAGGTGCCGATCAGCACGTTGCTGATGAACTTGCCCATTTCGGCCCGGGTCTCGGCTTCGGCCAGTTTTTCGCGCAAGTTGCGGACCGTTGACTCGTTGGTGGTGCGCAAGCGCTGTCCCAACTCGTAGGCGAGGTTGATTTTCATACGGGAATCGACGGAATCGTCGGCGCTGGCCATGGCCGATAACTTGTCGATGGGAATGACCAAAAGCGAAGTATCTTCAAGAGCCACCACGGTCGCTGATCGCGGGCCGTCGTCAAGCAGGGCGACCTCGCCGATCGTGTCCCCGGGGTTCAGTACGGCGATCTGATACTGGACGTCGGAATCCGGTTCGTTTTTCAGAATTTTCACCGAACCCTTGCGTAGGATGTAGACGTTGTCAGGCGGGTAATCCCCCTCGCGCATGACAATCTCGCCATCAGCGACAGAGACCGGATCGCCGACGATGGATACGAGTTGGTCCAAATGGATTGGCGTGAATCGCTCAAATAGAGGATTGTTTGCAATAAGGGCGCGAATTTCGGCCCTATATGCCGGATCGGCTATGGCGTTGGTCACATTTTCGTTCATTACGTCTTCCCTAATCGAGCAAATCAACCAATTTCCATCGTCTGTTTCGCTGCCCGCCTTGCAGCGCGGCGAACGAAAATGGTGAACATGGGCGGCACGAAAAACAGGGCCAGCAGGGTCGCCCCCACCATGCCGCCGGCAACCGCGATGGCCAGGGGCGGCCAGAAAATTCCACCCCAGATAATAAGCGGCAAAAACCCGCCAATGGTGGTCAGTGTGGTCGAGATGATGTGGCGGGTCGCCTCGACAACCGTATCGCAAATCGCGTCGGCATCCGCAGCCCGGCACCGTTCGTCGGTATGCAGCAACGACAACACGACAATACTATCGTTGATGGCCAAACCGATCAGCCCCATGGTCCCGATCACGGCCATGAAGCCCATCGGGAAGCCAAACAGCCACAGGGTCAACAGGGCACCGCCGACGCTGAACACAGCCACCATACCGATGATCGCCGCCATTCGGAACGAGTCAAACGCCAGAACAACGGTCGCGATCATCAAAATCAGCAACGGCGCGAGCACACTGATCAGGGCGGCGCGGGCCTCACCGCTGCCTTCGCTTTCGCCGCCGTATTCCAGACGATACCCGTTGGGAACCGTAAAACCACTCGCCGCCAATCGTGCTCTGAAATCAGCCAGGGCCTTGCCCGGCAACGAAAACGGACGCACGAAGGCCGACACGGTATTGACCCGTTCGCCGTGACGCCGGGTAATGAGGCTAACGTCGGGCACCAACTCGGCACGCACCAAATTCTTCAGTGGGACGCCCGGTATGGCGTGGTCGGGGATGCCGTCATTCCCGGATGCGGAAAGCAATCGGTGATCAATCAGCCCGGCAATCTCGGTTCGATCTGCGGGAGACAGGCGGACACGGATCGGTAATTCCTTGGTTCCTTCAAGGATGGTTCCCCCGGTGACGCCGCTCAGACCGGCATCCAGCCGCGCCGCGACGCCTGTTGGATCGAGCCCGCCGAACCGAGCCTGATCCTCGTCCGGATAGAGCGCCAGCGTTGGACGGGCACCGGATATGGATGCTTCGGCATAAGTAACCTGCCGGGTTTGCGTGAGCACCAGGCGGATTTCCTCGCCCAAACGTCTAAGCGTGTCGAGATCGGGTCCGTAGACCCGCAATTCGATGGGCGCTTCGACCGGCGGTCCTTGCTCGAAGGGCAAGGCCAGAACCGTGGCATTCGGGAACGCAGAAATCAATTCATGTTGGAGCTCCGCCAGCATCGCAAAGGTCTCGTCGGGCGAGGTCGTGTCGATAAAGCCAAAGGCGAAATCAGGTGAGGCATCCTCGGAAATGGTGATGTTGTAATAGACCCGGGGCGGTTTCTCGCCGATGAACCAGTGGCTGCGTGTAACTTGCGGATGGGCGTGGATCAATTCGCGGGCGCGCGCCACATTGGCGCGGGTTTCGGCCAGCGACGACTGGGGCGGCAGTTTGATCTGAACTTGGAACTGATTGCGGTTCACTGGCGGAAAAAACTGTTCGACCAGTTGGCTGGCAACGCCGAAACCGCTCAGCGGCAGGATCAGTGCGATGAAGATACCCAACAACGGTCGCCGCACAACGGTTCTCAGCAATCCACGATAGGCACCGACCACCCAACCGCTGCCAATCCCGACCGCCAAAACCCCGCTGCGTGGTTCGGCGCTTTGTCCACGGTCGAAATATCCGGCGACGGTAGGCACGATGGTCAGCGACAGGACCAGCGAGAAATTGATGGCCAGAATGACCGAAATACCCAGGGTGCTGACGAATTCGCCCGCATTGCCGGGCATAAGGACCAGGGGAAGGAAGGTAAACGTCGTGGTCAGTGTCGAGGCCAGCAACGGGCGGAACAGATGTCCAACGGTCGATGCGATGGCGTCGGACGGCGAAAGACCGCGCCGCCGGTCCTTGTTGTATTCGTCGATAACGACAATCGCGTTGTCGATCAGCAGTCCAATGGCGATGATCAGACCGGTCAGCGAAATCTGTTGCAGCGGAACTCCCATGGCGTTCAATACGACCATGACCATCAACAGCGTCAGTGGCAGCGCCGAGGCGACCAGAACGGCAGAGCGCCAGCCCATCATCACAAGCAGGACCAGAAAAACCAACCCGGCGCCGATAAGAAGGTTCTCCACCAGGCTGCCCAGTCGTTCCTCAGTGTGAATGCTCTGGTCGAAAATGATGTCGGCCTTG